>Ga0307379_10004921_pt1 | contig 18840 bp, 20 predicted proteins | sample UN2MG_FD_202237 | JGI IMG/M metagenome (GOLD analysis project Ga0307379, IMG submission 202237) | Soil microbial communities from Risofladan, Vaasa, Finland - UN-2 | ecosystem: Environmental > Terrestrial > Soil > Coastal area > Acid sulfate soil | place: Finland: Risofladan, Vaasa | collected... | reverse complement strand
GGCCTCCATCGGTAGAATATTGAAGAACCGAGGCTACAACATCGTGCCAATAAAAATTGACCCGTACATAAATATAGATGCGGGAACGATGAATCCGTTTCAGCATGGTGAGGTTTATGTTTTAGGTGATGGCGCGGAGGTTGACCTCGATTTGGGCCATTATGAACGGTTCATGGATGTAGAGCTGGGCAGAGAGCATAATATAACTACTGGCATTATTTATTCCGCGGTGATAGAGCGGGAACGGAAGGGAGAATATCTGGGGCAGACTGTGCAGATAATACCGCATGTGACGGATGAGATAAAGGCACGGATACGGAGTGTTGCGGAGAAGAGCGGCGCGGATGTCTGCCTGGTGGAGATAGGTGGGACGGTCGGTGACATTGAGAGCATGCCGTTCCTGGAAGCGGTCAGGCAGATGCAGGGCGAGGAGGATGGAAACGATTTTCTGTTCGTGCACGTAACGTTAGTGCCTTTTACGCTCTTGAGCGAGCCAAAGACGAAGCCGACACAGCATTCGGTGAAGGCACTCCGTGAATTAGGGCTGCAGCCGGATATCATTGTATGCCGCTGTGAAAAAGCGCTAAAAGAGGATGTGAAAGCGAAGATAGCGATGTTCTGTAACGTGAAGAAGGAAGCGGTGATTAGTGCACCGGATGCAGGTGATATTTACGAGGTGCCACTATTGCTCGAGCAAGAAGGCATTGCCGAGTACACCATGAGAAAGCTGCAGTTAACGCAGCTAACGGAAGACCACGAATGGGCGCAGATGGTAGAGCGGAGGAAGAAATCGTCTGAAGGTGTGAAGATATGCATAGCACTCGTGGGTAAATATGCAGAGTTAGAGGATTCTTATTTGAGCATAAAAGAGGCGATAAAGCATGCAGCTACCGAGTTGGGGTGCAACGTAGAGACGAAATGGATAGAGGCGGAAGATTTAGAAGGTGTTGACGGTTTGGATTCGTTTTTTGAGGGTGTCCAGGGCATACTCGTCCCGGGGGGGTTTGGCGTGCGAGGCGCGGAAGGTAAAATAAATGCGATCGCGTACGCGCGAGAGCATAAGATCCCGTTTTTGGGCTTGTGCTTTGGATTCCAGTTAGCGGTGGTAGAGGCTGCGCGGAACATCGCACAGCTAAAGGACGCACATAGCTCCGAGCATTGTGAGACGCCGCATCCCGTGATAGATTTACTGGAGGAGCAGCAAGAGGTGGACGAAATGGGCGGAACGATGCGATTGGGCAATTACGAAGTCTTTATAAGGAAAGATACGTTAGCAGAGCGTATCTACGGCAAGAACAAGATAGTAGAACGGCATCGGCATCGGTATGAGGTTAATCCAGAGTATATAGAGCAGATAGAGCGAGATGGGGTGATTTTTTCAGGCACTGACAGGAGTGGAATGAGGATGGAGATAGTAGAAATCGAGGGACATCCGTTCTTCTTCGCTACGCAGTTCCATCCGGAGTTCAAGTCGAGGCAGAACAAGCCGTCACCACCGTTTAAAGCGTTTTTGGAGGCGTGTATGCGGCAATAATTAACAGAACGGCCTTTTTCAACAAATCTTCCTTTTTAAAACGGTAAAAGATATTTGCTTTCTGAATTTTTTGAGCTAACTTTAACGTTGAAAGTTTATCTGAAATTCTCTAAATTTGTTAATCGGCAATATTTTACTGTTAAGCATATATCTATCTAATTACATGCTTTTAAACGAACTCACCAAAGTCTACGAAAAAGTAAGAGCGACATCAAGTAAACTGAAGAAGATATCCCTTGTTGCTGCGTTGTTGCGAAAGACGCCCTCTGAAACGTTAGCGTTAGTTTGTTACATGCTCCGAGGCAAAATATTCCCGGACTATTCGGCACAGGAACTCCGACTCGGGTGGTCGAGCATCTGGGATGGAATTCGAGCAGTGACACACGTATCTGAAGCGGATTTAAGAATCGCGTATAACAAATTCGGCGATCTTGGCTCCGCAGTCGAATTGATCTTCGAGCAGAACCCTAAGATTTCCGTCTCGTTAATCGCGGAGCCCCTAACGGTCGAAGAGTGCTACAACGCGCTTGTAAAGATCGCAACGCTCAGCGGTAAGGAGTCACTACGGCGTAAAAAAACTATTTTGATGGGATTACTGAATCAGAGTTCGCCCGAGGAGGCGAAGTTTATTGTGAAGACCATAACTGGTGAGATGCGCTACGGCTTCAAGCAGGGTTTATTAGAGGAAGCAATTGCAGAAGCATTTTCGGTAGACGTGGCAGTGCTCAGAAAAGCGTATATGGTCAGGTCAGATATAGGTGAAGTGGCACGAATTGCAAAAGAGCAGCCTGAGACTTTACAGACACTTTCAACCGTGCTCGGCAGACCACTAAGACCGATGCTTGCGGAAACTGCCGATACGCTCGAAGAAGGCTTCAAACGATTTGATAAAGCGCTCTTTGAATTCAAATATGATGGTGCGCGACTCAGCATTCATAAGAATGATGATGTGGTAAGTATATTCACAAGGGAAGCCGAAGAGGTGAGTAAATCGCTTCCCGAAATTGTAGAGGAAATAAAAACGATTCCGCATTCGTTTATCGTGGACTGCGAGATCATTCCCTTTGAACATTCGCCAAAAGCGTTCCAGGAGCTGATAAAGCGGCTCAGGAGAAAGCATCGAGTTGAGGAGTTTGCACGGAAGATTCCGGTGAAACTGTACGTCTTCGACCTTATTTATCTCGACGGGACAGCCCTTATTGATACACCGTTGCTAAAACGGCGGGAACTGTTGAGCACGGTGATTCAACATATCGAGCACATAGAAATAGCGAAATGTAGCCTCACAAAGAGCAGTGCGGAAGCGCGGATTATGTTCCAGGAGGCTTTAGACCTCGGATTTGAGGGGCTGATGATCAAGAATCCACACTCGCTCTACACGCCAGGGAAAAGGGGTAGTGAATGGTTGAAGCTGAAACCCGCGGCAGAAACATTGGATCTGGTCGTTATCGCGGTCGAATACGGTCACGGCAAGCGTGCGAATCTGCTCTCTGAGTATACATTTGCAACGCGGGACAGAGACGGTAATCTCGTGCCCATAGCGAAAGCGTTTGGTGGCCTGAAAGACGCGGAGATCGAGGAGATGACGGAACACTTCAAAGGCATCACACGGGAAGAGCGAGGGCGGACCTTTCTGGTCGAGCCCCAAGTGGTAGTCGAGGTGAAATTCGACGAGATACAGAAAAGTTCGTTATACGAAATAGGGTACGCACTCCGATTCCCACGCATCAAGCGTATACGGTGGGACCTCTCAGTCGATGAGATTGATTCGATCGAAACCGTAGAAAAAATCTTCAGTCGGCAGAAAAGAAGCTTTTAGCTTTTTTGGTAAAAGGAATAAACAAAAGGGAGACTATCGTACAAGTCTCAGCACGACTGACGTATCCACCTGCCGCTCTGGTATATTCCAATATCTCCGTAGATGTCTGTACTTTTCCTCTGACGATACCAACCGGAACCCAAAATGCTCGTAGAACCGGATAGCCCACGTGCAAGATTGAACAGGTACACGGTGAAATGAAATTGGTGTAATCTTGTAAGTGCTACGTTCTGATTTCACACTGATTCAGAGTTGATGAGAAAAAGCGGTATTTATTTATATAATATCCGGTAACTAACATCTTCTGAGGTGGTACCATGGGATCAGAAAATAAGATGGAGAACAGATGGGTAGTATTGGTTGGAGCGCTCATGCTCCAATTATGCCTCGGTGCAGTCTACGCGTGGAGTGTTTTCGCTGCGGAGCTTAAAAAAGAAGTAGCGCTTGGCGGTTTTGGTTGGAGCGTAACCGAAACGCAAATTGTTTTTTCAGCAGCACTTGCAACCTTTGCACTGGTTATGGTAGTAGCCGGAAAATGGCAGGATAAGCTCGGACCCAGAAAAGTAGCACTCGCAGGAGCGCTTGTTCTCGGGCTCGGATACATCCTCGCGAGTTTCACGCCAGGAAATTTCCTCTGGGTAGTAATAACGCTTGGATTTGTTGCAGGAGCTGGAATAGGTATTGGTTATGTTTGCCCAATTGCGGCTATTGGCAAGTGGTTCCCCGATAAACTCGGACTGGCAACGGGAATAGCGGTCGCTGGTTTTGGAGCTGGCGCGTTCTTCATATCCGTTTTATCCGGAAAAGGTATAAATATGCCGGGATTGGAGGTTGATCTTATACAATTACTTGAAAATTATGGGCTTGGTGGAACACTACTAATATGGGGTGTTGTTTTCCTCGCTTTTGGCGGTACGGGTGCTTTTCTTTTGAAAAACCCACCTACTGGCTGGACGCCATTTGGTTGGGAGCCCCCCGCGAAATCGAGTAGTGCTAATGTGAGAGAGGACTGGGAAAGATCTGATATGATGAAAACACGACAGTTCTGGATGCTGCTTGCCATGTTTGTTTGCGCGGCATCTGCAGGACTCATGATCATTGGTATATTGAAATTGTACGGTATTGATTCTGGTCTCACCGCAGCTGCGGCGGGCACTGCTGTTGGTATACTTGCTTTATTCAATGGTGCAGGTAGAATATTATGGGGCTGGGCTTCGGACAAGATCGGAAGAACAATAGCGATGGGTGTGATGTTTTTCTTGCAAGCAGGCATGATGTTCGCTCTCATATTTATGGGGCTCGGTTCAACCGTGGAAGGGCTGACCATAGCAGCGGCCTGGATCGGGTTAATGTTTGGGGGTAATTTTGCATTATTCCCTGCTGCAACACGGGAGTTCTTTGGTATAAAGAACTATGGCGGCAACTATGCTATGGTGTTTTTAGGCTATGGAGTAGCAGGTATTTTAGGACCAATCGTGGCTGGGCAAGCAAAAGATATTCTGGGAAGCTATGACGTGGCATTTATCATCTGTGGGATATTATGTATCGTAGCCGCGGCATTAGCATTCATAACGAGAGCGCCACACCATTCCGGCTAGCTAGCTCGCTTGCTAGCGCATAGCATAAGGTTGGTTGACCATCTCTCTCTCGCGCTTGTCTACGAAGCGGCGAGCCGCGGTACGTACAATACATTACAGTACAGTACGTGAATCAGCCGTACACACACATATGTGTAAGGTACAGAGAACGTGAAAATCTGGACCGTCGGGACGAGTACGAGGAGCATGAAGGAGTTTTTGCACGTGCTCAGAGCGTACCAGATCGAAGTAATCGTGGACGTGAGGCGGTTCCCGACGTCCCGGTACAGTCATTTCAAGCGTGAGCGGCTCAAGGAATGTCTGGAAGAGCACGGGATCGAGTACCAGCACGTCGTACGGCTCGGCGGCTACCGTAAAGGCGGCTATCGCAAATACATGAAATCAACGGAATTTGAGCACGGGCTGGCGTGCGTTGAAGAACTCGCCGCGTCAAAGAGGGTGGCAATAATGTGCGCGGAGCTGCTCTTCTCCCACTGTCACCGACGGTTTATTGCCGATGCGCTTACACAGCGCGGGCATACCGTGATTCATATAGTGGACGATAAAAAAAGCTATGAGCATAAAGGAGGAGGTAAGGAAGTGGACCGGAAGTTGGATGAGTTTTTGGAGGGGGATTAGATTTTTTCTGTAAAAAATCAGTTCTTTAAAATCTATCCAAAGCAAAGGGGCTTTTCCTCTCGCCAATCGATGGGAAGGTAGCATGTGGGAGAAAGTGTTAATGTCTGGATTTTTATCTTTTACTCCGAAGGAAATCGGATCGAAAGCGCCTTTGGTTTTTTTATTTTTGGGAATATTTTCGTTCAACCTCCTTATAAATAATCCCATATTTTTCTCTATAGTTATTCAAAATAGCTTTCAAATTTTCTAAAATGTCATCTGCTAAGCCCAGTAAATTTTTGCATCCTTTAGCAACTTCCTCGTTATCATACGTAAGCTCTTCTCTATACCTAAACTCGGATAATCTTATTCCATAAATATTCCAAAAACCATAGCACCTATTACCTTGATTCAACGTTAGTTTGTCATTGACAATAAAGCCTAAAATTAACTCTAAATGTTCAAAACTCACACGAGGAATATCCTTTTCAAGGTATTTTTTTTGATATTCCGCGAGTGCTGTTAAAACCTCATCTACGAAATCCTGCGATGATCTAATTTTATTCGCAAAATTGTCCAAAATTTCTTTTTGTGTATTTAATTCTTGGTTGTATTTTTCTATATTAGTTAAACAATCAGGGAACGCCTTTGTAAAATCATCATAAATAAGCTTTTCCACACCGTGAAATTCTGCAAGTTGATGATTACGATAGTAAAAGCCGTCTTGAGTCCAATTGAAATCCCCTTTGCTGAACGAACTTTTCTGCCCTTCTAACTTTTTAATTAACGGCCAAATTACAACATCCCCTATCTCCTGAATGCGAGGCTTCTCCTTCTCTCTTCGCTGTTCACGAAGTAAAAAATAGGTTAGGCTTGCATAGATAAGAGTAGCCACGGCTATTACAACTGTGGATACCATCATTATTGTCTGAATGTTCATTCTCAACCTTCCTTCATTCAATTTTTATGACAGTTAGGTCTAATATAAATCTTTTTGCCAAAACCAACTTTAAAGGCCAAGGAAAGATATTTTCGGAATCAAAAAAGAAGATCGCCTACTTCACATGTATATCATCAGCAGGACTGGGATGGGAAACCCTTTCAGATTTCAAATATGAGCTCAACAACATCGATGAAGGCTCCGGGTTACGTGTCATCGATTTTCAAAGTGGTATAATCGAGAAGCCCCAAAATAACCGCCATATTAACATTACGTTTTTAGATGAGAAAATATATGAAACTGGCCTCTGCGTTGCTTTTATCACTTTCTATTAGTTCAAATCTCGAGGTAAAAGATAATTGAGGTATTAAGACAGATATATTCGGATAAAGAGCGAAATTAGAGAGTGAAATTGAAAAATAAAATACCAGATCAAAGCCTTTTTGTAGTCATAGAATTAACTATCTTTTTCGAGTGCATAAGCCATTCCTAATAATGCTCCTATGACTATACCCAAACCTAAAAGCGGCCGCCATTCAGTAACTGAGTTAGGTGCTTCTATTTTCGAAACTAAACTCGTTGGCTCTCCAGTTATTTCAAAGGGAATACCATAGTGATTTAGAAGTCCGATTAGCTCGTTTATCGCTGATGTACTATAACGATCATTTGAATGTTCAATATAGTCTCTGGAGATTTCAATTTTGGCATCAAGAGAACCATCGTAAAAACCTCTTACGTGCATCTCCCATATGTCGGCTATCCTCTTAATAAGTCCGAAACTTTGATTTGGTTTTTGTATTTGTAACTGGGCATCCATGAAGCCTTCTTCTAGTAGCATTTGCTTTACCCTTCCAAGCCAAGCTCTCGTTTCAACCATCCCCATACCCCCTTCCATCGGAACCACCATCTTATTCGCCACCTCGTCGCTTGCTAACTCACAGAGCACATCAGCATATTCGAGATTCTCCTTTATATTCATTTCTATTTGCCCTTCTGTGATTCTATGCTTATCACCCACCCGTATAATCAATTTCTATCTGGAGAGAGACATCGATTAAGAGTAGAAGCGAACTATGAGAACCATCTAACGTGTATTCTATAAGTTTCCCTCTCACAGATCCTCCTTATAAATCGGCTTCTCTGGCACCAGATAGATCGTCCAGAACGCCAGCAGCGTCACAATCGCTTTAACCGTTATGTTGGTGTAGAACATCTCTGTCATGGCCGTCGCGCTGATGATGCCCGAGAAGGCTATGAGTGGAAAGAGTATGCTATCAACGGGAATGGAGATGGAATTAGAGACGAAGACTCTGCTCCACTGCGGGCGGTTCTTGCCGATGCCTGTGGTCCACGCGTGATAGACGTACGTGTCGATGAGCTCGGCGATGACCATTGTTATGATAGAGCCGAGCACGATCCTGAGCTGGAGCGAAAATAGAGCCTGCCACCATGCACCGCCTTCCGCGGTGCCGATGATGCCGAAGAGGAACTGCCAGGCGGCTTGCCCTCCCGCTTCCGCCCAGCTGGGCTCTGCGGGCAATATCACAACGAGCTGGAAATAGAGCGCGGCAATGAGATTGATCGCCGCAGCCACCCCTATAGTGGTAATGGCAGCCTTCGTTCCGAGCTGCTTGTGGATCAGGTCCCGCCAGGTGAAGGTGAGGGCGTAGATGAACCCCGCATCCATTACAAGCGGGCCGAAATAGGTGACCTTCGTGGCCGCGACATTGCCGGCAAAGGAGAAGAAGAGATAGAACCCACAGAGGATGATGGTGGCCTGAGTCTTGTCTAATTGTAATAGCGGCTCTCTTTCTCGTATTCTCCTGAACACTCCCCCGCGATTTAACTCTTTTTCAGCCATTTTTGCTTTAACCTGCTAAAGGTCCCGTCAGTTATGGACGCCCGTATCTGCTCCATGAGCCGGAGCATGAAATGAAGATTGTGAACCGACGCCAGCCGGAAATAAGCGAGTTCATTAACTGTGTACAGATGTCTCAAATAGGCCCGTGAGTACTTCTGGCAGGTAGGGCAGTTGCATCCTGGATCGATCGGCTTCTTATCATCTTTATACCGCGGGGACTTGATGCTTATCCTGAACTTGTTCTCGGGTTCTCCTCCCGATTCGGGAGAGATGAACACGTTTCCCCTCCGGGCGAGTCGGGTAGGAGCGACGCAGTCGAAGGTGTCGATCCCCCGTTCCACGCACTCAAAGACGTCGTCGATCTCACCTATTCCCAGAAGGTGTCTGGGCCGGTTGTCTAAATTGGGAATAACCCACTCCAGGACTTGATGCATGTCGCTCTTGGAGTTTCCGAGAGAGCCGCCTATTGCTATCCCTTCGAAGGGAAGGGATGTGATGAACTCCGTGCTTTCTTGCCGCAAATCCTCGAACCAGCCTCCCTGGATTATGCCGTAGATTGCCTGCTTCTTGTCGTGGTACTTCAAAGAAAGCGTGGCCCACTCGTGGGTCCGCACCATAGCCTTCTTCGTGTAGTCGTAATCGGAAAGGGGGGAGGTGCATTCGTCGAAGGCCATTATGATGTCCGAGCCGAGGTTGGACTGGATCTTCATAGAGCCCTTGGCGTCCAGGAAGCGCCAGGAGCCCTGGTAGGGGGACTTGAAATAGATGCCCTCGTCTGTTATTTTGGTCAAGTTCTCCCGCTTATCCGCAGTCTCTCTACCCTCCGGGAATATGCTGCCGATCTTGGAGATGTTGTGCTCCCTTCCGAATCCCAGTGAGAATGCTTGGAAACCCGCTGAATCTGAAAATATAGGTCGATCGAAGGCCATGAACCGGTGCAAGCCGCCCAGCTTTTTGATGAGTTCGTCTCCCGGCTTGAGATGGAGATAATAAGCGTTGGCCAAAATACACTGGACGTTCAGGGCAGCTAAGTCGTCGGAGCCCAGGGCTCGCACTGATGCCATGGTGGCTACGGGAACGAAGGAAGGAGTGTCTATGCAGCCACACCGGGTTTTTATCACGCCCCTTCTGGCCCTGCTCTTTTTATAGCCATTTAAAACTGTAAAATTAAACTCTTTCATTTCTCTCATCCGTGCGTTATTTTGGCTTTTTTATCCTCATTGACTATAGATTCAACTGTATCTAGGCATTGCAGATATAGAATTGTTATAAAAGTCGCTTATACATAACCCTATTCTTCAAAATCCTACCGGTTTTGGACGGCCTATAAGCGTTCTCGGGTGATGGCTGCCACTGTTCCCGCCAATATGAGCAAGCCAACCAAATTGAGCATGGCTATTAAAGCGTTGCCGATGTTCCCAAAGCTCCTCAGATGATATTCAGATAGACGACGCTTTTACCTGCAAGAGGCGTAAGGATTGCACCAAAGAATATGAGAACAATGCTCCGCCGGGGATTTCCGCACTAATTTACTGGTGAAAACTATAAAAAGAAGCTCTCTAATGCCCCGTTGATAACGCTTCACTTCTTCCTTATCCGCTTCGAGACGTTTGTTAAGTCCATCCTCACTATTTTGTTCCCTTGTCATATTTACCGTTTTAGTTTTACATACGCCACACTTACGTCGAGACCTGCACCTACTCGCGGCCCTTTGGCCACACTATGGTTGATTTCGTCCTTGGTTAGATATGCGCTTTAATATTTTAGGGGTTTTTGTTCTTGTTTTTAAGATTGAGTCAGTTTTCACTCCTCGTTTTAATGGATATTAGTCTGCAAAGCCAAGTGTATTAGCTATTTCTCATACATAAAAAGGATTCAGTCCTTGAGAAGAAAACAGGCGAGCTTTTTTTATAAATGCACTTAAAGAATAGAATAGAGACTAAAATGCTCAGGCTGAGGTTCCACGGCAGGGGTGGTCAGGGTGTGAAAGTTGCCAGTAGAGTGCTGGGGACTGCTGCGTTTTTAGAGGGTTACTACGCTCAGGACTTTCCGTTGTACGGTGCTGAGAGAAGGGGTGCACCAATAGCTGCTTTCACCCGCATATCTGAAGAACCCATCATGGAGCGCGGTGTAATAACCGGGCCAGATATTGTGATTGTTATGGATGAAACCCTCTTGCACGACCCCCAAGCGATGCCGATTTCCGGACTTAAAGAGGGGGGGATAGTTCTTATTAACACACCTCATAGTCCAATGGAAGCGAGTGCTAAGTATAAGATCACAGCTCAGGTCATAACACTTGACATAACAAAAATTAGCCTTGATATGCTGGGAAGTACTATCCTTAGCACCCTCGCAGGTGCTGTTGCCTCCAGGATTGCTGGTCTTAGAGAGGACTCTTTAAGGGCTGCTGTGGAAAAGGAGTTATCAGAGATCATAACAGACAGAGGACTTTTAGAGAAGAACATAAATGCTTCCCTGTATTGTTTTAATGCCATTATACCGGTAGAAATAAAAACTGCAGGGGTCATCCAAAAAGGAAGCAGTGTTATCACTATGCCGTTTGAGACTGCCGAGATCTCCAGTCCAGCGATAATCGCTACCGGCAACACTCCCTTGCGATTGACAGGCAACTGGCGGGTATTTAGACCTGTCTGGAATTACGATGATTGTACCAAGTGTATGAACTGCGTTGCTCGATGTCCTGATGGCTGTATTTTAGTAAATGAAGATGGCTTACCATATACTGATTACAACAACTGTAAGGGCTGTCTGATATGTGTTGAGGAATGTCCCACAAAGACCTTAGGGATGGTTAGGGAGGTTCATGCCTAATTCGAAAGAGGTGATTGGATAATGGAAAAAGTGATGCTCACCGGCAATGTTGCGGCTGCCTGGGGGGTGAGGTTGGCCGAAGTGGATTTTATTCCCGTCTTCCCTGTAACACCCCAGACAGAAATTGTCGAGACATTGGCAAAGTGGATATCTGATGGAGTAATGGATTGCAGGTTCGTTACTATGGACTCGGAGCATTCTATGATAACAGCAGCAGGAACTGCATCAGCTACGGGTGCGAGGGTCTTTACCGCCACATCGAGCCAAGGGCTTCTCTATGGGTTTGAGATGCTCTATACAGTTGCAGGATGGCGAGTCCCTCTGGTGATGGTCAATGTATCGAGGGCGCTGTCTTCACCGATAACCCTCGAACCAGACCATAACGATGTCCTCGCAGCAAGGGACTCAGGATTTTTGCAGATCCATTGTGAGACCTGTCAGGAGGTTCTAGACTCGATACTGATGGCATATAGATTGGTAGAAGACGAACGGGTGCTTCTACCGATTATTGTGAATATGGATGGCTTTTATCTTTCGTTTACCAGAGAACCCGTAGAGGTGCCAGACATGGAGAGGGTTAGAAGATTTCTGCCACTTTATCAGCCGAGACATGCCTTTTTCAAGGCAAGTCAACCCATGGCCCAGGGCGTGGTAGTCCTTGGCGGGTCTGTATATTCTTATTTCAAATACCAGATGCATCTGGCAAGTCAAAAGGCGCTGGAGGTCTATAAAGAGGTCTGTGTGGAATTCGAAAAAGTGTTCGGTCGAAACTATGATACCATCGAAGGTTTTATGCTGGACGACGCCGAATATGTTCTCGTTATGACGAACTCATTTTCCACTATCGGGAAGGCCGCTGTGAAGAGAGCCCGAGAAAAAGGAATAAAGGTAGGGCTTTTGAGGTTGAAGCTCTTAAGACCATTTCCAGAGGATGACATAAAGAGTGTACTTAAAGGGAGGAAGGCTGTAGCGGTCATAGACCAGAACATCAGCATAGGCAAGGGTGGCATTCTGCACTCGGAGATTGCCAGTTGCCTATATAATTTGAAACATAGGCCGCTCTTGTTATCTTTTATTGGTGGACTTGGCGGGAAAAACATAAGCCCTGGAGAGTTCGAGTTCATCTTTAATAAAATGATTACGGAGGTGGATACAGAAGAGGTGGAACGATGTCAACTTCTATATACTGAGGAAGAATGGAATGAAATGGTGGGATTAAAGAGAATAGCCGGGAAGGGGTAAAAGATATGGAGATAGAGCGTATCAAATCTATCAAAGACCTCCCTCCTGAAGAGAACATATTTCCGGGCACTACAACTTGTGCGGGTTGCGGGGGGCTTTTGAGCTTGAGACTTTGTCTGAAGGCGCTGGGTAGGAGGATCGTTATCGTAAATGCTGCAGGTTGTTTTACTCTCCTTTCCATCTATCCCTATACCCCCTTCGAGAACTCCTGGCTTTATACCGCAATGGCCTGTGCCCCTGCCGGTGCGCAAGGAATACGAGACGCCCTGGATATAATGATAAAAAAGGGGAGGCTCGACCCAGAAGAGGATTTGAAGGTGGTTGTATTGACGGGTGATGGAGCTGCGTACGATATCGGTCTTTCCTCTACATCCGGGGCTTTATACCGCAACCTCGACTTCTATTATATCTGTTACGATAACGAGGCCTATGGGAATACCGGCTTCCAGCGGTCTGGCGCAACACCCTTCGCATCAAAAACTGGAACAACCCCTCCAGGAAGGATAAGTCCAATAGGATCGGAGCTTCCAAAGAAAGATCTCTTTGAGATATGGAATAGTCACACGCCACCCTATCTTGCCACCATCTCGCCAGCCCACCCTGTTGATTTGATAAACAAGTTTAAAAAGGCAGAACAGTACAAAGGACCGAAACTCTTTATCGCCCTTTCCCCCTGTCCATCAGGATGGGCAATAGACCCGTGCCGCACTGTGAGACTGGCAAAACTGGCAGTTGATACAGGTATCTGGGCATTAAAAGAAGCTGTTTATGGTGACGTAACACATACCGTAGTACCAAGGAAATTTAAGCCTGTGGAAGATTATCTGAAAGAACAAGGTCGTTTCGCTCATCTCTTCAAACCGGAAAGACAGGAAGAGACGCTTAAAAAGATACAGGAGATGGTAGATGTCTATTGGAACAGATATAAACTTCTTCTTTAGCCCCAAGTCCATCGCCGTAGTTGGGGCATCACCCACCCCTGGAAAACCTTCTCATGTAATACTGGAAAACCTTAAGAGAATCGGTTACCCAGGGGCTACTTATCTGGTAAATCCCAACTATGCATCCATCGACGGTTCCAAGTGCTACAGCTCACTTAACGAGATACAAGACGAAATCGACGTGGCTCTCTTTGTACTTCCTGCCCCAACAGTCATAGAGATTATGGAGCGTACCGAAAATGTCAAGGGTGCCATCATTGTCAGTGCAGGTTTCAAGGAGACGGGGTATGCGGGGACGAAGTTGGAGGAAGAGCTCAAAAAGATTGGTGAGCGGAAAGGGATACGGATCATTGGTCCAAACTGTTTGGGTATATATGATGCGGTGTCCCGGATCGATACCTTCTTTACACCTGTGGAACGAGTGAGGAGACCGAAAAGAGGCGGGCTATCCATACTCACTCAGAGCGGTTCGTTTGCCGAACTGATCATGGATGAGATGGCGTCAAAGGCTATTGGCGTCGCACGGATTGTGAGTTATGGGAATAGGGTTGATGTGGGGGAGACCGATTGTCTCAATTTCTTGATGGATGACGAGGCAACAAAGGTTGTTGTCATATACATGGAATCGGTAGACGACGGGAGGAGGTTTGTAGAGGTCGCATCCCGCTGTACCAAGAAAAAGCCTGTTGTGGTCGTGAAGGTTGGTAAAAGAGAAGCGGGAGTTCATGCTGCCAGATCTCATACGGGCGCAATATCTGGGAGGTATGAGATATACAAGGCCGCATTTAAAAAGGCTGGAATAGTAGAGGTTGACGGCTTTGAAGGATTGAAGGACGCTTGTAAAGTTTTGAACACCTATGAATTGGTCGACGGGAAAAAGGTTTTGATTGTAACGGACGGTGGTGGCGTCGGGGTAAGTATGGCAGATGCCTGTGAAAATTTTGGACTCGAAGTGCGCGAACTTACCGAGGAGACAAGAAAACGTCTGAGTTCCAAACTTCTCGGGTTCTCTGCTACTGGTAACCCTATAGACCTGACCGGTAGTGTTACCGATGAGGATTACGTTGTAGCCCTCGAGGAAGGATTGAGGGATGCGTTTGATGTAGTTATTGTCACGGTGCTCTGGGGGGCACCAGAAATCACCGAAGGGCTGGCCGATAAACTGAAAGAGGTCAGGGATAGCTATAATAAACCGCTACTCATATGTACCCCCAGCAGCGAGTTTACATTGAGAATGGCACAGTGCTTCGAGAAAAATGGTATGCCCGTTTTTTTCACACCTGAAAGTGCAGCCAGGGCGGCCGCGGTATTAGCGGGCCATTGGCGGTAAGCCTAGAACGGAAGAATGAAGAAAGAAGCAGCAAAAAAGCTCGTAAGTAATGCGTTGGCCCAGGGAAGGCACGTGCTCCTTGAGCCGGAGGCAAAGGCCCTGGTATCGGCATGGGGCATTCAGGTGCCGAATTCTGTCAGGATCAAAGGGATCGAGGATGTCGCAGTTGCGTTAAAGGCCGTTACTCCCCCTCTTGTGCTCAAAGTGGTCTCACAAGACATCATCCATAAAAGAGACGTCGGTGGCGTGATAACAGGCATAGATGATCGTGAAGAATTGAGCAAGGCCTTACGGGAGATGAAGGAGACACTTGCGGAAAAAGCCCCTGCAGCACGTATAGAGGGGTTCCTCGTGGAGGAGATGGTCCCCACGGGGATCGAGCTGATTATCGGGGGCGTGCGAGACCCGCAATTTGGTCCTGCGGTTATGTTCGGCACGGGGGGATTTGCCGTGGAACTCGTGAAGGATGTGAGCTTCCGACTCGCCCCATTGAGCAGAGCGGAGGTGTTTGAGATGATGCGGGAGGTAAAGAGTTATCCCCTACTGACAGGGTTCAGGGGTTCAAAGCCTGTTGACCTGGAGAAACTGGCTGCCAACGTAATGGAGCTGTCTGAGGTCTTACTGGAGATAGAAGCGATAGAAGAAATTGAAATAAACCCCCTTTTGGTATGTGACGTGGGCGCGGTGGCCGTGGATGCAAGAGTGGTGTTACATTGAACATCCAAAAGGAAAAAACTACACAACTGCAACCGGCGGAAAGCATATCAAGATTTAAGGACATAAGAGAATTTTAGATGCGAGGGGATGATTGATGGAAGATATTTTTAGATTTACGGATGAATTAGGGCCGGCTAAGATTATTCACGTTTACGAGCCTTCGGTAGGGCTCAGGGGAGTTCTGGTGGTGGACAACGTAGCCAGAGGCCCTGCTATCGGTGGATTGCGGATGGGTCCTGACGTGTGTACCGAGGAGTGCTTCCGGCTGGCGCGTGCGATGACATTGAAGAACGCGGTTGCCGATCTGCCTCACGGCGGCGGTAAGTCGGTGATTTATGCTGATCCGAAGATGCCTAAAAGAGATAAGGAGCGGCTGATTCGGGCATTCGCCAGTTCACTGCGAGAAATTCAGGAGTATATATTCGGTCCGGACATGGGCACGGATGAGGAGTGCATGGCCTGGATAAAGGACGAGATCGGCCGTGCGGTCGGATTGCCCGGAGACTTTGGAGGTATCCCCCTCGATGAGGTCGGAGCGACGGCATGGGGCCTCGCTCATGCCACAGAAGTTGCTCTCGAGTATTGCGATTTTGATATCGAAGGAGCGCGCGTCGTCGTCCAGGGCTTCGGCGCCGTGGGCAAACACGCTGCCCGTTTTCTTACCGAAAAGGGAGCAATGCTGGTGGGTGCCGCGGATTCCCGGGGGACGATCTACAATCCCCAGGGGCTTAATGTTGATGCATTGATCGAGCTGAAACAGGCGGGCAAGAGTGTGGCCGATTATACTGATGGCAAGAAGCTCGATCGTGACGCAGTGGTCGACCTCGAATGCGATATCTGGATCCCGGCAGCGCAGCCCGACGTTATAAACGAGAATAACGTAACCCGATTGAAGACCAAGCTGGTGGTCGAGGGTGCTAACATTCCCATCACCTGCGGTGCGGAACAATACCTTCACGAGAACGATGTGCTTGTTCTTCCTGATTTTATCGCCAATGCGGGCGGCGTGATCTGCGCGGCCATGGAGTACCAGGGTGCTTCGCAGACGGCGGCATTCCATGCCATCGAGGAGAAGCTGCGCCGCAATACCAAGCAAATGCTGGAGGATGCGGTGAGAAGAGGAATTCAGCCCCGGGAAGCAGCCAGGGGCATTGTCGTGCAGCGACTGAAGAAATGCATGGGCTATCGGCGCTGGTCGCTGTTTTCGTCTGCGCCCGGGTTCGTGTAGTACAACATAACGGTTCGCAAACAGATGTCATGCTTCCTGCCCGGTGATGATTGTGAAATAGGCGGTAGACAAAGAGAAAAAAAACGTCCGACAGCGGATTTCTGGATCAGCGTTTTTTTCTGTTGGGGTAGAGCGGCGTCTAATCAACGCTGTCTCTCTCAATTACCATTAAACTGGGATAATTCCTTTGAGGACTATGTAGGTAGCCTTTATATATGATGGCATTTACCTACATGTAGGTAAGTTTTAAATACTTGTGGTTATTGTTACATACGTGGTATGAAAGGCAAGAAAAGGGAGAGAATACTCAGAATACTGCTTAACAATCCCGATGGATCTTTATCCTTCTATCGCATCGCAAAAGAGGCAGATTGTTCGCATGTCTGGGTCATTAAATTCCTGAGGAACTTAGAACTTAAGGAACTCGTCAAGAACACAGAAGTAATGGATGTAGAGGGCTTATTTGCATACTGGTTAAAAATCAATCCCCGGCTCTCTTTTAGAGAATACCATGTGCAAAATCCGCTTGAGATGCTGAACAAAACAAAATTAAAATACGCTCTGACAACATACTATGCAGAGTCACTCACGCAAAACTATTTGTTCCCGTCACGAGTTGATATCTATATAGAAGAGCACGATCTACAAGCATGGCACAAACTGCTCACCACGAGTGGGCTGGTTGGGAAAGGGAACTTCCGGTTACTAATTGATGAGAATCACGTGTTCTACTCGATCAAACAAATTAGGGGGTATACCATTGTCTCTATGCCGCAGCTTATATTTGATTTATTAAGAGAACAAGGCGTGGCGGTGGAAGCTGCACACATGCTCATGGAGCGAGAGTACCAATCATGACATTATATGAAGATTATGAAACCGAAACCTCATTCAGGTATTTAAAGGAGATCGTGGCGATCCTCGAAAAGCCGGTCTGTATTATAGGAGGAGGGGCGGTTTATTTTACCGTCAACGAACACTTCAAAAAAGAACATGGCAGAAATTATCTTGGTTCACGGGACGTTGACGTGGGCTTTTACATAGATAAGGATCTCGATAAAGAGGAACTCAAAACTACAGAATTTGGTAGAGCACTTGCAAGACTAAGCGAGTGTGGATTTCAGCCGCTGGGATTTCGGTTTTACAAGGATATCAATATTGATACAGGTGAAGATTTGACTCTTGAACAGTCCAGAGAGACACCGATCCACAACATCTTCAAAATATACATCGATCAATAGTGAACGATATTCACCCGGATTTTGAAGAAGTTTTTGGATTTACTCCGATAGATGAACCTCTCTTATCTCCTGTTTTTCACGATGAAGAGAATAGAACCGAACTCACGGAATATAATGAACGCCTCTGGTTACCAACGCCTGAGATACTCCTTGCCACCAAGATCAAAAGTGCACCGACGCGAACGAAAGACGAGAAACTGATAAAAGATATCTGTGATATCTATGCGCTAAGCTGGCATTCCGGGAAGGAATTTGACCTGATTAAAAAGGGAACTCACAGCATACTCGATTTCAATGACCACACATTACATACGTTTCAAGCCGTGGACGTCTTTGAAAAGGCTGGGGACGCGATGGGGATCGATGCAGAAGTCGTGAGAACAGTTATTGAAGCGTTATACAAATGAATTAGTTTTTCTTTGCCCTTCTTCGGTAGCCGCTTCTGGTTTCAGTGATGCTGGTAGGTGCTCTGCACCATGCTTCTGGATTTGCAGCCACCTGTAATGGTTTACAAACAATATCCGGGCTATAAAGCAATAAAAAAGAAAAGGAGGAAAAGTTATTTCTTTGCTGTTTCAGCAATTTTAGCTATTTTGATAGTCGCATAAACAGCAATAATGGTGACAAGAACTGCGTACACCAACATTGCGACGATTGTCTGTGCTGGACCAAATACGGCGGCAAAAATTGCCTTAATCGCGTCATTCCACGCAAGAGCTGCGATTAATCCGAAGGCGGCGGTAATCAATGCAGCTAATTTTTCAACCACTTCGGCTTCCAATTATATCCCTCCCAAAAATATATTGAACGCTTGGACTATATAAATTTTTCCCTCATACCCATTAATTAACGGGAGGAAGGTTAAGGGAGGTGAAGTTTTGATCTCAGATAGTCTTCTATACCATGCTTTTGGATGTAACATCTCCAGAGACAATGTAAAGGGATTTATTCATTTGG
>Ga0307379_10004919_pt1 | contig 18843 bp, 20 predicted proteins | sample UN2MG_FD_202237 | JGI IMG/M metagenome (GOLD analysis project Ga0307379, IMG submission 202237) | Soil microbial communities from Risofladan, Vaasa, Finland - UN-2 | ecosystem: Environmental > Terrestrial > Soil > Coastal area > Acid sulfate soil | place: Finland: Risofladan, Vaasa | collected... | reverse complement strand
TATTTAATGAAGAGACTGAGTTTACCGACTTTTCTTTTTCAGTAGATGATTTTGATTTTAAATCAACTGAGTCCTACTCAACATTTATTGAGTTATTCCTAAAATAATACTCAGAATTAATTAGGGTAAGAGAGTCCCACTTCAGTACAAGCTGTGGTGGGATTTCTTTTTATGTCGCAAAAAAGCATTATTTTTGAGAAAAAAAACGACAAGATAAATGAGTAATATTCCACCATTCGAGCAGGTACTTGGTTTAGGCATTATAGGGGCAGTTACCTCGGTAACCAACATGAACGAGTCGCTTAAATTCCTTATACTAATACTCACGTTTCTTGGTTTGGTAGTCAAATTATGGGAGCAAATTAAAAAAAGTGATTTTTTTTTGAATGATGTTACAAATATCTGGCGCAAAATATTTAAGAAGTAATGAAGAAGTTTTTTGATTGGTCTAAGGGTTTCCTTTCCGAGAACGGAGAGGCATCAAGCAAAAGATTTGTAGGTATATTTAGCGCTATTGCTCTTTGCTATACGCTTTACGCTAACCATGATTCAGCTAATGATCCGTCTGACGCGTTAGTTTACTCAGTCGCCGCATTATCTGCGGCAGCTTTAGGAATAACCGCAGCTGAAAAGATATTTAAAAAGCCAAAAAATGAAAATTAGTCCTCATCTTAATCTAGCTGAATTAACACGAAGCGAAACGGCAAAGCGAAACGGAATAGAGAACACACCAACCGCCGAGCATTTGGAGAATTTCAAGTTACTAGCTGACAAAGTTTTTGAGCCAATACGGGAACATTTTAAAACGCCTATTTTTATTTCGTCTGGCTATCGTTCCAAAGCTTTAAACGCTTTTATAAAAGGTAGCGCATCGTCCCAGCACTGCAAGGGTCAAGCAATTGACATTGACATGGATGGAGGTAACGGAGAGGTGACTAATAGAATGATATTTGATTTTATTAAGAATAAATTGGATTTTGACCAACTGATTTGGGAGTTTGGGACAGACTTCAATCCTGACTGGGTCCATGTTTCTTATGTAAAGACAGGCAATAGAAAACAAAAGTTAAAGGCCGTCCGAGCTGGAGGTAAGACCTCGTACATAAACATACCTTAAATAGATTACTGCAAAGAAAACCAAAATTGAATTTTATGACGTAGGCCATGAGTGAAAATCTACCAAAATTGACAGACGATTCGGCACTTAGTATAAATATTAAGTGGTTGATTCAAATTATTGTCTTGGTAGGTGGTGCCGTCTTGCTTTATTCTAAGTTAGAAAATAGAATTACAGATTTAGAAAACGAAACTAAGTCGATACGATTTAACCAAAACAATTACGTTTTCCCAGATATTAGAATGCTAGAGGGTGAGATTTTACAATACAAATTGTGGCGGGAACGAACAACAAAAGACATTGAGGAAATGCAAAAAAAATGAAGGCGATACTAGAATTTAATCTCCCAGAGGAAAAGCACGAGTTTGACAACGCTACGCAAGGCGCAACGATGCGTTACCTTTTATATAAGCATTTGGAATATTTACGAGGCAAATTAAAACATGGAGAGTTAAGCGATGAGCAATACGAAGCTTACAAGGATTGCCGAGATAATTTAAACCAATCTTTATTGGACGAAAAAATAGACGTTTATGAATGATAGCGAAAAAATTAGAATCGCAACTTTAGCCTTTATTGCTGGCGTTATTTTGGCTTTTCTTTTATTCCCAAAACAGGAACTTGAAACCATTTACAAAACCAAGGTTGAGCGATTGACCGATACGCTATACATCAAGTCTACGGATACGGTTTACATTTCTTAGGGATACGATACTAATCGATTTTAAGCCACAAATTAGCCGTTTTGAGACACTTTTCCCTTTCGAGTATGGAAGTACAGAGGTTAGTGGTGAAGTACTCGGAGAGGTACTTAAAATGACTGCTAAGGTAGACTACACTGTACCCGTGGTGACTAACACAATTACAAACACGGAGACAAAGACTATTGTGCAGAAGCCAAAAGGTTTGTATCTTGGCGCAGGTATTAACTCATTGTTGCAACCTAGTGGCAAGGTGACCTACCTAGATAACAAGTACTCGTTCGAATATCAGTACCAACCGTTGCAAAGAGTGCATCAGATAGGTGTGAGTAAAAAGATTTTCTAAATTTAATTAAATATAAATCAAATGGCACAAATCGCAAAAGAACAACTAGACAAAATCCATCACCTGCGCAGAGCTTACGCTACGGCAAAACTAAGAATCGCAGAGATTGAGATTGAGAAGCAGGGCATTTTTATTGATCTGTCTTCAATCGTGGGTAAAATCAATGAAGAAGAGAACGCTATTAAGGCTCAGTTCGGAGATGATGCGGTTATCGACCTTAAGACTGGGGAGGTTACTAATGTTAATTCGTAAGGTATCTATCGGAGCAGACTACAAGAGCAGTGCAATGCACTACGTTGTTGGTCAACCTGTCTTTAATGAAATGTATCGAATACATGAAATTAGAGAGAAGAATGGGCGTGTATCAATCTATGTGATTCACGGTGAAGATGGTTCTGGAGAGATTTATTTATGGAAAACCTTTAACGAGAACATGGCTATAACATTTGAATTTAATCTTGATTTTGAATGAGGTCACCATCTCACTTTATTGTAGAGCCAGTTGGTGGTTCTAGGTATGATAACGTGAAGAGCATCGGTGGAATAGATTTTATCACTAGCTCTTCTAAAGAGGATCACAAGGCATCTAACAGACACGCTAAGGTACTTGCTACCCCAATTGGGTATGAAGGTGATGTTATACCTGGAGACATCGTTATTGTACACCACAATGTGTTTAAGTACTACAACGATATAAAGGGCAACGAGAGAAGTGGTCGTGCTTTTCTAGGTGAAGGAATCTTCTTGATTGACGACGATCAGTTTTACTTGTACAAGAGAGACGGAGATTGGCAGGCACACTCTAGGTATTGCTTTGTGGTACCAGAGAAAAAACAAGACAACTTTATCTTAAAGAAGCTTGGTACTGAAGAGTACTTACGCGGAACATTAGCATATCCAAATAAGGATCTCGTTGAGAAGGGATTGAAAAAGGGTGACAAGGTTGGTTTTCTTCCTGAGAGCGAGTATGAGTTTGAAATTGATGGGGTAACCATGTATCGGATGTATTCTAAAAACATTTGCCTAGAATTAAATGGAGATAAATGAAGCAAAGAGAAGGATAATCAAGGCTGGAAGAAGAGCTGTTGAACATCTAATCGAGGTTGCTGAAGAAAAGATTTTAACTGGTGATGAGACTGATTTGTCAGCAGATAAATTAAAGAACGCAGCCGCTACCAAAAAGCTTGCCATATTTGATGCCTTTGAGATACTTGAGCGCATTGAAGCAGAGCAAGAACTACTTAATAAAACAGATACTGATGAAACAGGTAAAGGAGGCTTTGCTGAACGAAGAGCAAAAAGACACGGGTAAACCGCTTTTTTCTGTAATCGAAGTTATACCTGAAAAGGATAGAATTAAAGGTAACACCAAAAAGATATACCAGTACGGGTATAATTCTGAGTATGATCTTGTGGTTATATCTAAAGACGGAACCATTGGTGAGATTTATGAAATCAATGGATTGAAAGTAGCGTTGCCAGAGGAGCCTAAAAAAGTATACACTAGGTCTACCAAAAAAGATGAGCAGTACTGGGAGAGAGCAGACTTCCCATCTGCACTTTCTAAAATCAAGTCTATCTTCCAGTGGAACAAGATGCCTCTTCAGTTTAGAAACTCTTGGGTTGACTACATCGACCAGGAGTTTGAGAGAAGGGACAATGGTTTTTGGTTTAAGAACAATGGTGTGCCTACCTACATTACAGGGGGTCACTACATGTACCTTCAGTGGTCTAGCATTGACGTAGGCTTCCCTGACTTTAGAGAGGCCAACAGAATCCTTTACATATACTGGGAAGCTTGTAAGGCTGACTCAAGATCATTTGGTATGGTTTACCTAAAGATCCGTCGTTCTGGTTTTTCATACATGGCTGACGGAGAGATTGTCAATATTGGTACAAACATACACAATGGGCGTATAGGCATTCTTTCTAAGACTGGCCCTGACGCTAAGACAATGTTTACCGACAAGGTGGTTCCAACATTTAGAAACTACCCTTTCTTCTTCAAGCCTATCCAGGACGGTATGGATAATCCAAGGACTGAGCTTGCGTTTAGAATACCATCTTCAAAGATTACTGCAAAGAACTTCAAAACAATGCACGATGATGAAGAGCCAGAGGAAGGGCTTAACACAACTATTGACTGGAAGAACACAGCAGACAACAGTTACGATGGTGAGAAACTACAGTTGCTTGTCCATGACGAAAGTGGAAAGTGGAGTCAGCCAAATAATATTTTGAACAACTGGCGTGTTACAAAAACATGTCTTCGATTGGGTAGAAAGATTATTGGCAAGTGTATGATGGGATCTACCTCGAACGCCCTTGACAAGGGTGGGGAAAATTTCAAGAAATTATACGAAGATTCTAACCCTCGCAAGCGTTCTGATAACGACCAGACTAAATCAGGGCTCTATGCATTATTTGTCCCGATGGAATGGAACATGGAAGGCTTTATTGATAAGTTTGGCATGCCAGTATTTAGAAGTCCAGATAAGCCTGTTTTAGGGGTCGATGGAGAGATGATAAACTTAGGGTCTGTTGACTATTGGGAGAATGAAGTTAAGTCCTTAAAGAGTGACCCTGATGCCTTAAACGAGTTCTATCGTCAGTACCCACGTACAGAGTCTCACGCGTTCAGAGACGAGAGTAAGCAGTCGATATTTAACTTGACCAAGATTTACACTCAGATTGATTTTAATGATAGCTTAATTGCTGGCAGCTTTACAACTAGAGGATTCTTTAGTTGGAGAGATGGAAGGAAGGACTCTGAGGTTGTTTGGACTCCAGACCCAAGAGGAAGATTTAATATATCATGGGTACCTCCACGTGGCTTACAAAACAGGGTTGAAAGAAAAGGTGACTTATTCTATCCGATGAACGAGCACATTGGTGCGTTTGGTTGTGACTCCTACGACATCTCAGGAACCGTAGATGGGTTCGGCTCTAACGGAGCTTTGCACGGACTCACTAAATTTAATATGGAAGACGCTCCAAGTAACGAGTTCTTTCTTGAGTACGTTGCTAGACCTCAGACAGCAGAGATATTCTTCGAAGAGGTTCTTATGGCATGTTTCTTTTACAGCATGCCAGTACTAGCAGAAAACAACAAGCCAAGGCTACTCTACCACTTCAAGAATAGAGGTTACAGACACTTTTGTTTGAATAGACCTGATAAACCTTTATCAAAGCTTTCTACAACTGAGAGAGAACTTGGAGGAATTCCTAACTCAAGTGAGGATGTTAGACAGGCTCACGCTTCAGCGATTGAGACATACATTGAGAAGTACGTTGGGTTTGACTTTGAGTCTACGTATAGAGATCCTTCAGAGATGGGTTCTATGTACTTCAATAGAACATTAAATGATTGGGCTAAATTTGATATCAGCAACAGAACTAAGTACGATGCCTCTATTAGCTCTGGTTTAGCTATTATGGCTAATCAAAAGCACATGTATCAGCCTGAGAGAAAAGAGTCAAAAATAAGCATTAAATTTGCAAGATACAAGAACAATGGGACAACCAGTCAAATAATTAGCTAATGCGGAAAGAGTCGAATATTGACATATCACCTATTCAGTTTCCTAGTCAGCTTGCTACCGACGCAGAGAAGGCAAGTTTAGAGTTTGGGTTACGGGTAGGCCAGGCCATTCAGTACGAATGGTTTAGGAGAGACAGCGGATCTGCGAGGTATTACAATCAATGGAAAGACTTTAACCGTCTAAGGTTGTACGCTCGTGGTGAGCAGCCGATTCAAAAATATAAGAACGAGTTAGCTATTGACGGAGACCTTTCTTACTTGAACATCGACTGGACTCCAGTTCCTATTATACCTAAGTTTGTCGATATCGTCGTGAACGGTATGTCTGACAGACTTTTTACAGTTAAAGCCTACGCACAAGACGCACTGTCTGCTGAGAAGAGAAATCAGTATCAAGATATGATTGAGGGGGAGATGGCAGCGAAAGAGGTGTTGATGGAGGTGCAGGATAAGTTTGGCATTGATCCATTTATGGTTAGCCCAGAGGACTTACCTAACGATGATGAAGAGCTATCGTTGTTCATGCAGCTTAACTACAAGCCTGCGATTGAGATTGCTGAAGAAGAGGCAATCAACACAATCATGTTGGACAATCATTATGACGATCTTAAGAGAAGATTTGATTACGATTTAACTGTTCTTGGTATTGCTATTGGTAAGCACGAGTTTCTTCCTGGAGAAGGAGTTAAACTTAATTATGTAGATCCTGCTAATGTGGTTTACAGTTACACAGAAGACCCTTACTTTAGAGATTGTTTCTACTGGGGTGAAGTCAAAACTGTTCCGATGACGGAGCTTGTAAAGATTAAGCCAAACATTAGCAAGGAAGAGCTTGAGACTATCTCAAAGACTAGCCAGTCTTGGGGTGAGTACTACTCTGTTTCTAGGTTCTACTCTGACGACGTTTTTTCAAGAGACACGTGTACTTTGCTTTACTTTAACTACAAGACCACCAAGACTTACGTTTATAAGAAAAAGATTCTAGAAGGGAATGGCGCTAGAGTAATTGAGAAGGACGATACTTTTAACCCTCCTGTCGAGATGATGGAGGAAGGTCGATTTGAGAAAATCGAGAAGACTATTGATGTTTGGTATGAAGGTGTGATGGTTGCTGGTACTCAAATTGTACTTAAGTGGCAGTTGATGGAGAACATGGTTCGCCCTAAGTCTGCCTCGCAAATGGCTATGCCAAACTATGTTGCTGTTGCACCTAGAATGTACAAGGGAACAATTGAGTCTTTGACTAGACGAATGATTCCATTTGCAGACCTTATTCAAATCACTCACCTAAAGTTACAACAGGTAATTTCTAGAATGGTACCAGATGGTGTATTTATTGACGCTGATGGACTAAACGAGGTTGACCTTGGTAACGGAAATGCATACAATCCAGAGGACGCTCTAAGACTATACTTCCAAACTGGTAGTGTTGTTGGTAGAAGTTACACTGGAGATGGAGACTTTAACAATGCACGAGTTCCAGTGCAGCCTCTCACAGGCACTACGGGCCAGTCTAAGATGGCTGCATTAACAAACAACTACAACCATTACCTTGAGATGATTCGTGGCGTGACGGGGCTAAATGAGGCTCGTGACGGCAGTGATCCAGACCCACGTGCACTAGTTGGTGTACAGAAGCTCGCAGCTCTTAATTCTAACACAGCGACAAGACACATTCTTGATGCTAGTTTGTTTATGACTAAGACCTTTGCTGAGGCTTTAAGTGTACGTGTTTCAGATATTCTTGAGTACGCTGAGTTTGCAGATGAGTTTACTATGCAAATAGGTAAGTACAATGTAGGTATACTTAGAGAAATTAAAGACTTGTACTTGCATGACTTTGGAATCTTTATCGAGGTATCTCCAGATGAAGAGCAGAAAGAAAGATTGGAACAAAACATTCAGATTGCCCTATCTAGAAATGATATTAATCTTGAAGATGCAATTGACATCAGAGAGATTAAGAACATTAAAATGGCTAATCAACTTCTAAAGGTTAAGAGAACTAAGAAGATGGAGCTAGATCAGAAAAATGACATGGTCAAGCAGCAGATGCAGGCTCAGATTAATATGCAGTCTCAGGAGGCAGCCGCTCAGATTAGTATACAAAAGATTCAACTTGAGACTGAAAGTAAAATTCAACTCAAGCAGGCTGAAGCCGCTATGGATCTTGAGAAGCTTAAGGGTGAGGCTATGCTTAAGATGCAGTTGATGGAGCGTGAGTTTCAGTATAACTTGCAACTAAACGGAATGCAGACGCAGATGCTTAAAGATCGTGAGCAGATGAAGGAGGACAGAAAGGACGAAAGAATAAGCAAGCAGAACACTCAGCAGTCTAAGTTAATTACACAAAGAAAGAATAACTTACCTCCAATGAAGTTCGAGTCAAACGAAGATACACTCGATGGTTTTGACCTAGCTTCGTTCGAGCCAAAATAAAATTAATATTAACTAAATTTGTAATCTAATGGAAATCAAAGTAAGAGCTCTAGATGACGTAGAGCAGAAGTCAACTCAAGAGATTGAGGCAGAATTACTAAGAAAGCATGAGGAGCAGGTGGTTGCTTCCGAACAAGTCGAAACCACAGAGGTGGAAGAGACTCCTCAAGTAGAGGATTTAAGCGAGGATAAAGTCCTTGACTTTCTTGACAAGAAGTATGGCAGAAAATTATCTAGTGTAGAGGATCTGTTTGCCCCACAGAAAGAAGAGTTGCCTGAAGATGTTTCAGCATTCTTAAACTTTAAGAAAGAAACAGGTAGAGGGCTTAATGACTTTGTGAAGATTAACAGCGATTTGGATTCATTGAACCCAGATCAATTACTGAAAGAATATTACTCTCAAAAGGAGAGTGATCTTGATGCTGAAGAAATCGAGTACTTGATTGCTGACAAGTTCAGCTATGATGAGGACCTAGATGACGAGAAGGATATCAAGAAAAAACAGATTGAAAAGAAAAAAGAACTTGCAAAAGCTAAGAAGTTCCTTGAGGAACAGAAGCAGAAATACAAGGCACCGCTTGAGTCAAGCTATGGTAGCCTCTCTGCTGAAGAACAAGAGGCACTGAAAGCTTACAAGGAATACTCAGCAAATGCACAGAGTAGCCAGGAGCTAGAACAACGTCAGGCAGAGTGGTTTTTGAAGAAGACAGATGAAGTCTTCAACAGTGAATTCAAAGGTTTTGATTTCAAAGTTGGAGATAAAGAACTGAAGTTTTCACCAGGAGACTACAATGAACTGAAGAAGGTTCAGTCCAACATCAACAACTTCATTGCAAAATTTGTAAACAATGATGGTTTGATTGAGGATGCGAAAGGATACCATAAGTCATTAGCTGTTGCTATGAACCCAGAAAAGTTCGCCAAGTTTTTCTACGATCAGGGAATTGCTGACGCTATCGAAAAAGAAGCTAAGTCAAGCAAGAACATAAACTTCGAAGTAAGAAGGTCTCCTGAAGTAATTAACAAAGGTGGGTTTAAGGTTACTAGCGTTGGGGAAAGCGATGGTCGCGGACTCAGAATAAGATTTAAAAAATAAAACAACAAAACAATGGCAGGATCAGTACAATCTGTACCTGGTTTTAACTTACAACCAAGTGCAGAGCGAGTAGCCCTCGCAACTAACTACATCACTGACTTCAACTTCTTGAACCAGTATCTTCCTGATACTTACGAGAAAGAATTTGAGCGTTATGGTGATCGAAGCGTAGCATCTTTCTTACGATTGGTGAGCGCAGAATTGCCTTCCACTTCTGACTTGATCAAGTGGACTGAGCAAGGTCGTCTTCACACTAAGTACGTAAACGTAACTCAGGATGGAGCAGCAGGTGATTCCAACGCAACATTCACAGTTCCAGCTGCTCAGTTGAGTGGTGGATTTGTAAACGGTGGAATCGCAATCCGAGTAGGACAAACTGTCCTTATCTCTGAAGAAGGAGTATCAGCAACTGGTATCAACAAAGGTATCGTTACTGCTGTTGATTATGCAGCAAGAACATTTGACGTATCTTACTACGAAGTTGGAGGACAGACTTTTGCAGCTTTGACTACAGTATCTGTTTTCGTTTATGGTTCTGAATTTAAGAAAGGAACTCTAGGAATGGAGAACTCTCTTGAGTCTGACGGTTTGATCTTCGAGAACTCTCCAATCATCATCAAAGATCACTACGCTGTTAGTGGATCTGACATGGCTCAAATTGGATGGGTAGAAGTAGAAGGAGATAACGGACCAGGTTTCTTGTGGTACCTAAAGTCTCAGCACGAGACTCGTCTTCGTTTCGAAGATTACCTTGAGACTGCAATGATCGAAGCTATTCCAGCTTTGAATGTTGATGCAGGAGGAGCTAAAAATCTTGGTTACAAAGGTTCTGAAGGTTTGTTCGATGCTATCTCTAAGAGAGGTAACGTATGGTCTGGCGGAAACCCATCTACTTTGGATGATTTCGACAGCATCGTTTCTCGTCTTGACAAGCAGGGAGCTATCGAGGAGAACGTAATCTTCTTGGATCGTCAGTTCGGATTTGATATCGACGATATGTTGGCAGCACAGAACAGCTACGGATCTGGCGGTACTTCTTACGGTCTATTTGACAACGATGAGAAGATGGCCTTGACTCTTGGCTTCACTGGCTTCCGTCGTGGTTATGACTTCTACAAGTCTGACTGGAAGTACTTGAACGATCCAACCATGCGTGGTGGTCTAATCGGTGGTGCTATCAGTGGTGTTCTTGTTCCAGCTGGAACTACTACCGTGTACGATAACGTACTTGGTAAGAACGCTAAGCGTCCATTCTTGCACGTTCGTTACAGAGCTTCTGAGACTGAAGATCGTAAGTACAAGACTTGGATCACTGGTTCTGCTGGTGGTGCTCAGACTTCTAGCTTGGATGCAATGGAGGTACACTTCTTGTCTGAAAGAGCGTTGTGCACAATGGGTGCTAACAACTTCTTCTTGTTCGAGAAGTGATAATAAAACAGGAGGGGCCATTTGGCCTCTCCTTTACTTATAAAAGACAGAGACATGGATAATGTACAAAAGGCCATTGCAGCTCAAAGAAAAAGAAGAGCGGACATTCAATCTTCTTACGATTCTAAGAAGAAGAGTGCTACTGAAGCTAGATTGAAGCCTACCCCTGTTAAAAGTAGTGTTAGCTCAGTTGGTGTTTCAGACTCAGTTTCTAAGGCCATTGCCGCTCAAAGAAAAAGAAGAGCAGATATTCAATCAGCTTATGATTCTAGAAAGAAGAGTGCTATTGAAGCTCGTAAAGGAATCGTATCTCCTGCGAAACCCACCCCTACAGCTCCAATTAAACCTACTTCTAAACCTAGTGGTTACGAGAGTTACATGAATACAGTTAAAGGTGAATCTTTTAAAGCTAATTCTCCGAAAAAGCCAGCGGCTGCTCCAAAGAGTCCTTCAATTGCTCAGAAGAGAGCTGCTTTTCAGGCTGCTAATGCCCCTGTAGTAAGTAATGTGTCAAAGCCAAGACTTGCTCCAACTAAAGGGCCAATTGGTGTTGCTGGTCTTTCTAAGGCTGCTCCAAAAGCTATTAATGTGGCTCCAAAGAGAACCTACTCAGAGAAAGAACAGAAGATTAGCGCTATCTTAGCTACTGGTAAGAAAAAGAACGGAACCATGAAAACTTCTGCTCAACGTAAAATTCAACGAATTCGTAAAAAATAAACAAACAAAACAATGGCAAAGAAAGTAACGGGCCCAGGTCCTAAACAAAGTAAGCCTGCGGCAGGTAGTAGAACTGATTCAGCTGGGATGCAGTATTTTGGAAAACAAGTTGCTGCTGCAATGAATGCAAAAAAGCCTGCTACTGTAAAGAAGACTACTCCTAAAAAAGCTGCTGCTCCTGCTGCTACTCCTAAAAAAGCTGCTGCTCCTGCTACTGCAAAGAAGCCTGTAAGTAAAAGAGCACCATTAATGGAGGTTGGCGTTGGCAACAAAGGATATAGAATGTCAATCGACACCACAAACATGAACAAGCCAGACGAACAGACCTATAACTTTATAATGAGGGATTCAACTGGAAAAGTTACTAGCAAAGGAAACTTATCTAGAGCTGGTGGTGGAGCTGGTATTGGTAAATCTGCGGCTAGACAAATAGTTAATAAGTACAAAGGAAAGAAGTAATAATCAACTGAGGGAGTCATTGTGGCTCCCTCTATTTAAATTCAAATCAAATGGAAAAATTAAAATCGAGAACTTATGTTCTCAAGAGAGCTGACGCACCCCTTAGCTTGATGATTCCTTCAAAAGGAACAACTAGAAAGCCACTACTATACTTTGATGGCAAAACAAATAGACAGCTAAGATACTCCCCTAACCAACCAAGTCCTTTTATTGATGAACAAGATGGCAATGTAGTTCTTGAGCCAATTGTATTCGAGGATGGAATGTTGCACGTTGCAGAAAGTAACCCTGTACTTCAGCAGTTTTTGTATTACCACCCTGGTAATGGAAAAATATTTGAAGAACTAGATTCCGAGAGAGACGCTCAGAGAGACTTAGAACACCTTGATATTGAGGTAGATGCATTGATTGCAGCTAAGTCAATGGAGATTACGATGATGGAGACAGTCGCTAGAATTGGTTTAGGAATTCAAGCTGACAAGAAGACCTCATCTGAACTAAAGAGAGATGTTATTGTATTCGCCAAGAAGCAGCCACATCGATTTATGGAAATATTGAACGATCCATTATTAAGAGTTCAAGACATTGTTGCTAGAGCATTCGAGCAGCAGATTCTTAAGATGAGAAACAAGAATAGAGATATCTATTTTAACTTCCCTGACAATAAGAGTAAATTCATGACGATCCCATTTGGGGAACACAGGATTTCAACTGTTTCTAAGTACTTACAGTCTGACGAAGGTATTGAGACTTTGAAGTTACTAGAGAGACATGTAGAATAAATTAGAGAGGGTAAAACCTCTCTTTTTTTTACTATCTTTGTACAAAAAGAATAGAATGATAAACTCAGTAAGAAATACGGTTCTATCGGTTCTGAATAAGAATAATTACGGGTATATCAGCCCGAATGACTTCAATCTATTTGCCAAGCAGGCGCAGCTTGACATCTTTGAGAATTACTTTTACAGATACAACTATCAAATCCAAAAGGAGAACGCTAGGCAATCTGGAATTGGATATGCGGATATCAAGAAGCAGTATGAGGAAGTTATTGACTCATTTTCAGAGGTAGTTACCCTTACTGAGAGTGCTGGTGTTTTTGCTTTGCCAAATGATTTTTATACCCTTGTTAGAGTTGTTTACACAAATGGGGCAGGAAAGATGGTTGAGGTTGAGAAGGTTCCTGTAGCAAGGTTGCAACAGCTGCTTATGTCAAACTTAACTCAACCTATCGAGTTGTTTCCAATGTACGTTCAAAAGGGTACAGACATTCAGGTATATCCAGACACGATATCAACTGGTGTTACTTGTTACTACGTTAGGTATCCACTAGACCCTAAGTGGACATACACTCTCGTATCAGGAGAGCCTTTGTTCAATCAAGGTGCTGGTGACTATCAAGACTTTGAACTTCCTTTAACAGACGAGCCAACACTTGTTGCAAAGATTTTGCAATTTGCAGGAATGTCTATCAGAGAGATTGAAGCTCTTAACTTTGGAGCTCAACAAGAACAAACAGAAATAGCTATCGAGAACTAATGAGCCTATATAATAAATATCTATCTGACCTTCAGTACTATAGCAACAATGGAAATGTTCCTGAAGATGCTAACTGGGGATCTTATCAGTACATATCTCTAGAGGATATTGTCAATAACTTTATGTTGATGTATCAGGGAGACCATGAGTTGATGAACAACCTAAATAGGTATAAGGTTTTGTTCTATGCTAAGAGAGGAATTCAGGAGCTTAACTACGATGCAATGAAGGAAATCAAAATCCTTCAGCAGACAGTTGGCCCTAACCTTAAGTTTGTATTGCCATCAGACTACGTAAACTGGGTTAGAATATCGCTTTACAAAGATGGTTTAATACTACCGTTGACTGAAAATATTCAGATAAACTTTGCAAAAGAGTATGTTCAAGACAATAACTTTAAGGTTGTGGTTGATGAGAACGGGGTTGTTATTGACGCGGAGAACTCTGAACTTGATTTTGACAGACTGAATAACATTCAGAAAAGCATTTATTTAAATCCTTCTAGTCCATATCACAATATGTTTGGGTGGGAATACGGAGGAAACTGGTACTTTGATTACAATGTAGGAAGCAGATATGGTTTAAATACTGAAACTGCAAATCAGAATCCAACATTTAAAATTGACAAGAAGTCTGGAGTGATTAACTTTAGTAATGAAATGGCTTACCAGTCATGTATACTTGAGTATATTTCAGATGGAATGGAATACACCTCTACAGCAAACCTACCAGGTATGCCAGTGGCATCTAGAAATGATTCGGCAATTAGTGTCAATAAAATGTTTGAGAACTACATTTACTCATTCATAAAGTATTCAATTCTTAGCAACAAACTAAATGTACAAGAGTACATTGTTGCAAGATCTAGAAAAGAGATGAGTGCATTGTTGAGAAATGCAAGAATAAGAATTAGCAATATTCACCCAGGTAGACTTCTTATGAACATGAGAGGTCAGAACAAGATGATTAAATAAGTATGGATTTAGTAAAAACCTTTGTAAGGGGCAGGATGAATAAAAGCCTTGACGAAAGGCTTATACCTGATGGCGAATATATTGACGCTATGAATGTTCGTGTTGGCTCTACAGAGCTTACAGATGTCGGTGCTTTAGAAAATACAAAGGGAAATGTAAAAATTTCTAATATATTATATAACGGAAGTCCAATAGCTAGTACAGCAGTATGCATTGGTGCTTTGGAGGATGGTGTTAACGATACTATTTACTGGTTTATTCACTCTGAAGATGATGGAGTAGATATGATTGTTTCTATGAATGTGGAGACAGGATTAACTATTTATCACGTTATAAGCACATCTGTACTTAACTTCAGCAGAGACCACTTAATAAATGGAGCTGATTTAGTTGAAGATCTTTTGTTTTTTACTGACGGATACAATCCTCCGCGCAAGATAAATGTAAAGAGATCATACCCTAGTGAACCTACATTAACTGAGTCAGACATTTCAGTTATTCTTGCTCCACCATTTGAGTCACCATCTATCAAACTAATAAGCATATCGGGTGATGAGAATTATATAGAAGATAAGTTTTTATCGTTTGCCTATAGATACAAATATTTAGACGGTGAGTATAGTGCAATTTCTCAATTTAGCGAGGTAGCATTTGAACCTGGCTTTTTTAATTTTGACTTCAGCACTTACGAGAACAGTGGAATGAAAAATAAATTCAACGCTGTTAATGTTACATTTAAAACTGGAGGTCCTAACGTAGTAGCAATTGACTTAATATTCAAGAACTCAGTTTCTTCTGTTATAAATGTTATTGAAAAATACGATAAGAAGCTATTAGGAATTACGGACAACTCTGATTACACAGTTGAGTTTAGCTCTAAGAAAATCCTATCTACATTACCGCAGTCTGAAATATTAAGGACGTTTGACAACGTCCCTATTGTTGCTAAGGCTCAAACCTTAATGTCTAATAGAATATTTTATGGCAACTATAAAGATGGTTATGATATTGTAGATTCAGATGGTAAGAAAATTGACGTAAAGTTTAATGCATCTTTAGTTTCTGAGGAGTTAGGATATCTAGAAGTTCCTTCAACTAAAACATCTTCTCAGTATAATATAGTACCGCTTGGCCCTTACACTTATAGTGACACGCTAACCACCATAGATTTAACTGGTGTAGATTTAAAAGAAGGAGGAGCTATAGGAATAGATTTTTCCTTAAGTGGTACATTGATTTCAGACCCAACATTTTCAAATAACATAATAGAGTCCTTTTATTTTCAACTACAAAGAGACTATTCGTCTGTTTATGATTTAGTTACTAGTCAAGAGTTTATAGATGAGATAGGCGCTCAAACATTTCATGGAGATGTTGATGATTGTGGAACTGACGATGAGGGCACTTCTTTAACAGATAAAATATCTTGTCAAGCTACACCACCTCCTGGTTTTAGTAGCTATGGCTACGGAATAGATACTGTTGGGGAAGGAATTAAAATAACAGCAACACCTGGATCTTCTTCTTTTTCATTGCAAATGATTGTGATGGTTTACGAAGATGATGCAAACCCTGGTATTTTTGACTATGAGTATTTTTCTATAAATTCAGTTTCTGCTGAGTACATGACTCAAGCTGACGCAAGTAGTCTGCATAGCAATAGAGATTTTTCTTTGGGTTTGATATACATGGATGATTTTAATAGAGCTACGACTGTATTGACTTCTCAAAATAACTCTATACATGTTCCTGCTGCTAACTCAGTAAATAAAAACTCGATAAAGGTAGACATATTATCTCCCCCTCCATTTTGGGCTAAAAAATACAAATTTGCGTTACTACCATCTGGTTTAGATTACGAAACCATATACAGTACACTTTACTTCTTTAACCCTGGAGATAATACAGTATTTTTAAATCTAGAAGGAAGCAATCAAAATAAAGCAAAGGTAGGCGACACTCTTATTGTAAAAAGAGACAGTACTGGTCCTTTAACAAACTTGGTTAAGTGTGATATTTTAGATATATCAGCACAACCATTAGACTTTATTTCGGGAGGCGAAGAAGAGCCTTCTGGTCTTTATATGAAGGTTAAACCAACTGGTTTTTCTGTAGACACAGAGACCAATTCGGTATTGGGAGGAAAGACAATCTCTGTTAGCGGTAAAGATTATCCACAACTATCTATCCCAGTATTTACAGAAGAACCTGCTGGTACTTTTACTCCTTGGGAGATAACTGACGGAAGCATCATTAGGTTTGAGTTTGTTTTAAACAGACCTTACAGATCTGAAAGCAAAGGTCAGAGAAGATATAGTTACAATAAAGAGTATGTGGCTTCATCAAACTACGCTAATCTGCGTGACTTTGTGTTAGCTCAAAATATAGACTTCACTACAGGAGATAGTACGGTTAGCGGTGATGAAACTGAAAATCAAAACGTATTTAATCCAGCACTTGGGACTACATTCCCTACCTCTACTGGAGGTATAAATAAGTATCAGTTTTACGAAAGTCCTGCCGCGTCTGGTAAGTTGTACTTCGGTATAAGAACAGGAACACCAGGTTATAGTAATCCAGAGTCTTCAATTACTGGATCTATTACAGTTATTAGACAGAATGGATTTATTGTATTTGAGACAGAGCCAACAGAAGCTGCTTCTGATATTTACTATGAGGGAAGTCAGACTTTTGACATAGTTGGCGGAGCTCACTCTGAAACTAGCATAGTCTTAAATTTTCATGACTGCTTTACATTTGGAAATGGAGTGGAAAGCTATAAGATTGAAGACTCTCTTGCAGCCCCTTACTTTAGACTAGGGGAAAGATTTTCTTCTGTTTCAGTAGAAGACTTTAAGTTAGCTGACAGATATGCGTCAATAACCTATAGTGGCGTATTCAATCCAGAAACAAATCTAAATAAGCTAAACGAGTTTAATCTAGGTCTTGCAAACTTTAGAGATTTAGAGCGAAGATTTGGTCCAATTCAAAAACTATCAGGAAGACAGACAGATATTTTGGTTCTGCAAGAGGATAAGATTTCTTATGTTCTAGCTGGTAAAAACGTATTGTCTGATGCTAGTGCTGGTGGTGGGGCTATTGCCGCTATACCAGAGGTTCTTGGAAACCAAATCGCTAGAATAGAGGAATACGGAATTAGTTATAATCCAGAGAGCTATGTTGAGTGGGGATTTGATAAGTACTTTACTGATCAAAAAAGAGGGGCGGTAATAAAGTTATCAGGAGCTGGCCCTAACGAGCAACTATCTATAGTTTCTAATGAGGGAATGAGATCTTGGTTTAGAGACTTGTTTATAAGTGATGGTAAAACACAAAAGCTTGGTGGATTTGATCCATACATGGGTGAGTACGTACTTAGCTCTAATAGTCAAGATGTTGTTTTTGACCCTACAAATATTAGTTGCGGTACAGAGATTCAAATTAGAGATGGAATTGGTGGTTTACCAAGTACTGTCGTTGACCTTGGAGATTATCAAGGACTTGTTTCTATATCTGTAGAAATAGACAGTCTACCTGTAGGAGGAACAATAAACGCATCCTTTGTTTATGATGGTGTAACTTATAGCAGCGGCAACATCAGCTCAAATGATGTATTTACCTTTAGTAAAACATCTAAAAATAGTGGAGTTCTTAGCGTTGTTCAAAGTGCTTCTCCAGCTTCGTACAGAATTAATGTTGGATGCCCTGCTGTAGATGAATTAACTGTTATTTTAGTAACTGTTAACGATAAGTCTTATGTGGGTAAAGTTATCACAGATGAATATTCAGTAGGATCTTCTGTCTATGGAAACTTGATTAGCATGTTAGGTGGTACAGCAACTCCAATAGTTTCAAACTATGAATCAATAGTAGGACCTGAAGGGTTTGGTGCTATACCATCTGATGGAGATACTGTTACAATAACTTCAAGAAAAGGATCTTCTGGAACAATGGAGTTTGACACAGCTACGCATAAGTTAAGATACTTGATTACAAACACTTTGTATACACAAGCGAACGTGTTATCTTTACTAAACGCTTCGGTTGTAGCGAGCCCAGTACTAAACCCATCTACTGGAGTTTACTCTGCAAGCTTGACATACAACACGGGGTCTGATTACTTGTACATTATTCACGATTACAGAAATATTTACAGCGAAGATTTATGTTATAGCAATGCCTCTGCACTTGATGCTTGCTGTGATTGCGAGTAAGAACATTTATAAAACATGGCAACATACTACATAGACACGGACAATTTATCAACGGCAACTAGTATATGGACAGACTCAAACCTGACCGTAAAGGCCGCTGATGGATTCTATCAGAAAGATGGAGTCTACAGACAAATGTCTGGAGGGGAGTTGCTTCCGTCAGAAATTTGCCCAGCTTGTGCTACACCATGTGGAGGTGCAATAAGTGCAAGTGGTCAGCAGGGTATATACTATTTAAACATAGACTTGGGTACTGACATTGGTGCTGTAGT
>Ga0307379_10004918_pt1 | contig 18844 bp, 20 predicted proteins | sample UN2MG_FD_202237 | JGI IMG/M metagenome (GOLD analysis project Ga0307379, IMG submission 202237) | Soil microbial communities from Risofladan, Vaasa, Finland - UN-2 | ecosystem: Environmental > Terrestrial > Soil > Coastal area > Acid sulfate soil | place: Finland: Risofladan, Vaasa | collected... | reverse complement strand
AGCTGCCCCTCAAGAACGACTGTAAGAACATGTAGTCTTTGTAGCTCCCTGTCGGTCATAGCTAGTCGTCCCATATAGGACATTTTCGCAGGGCAGTTGCGTAGGACATAATCCCTGGGCTATCACATCAATCGCCATTAGTATTGGAAATGGCCGCTATTGATGATAGTCTTACGGCCGGGTGGTGGCGAAAGGAACAATGTTGAAAAAGCACCTCGAGTCCCGCAAGCCCGAGGCTGGAAGCGTTCAAGATCGACGCGGATTCCTGAAAAAGATCTCTTACATCGCACCGGTGATCGTGACCTACTCGCTAAACCTGAGCGCAGCGGCCCAGGGCACCCGTGGTTCTCCACCCGATCCCCCGCGCAGCGCGCGGGTCACCCGCGACGGGACGGAAATCAAACGCAGATGAATCCCGGCAAGGCTGCAGGCGCCGCGGTCATGCACATTGGCATCTTGTCGGTCGAGCTGACTGTCGCCTGTCGTTCGAGGCGCGTGCTCGGGACGTTGAGGGATCTCTTTCGTTTCTTCCCGGTCGAACTGACCCGCTTGGGGGGCAATGCGGACTTCGAGGTTCGTGAACGGAGCGGATCGTATACGTTGTTCGAAGAAGGCCAAGTCTTGATCGATACGGACTGCCGGGCCTATTTCACGGCCTGGCTGGAGTACCGCATCTTCGAAGAGTTGATCCACAGGGAAAGCCGGCATCTGCTTCTGCACGCCGGGGCCGTAGCCGGCCGCAATAGCGGTGTGGTGCTTTCCGGAGAGAAGGGTTGCGGAAAGACAACCTTGACAGCCCGCCTGGTTCAAGACGGTTTTTCGTATCTGTCGGACGATACGACGGCGCTCTCGTTCGAGAACGGCAAGCTCGTTCCGCTGCCGCGTGCGCTGCACATCAAGGACGCGTCTGCGCTGCCTGCCCGGGGCGAGTTTCGGCTCGCCTCTTACGATGGCGCATCGAGCGAGTATCCCGCGCGCTACGCCTTGCCGCCGGCTTCGCAGGTAGCCCGGGTGCCGGTCGAGCCGTCTTGTGTCGTCTTTCCAAGTTACAAGCCCGGAAAACGAACCAGGCTGCGCCCGTTGCCGGGAAGCCTCGCCGCCGTGCTTCTAGCTCGCCAGGCGCAGAACCTGCCCGACCATATGCCGCGCGGATTCGAGTTGATTGCCAAGTTAGTCGAGAAGGTTCCAGCCTACAGTCTCGACTACGGCCATGCGGACGATGCACTAAAGCGCGTGCGCGATCTGCTGGGTTGTTGAGATTTTCCCGCGAAGTTATTTTGGAACCCGCCTGGCGCTGATGACAAAGGCGCGTTTCTCATCATCCGTGGCCGGCAGGTAGCTATAGCTGCCGCCCTGGATCATCCCCCGCCGGACATTCGCCGCGACGTCATGCAGCCTGAGCTTCCAGCCTTTGGGAAGCGAGCGCCAGATCAGCGTCACCGGTTGATCGGTTCCCCGGGCCTCGAGCGCCAAGCGCCACTCGCGCACAGGCACAGCGGCAATCGGTATTTTCCTGTGGAAATCGAACGGGGCCGCGCCCGCCAGAATATCAACACAGTAATTGCCCGCCTCACGTCTCCAGTCGGCATGCGGCGCGTACAAACTGACGTGATGTTGCGAACTCATGTTTCCGGCGTCCGGGATGTCCAGCCGGTCGTAACCGTCGCTGCCGCCGGAGTCGATACCGATGTAGTTGTAGTCGTCGCGCAGCTGCCCCGAGAAGGCCGAGAGCTTGACGCGCCAGGCCCGAGTGGCTGTCGGCCGAGAGTTTGGTGTGAAACTGATGCTCGCGACCGGGGTCTTTGTCGGCTTGCTTTCGGCGGCGCGCGGGTAAAGCGGGTAAGGAACCACCGTCGCCAAGGACGCGGGCTGCGGCTGGGTTGAGGGAATGCGGATGTAGACCGGCTGCTTGATCTTCACCCAGAATCCCTCCCAGGGGAAAATTTTGCCGTCGCGTTCCTCGAAGTCGGCCGGATCGTAGTAGTGATAGGCAAAGGCCGTGTTGTCGTACTCGGCAAAGAAGACGTTGTAGACAAGATTGGTCGCCGAGGTGACGGGCACGAAGCCGCTGTCCGGCTGCGTGGACACCAATATGTTTTGCCAGTAGACGGGTTTGTTGAAGGGGTTGCCGATCAGGTGCCGGCCGGGAGACGAGCCCGACGATGTAAACGTAAGTTGCGCCGTCGTGAAGTCGCCGCCGCTGTAGGGATCGCCGCCCGAGTCGATCGCCCCCTCGCCCGTCTGGACCTCGATCCAGTAGCCCCGCCCGTGCTCGATGGCCGTAGCCTCCTGGTACTGCTGGCCGGCCTCGTCCCACTGGTAGAAAGGCTCGCTGAAGCTGCTTACGCCCGCCGAATGGTTGGCCGTCGGGAAGCTCACCATGCACCAGCTTACAGAGCCTGTATGAGAAGCGAGCGAAGTCGACGAGCCAATCGTCTGGACCGAAGTTTGCGAGGCCCCGAGTAGCAGGCCGGTGTAACCCAGCCCCCCGTCGATCTGCTGGTAGGGCGTGACCACCGCCCGGATCTGATTGCCCGAGGAGAATAGCTGCGGCTCCAGGCGCTTGTAGTGCGCGCCTGCGATATTTTCCCAGTAGCTGTCGTTGAATTTCTGCCACTGGTAGAGGTAGCGCTCGGGGGCGCTGCCCTGGGGTGTGAAGCCCGATCCGAGCGCCACCAGCGTGTCGCCCGGCGCGGCGATCGAGGCCGGCTGCAGCTCGGCCGAGTCGCAGCGCGGCCGGTCGGAGACGGCCTGGGCCAACGCGTCTGTGGCCTGGGCCTTGCCGTAACCCCAGCTATAGCCCGGAGCCGTGCCCACGAAAGAGTCCCGGTTAGCGCGGTAGCTCAAGATCGACTTGACCGCGTCCGGAGTGTATCCCGGGTGCTTCTCGAGCAGCAGGGCCGCAAGCCCTGTGATGTGCGGCGCAGACATGCTGGTGCCGTCGATAACCCAGTGAACACCGTCCGGCATCTTGCGCCTGACGTCGGGTGTGTAGTCGGCCGAGAGAGCCGAGGCGATGGCCGAGCCGGGTGCGGTGATGTCCGGCTTGAGCCGCCCGTCGCGGGTCGGGCCGAGACTCGAGAAAGGACAGATGTCTGCCAGGGTGTAGCCGTAGGTCCAGTCGGTGCCGTTGATGTCGGTCCAGAAGTCCTTGGAAGTGTAGGCGGCAACACTGACCACCGACTTGGCGGTACCGGGCGTTCCAACGCTGTAGTCGTTGTCACCGTTGGTGAAGGTGCACGGATACCCGAGATAGTAGCCCCGGTCGTCAAGGAAAATCCAGCCGTCGATGCGGTTCGGGTCGCTGGGGCTTACGCTGTCGCCTATGAAAGAGATCGTCCAGGAGCCTGTGCAGAGCACGCTCTGCGACTCAATGACGATTTCCTTGTCACCGTTGTACTCGGTCTCTCCGGCCGCCGGGTTCCAGACAGTAAAAGCGCCGCAATTATTTTTGGGGATACCTATCAGTTTCTGCGATGACTCACCCACGTTCCAGGTGGCGCTCTTGTTTCCATTGGCGATCTTCACCTGGTAGCTGTCCAGCCCGTTGTGCCAGATGTCGAAATCAAGGTAGTAGCCGTTGCCGGCCGCCGTGGCCACGTTGAAAGTGAAGTTCACGTCCGAGATTGACCAGGTCCCCTGGTTGTGAATCAGGTCGGCGCCCTCGTTGCCGGCGGAAACCACCACTATTTGGCCAGGGCCGCTCATGGCGTCGATGCCGGTCTCGAGCGGGTCGGTGCCGTCGTGCGGGCCGGAGTGCCCGCCCAGGCTCAGGTTGACCACGGCCGGTTGGCCGAGCTCTGCTGCCTTCTCAAAGACATAGGCAACGCCGTTGAGGATGGCATCGTCGTAAAAGGTGGTGGACACGGCCACTATATCGGCTTCCGGCGCGACTCCCACGTAGCGATATTCGTGCTGTCCGTTGCCGGTGGCCCGGCCATTGCCTGCGCCTATGCCGCTGACGTGCGTGCCGTGATATTCGGTGTCATGGAAGGTACAGCTTCCGGCGTCGATCTGGGCCGCCGTCCAGTAGGTGCTCGTGTCCTGATCCCAAAGATACTTGATGCGCGTGGTGTCGTCGGGGTTCTTGAAATCATCGTGGTTCGGATCGATGCCCGTGTCCACCAGGCCCCAGACCACGCCCTGCCCGGAGCCGCTCGTCCAGGGAGGTGGGAAAGTGTTGTAGCCGCTGACGTCCTCGATGGTCCTGGCCAACTCGAGACCGACCGAATTCGAGGGCAAGGTCGGCACGCTGACGTCCAGGGTCGGTCTCAGCTTGTGGGCCGCGCGCATGACGCGGATTTCCTTGATCTCGGCCAAACTCGACAACACGTCGATCGGAACCTCGGCCGTGATCACCGGGCCGTGGCGCCGGATGTTCTCGACTCCCAGGGATTTCAAGAGCGGGTCGGCCTTGGGCAACACTTCGCCGATCACCGCGACGAACACCCGCCCGTCTTTGTTGAACACCTTGAAGAAGCCACCGTGGCTGAGTTGATCGATGTCGGCGGCAACAACCCGAGCCGCCGCCATTCGCCTGAGCATCGAACCCAGCCGGTGGGTCGTCTCCGACCCGCCGCAAGCGCTCAGGATCAACACGCACAGAATGCAAGACAGCAGGGATATTCGCCTCGTCGAGATAGTCCCGAACACAATAACCTCCGCGCAACACATGCCCCCATGCTTGACGATGCTTGCATTGTAACACTTACGCATGCTTACGGGCAATCACGAAAGCGCAGTCAGTTAGTCTCGATGGGCCAGGTGCAAAGCGGCGGCACCTGCGAGCAGCGGGGTGTGGGCAACTCTTGCAAACCCCGCGCTCTCGAGTAACTCACCTACCTCTTGGTCTGTGTAGAATCTTGTGGCCGACTCGGCCAGGTATCTATAAGCGGCCTTCTCTCCAGACAACGAGCCGCCTAACCTTTCCACGATCGCGCGCTGGTACCAGTGGACCAGCGCCCGCATGACGGGCGCCCGCGGCTGGCTGGATTCGACGATCACCAATCGGCCGCCCGATGCGAGAACCCGCCGCATCTCGGCCAGGTAGGCGTCGCGCCCGGAATTTCTAAAGGTCAGGTTACGGAAAGCGAACGAGATGCCGATGGCGTCGAAATGGCCGTCCGGCCAGGGCAGCCGGCCGGCGTCGGCCCAGACGAAGCCAAGCCTGTCGGCAAGATCGGCCCGGACGGCCTTGGCCCGGGCGACTTCGAGCATGGGCTTTGAGAAATCGGCGCCGATGATCTCGGTCCCGGCCGGGGCCCGGCGGGCCAATTGGATGGCCAGATCGCCGGTGCCGCAGCCCAGATCAAGCACCCGGGAGGGCTTGCCCTCCAGGCAGGCCCAGGCGGCCAGCCTTCGCCAGCGCTGGTCGAGTCCCAGCGTAAACAGGCGGTTGATCATGTCGTAGCGCCGGGGCACCTTATCGAACATGCGCAATAGGGGCTTGGAGGGAGAACGGGGAGCGTCGTTCATGGCGCAAAATTAGCAGTCTTCTCGGGAGGTTTCAACGCCAAACAGTGTTCCATTTAACTATTCCTGTACTTTTAGCTCGAAATGAACCATACTCTCCAAGTTCGCCCCCGGTATCTCCGGGATGCTTCCCCAGGGCCAGCCGCGTTCCTTGAGGCAGAGAGTTTGGTTCTGGTGTTTCAGCCGCCTCGAGGAAGGGCTGGTGAAGGTGAAGACGGAAAGCGCGAAAATGGTTGAGGCTCCGATGTTCACCGCCTCGGTCGACGACAGCATCATCAAGGGTTTTCTGGCCGACAGGCGAGAGATGATCAAAAGGCTAAAGTGCAAGGGATTCACCAGGAACGCAATCCTGGATCGCGCAAGGCACTTGGGCCTTTCCGATCAATTCGTCAAGTGGTGCTCCATAGGCGCCACCGACGTGGCCTTGAGAAACTGCCTCGGCTGCGGCGAGCGTTTTTTATCGGTCGGCTTCCAGAACAGGCTCTGCCCACGCTGCAAAAACCGAAGATTCTAGATTCCAACAACAAACATCTCTAAATGCTGCCGTCAGTATTTCCTTTACTTTAATATTAAAAAGACGGACACTGCTCTGGTTTGATCCCGGATATACTGGGAATTCATACAGGACCAGACCAGATTCGCCCAGGCATCGGGAGTGGTTCTTAACTAAAATGCCTCGGGTAAGGAAAGGTCCAGCATGAAAATCTATGTCGGCAATCTCCCTTTCAGCATGGACAGTGACGCGCTCCTGGAACTATTCAAGCAACACGGTGAGGTGGACTCGGCAACGGTCGTCACAGACCGCGACACGGGCCGATCGCGTGGATTCGGATTCGTCGAAATGTCGGACGGAACCGAGGCACGCAAGGCCATCGAGGCTACCAACGACCTCGAGGTGGATGGGCGCTCGCTATCGGTGAACGAAGCCAGACCGAAAAACAAGGGCGGCGGCGGCGGCGGCGGCGGTGGCGGTGGCGGAAGAGGCTCCAGGAACAGGGGTGGCGGTGGCGGTGGCGGTGGCGGTGGCGGTGGCGGCAGGCGAGACTGGTAGTCTTCGCCGGGCTGCATGGAGTTCTCGGCCGGAATACCGCAATCCGTGCGGCTGGCTGGGGGTATAAGGAAGGCTGGTGTTTAGATGGCAAAGTCGAGCAGGCAGACATTCAAGAAGCGGCAGAAAGAGATCACCAAGAAACAAAAGAAAGAGGACAAGGCCAAACGCCTCGCCGCAAGGAGAGGAGATCCTGTTTCCGACGAAAAGGTAGAAGGGGTCGTTTCGGCTTCTATCGAATCTAAAGACGGAAAACCGACGCTCAAGATTGTCGCTGTTGGAGGATCAGCCCCCAAATCCGAAAGGCCATAGCAGGCCTATAGCAGGTAATGACCGGTCTGTAACCGCACCCCCTACCTAATTGCTGAAAAAAAGCCGTGTTGCCCTTGGTGGCAACACGGCTTTACGTACATCTTGTTCCCTCCAGTCTAGCCGGGACGGGGCTGATGCCGCCGAGTCAGGGAACACCTAAGTCACCAAGATCGGCGGTACCGAGAACATAGCTGGGCCGGCGCCGAGCCCACGGCCTCAAGAGTGCGATTCAAAGAACCACCTGGAGCTTGACACGTGTCATGTCATGTGGCATAATTGATTTGGAGGTGAACAATGGCGAAGTCAATGGAGGCTACAAGAAGATTAGAAAGCAGACGAGTACGCGAACACCAGTCGAAGCCCATGGCGTTACGGCAATTCCTCAAAATCACTCAGGAGGCGTTCGCCCGACTCATCGGCGTGTCGCTCCGGTCGGTGACACGATGGGAAAATGGAGACGTGCAGCCGGATTCTGAGAAACGTAAAAAGCTCGACTATCTGCTGACAATAAGCAGAAGACTCGAAGAGTCGATGGACAGAGAACACATTACAGACTGGCTGACCACACCAAATCCAGTGTTTCTGAACAAGCCGCCGATGGACCTTGTACAGTCAGAGTACAGTCGACATGTGCTCGAACAGGAACTCGATAGAGCCGAATGGGGAATCCCAGGGTGAGCAACGCTAGTTTCGACGGCGCATTACAAAAGACAAGTCCCACAACCATCAACGGTCGATGGTACCGGACCGTAAAATATAAACGGCGCAGACAGGTCAGCAGCACAAAAGGTTCATCGATAGTGGAGGGCCGTTATCACACAACCGACAAAGACTCTGTGCTTTACTTGTCCGATTATCCTTCCTTGAGCATGGATGAATCGACCCAAGCCTTCAAGACCGTACCAATCAAAGACTCTGCATGGTACACCGCCACATTCAATGTCGAACTGTCTCAAGTTCTGGACTTGACTGATCCTAAAATCCTTGGTCGGCTGGGCATCATGCCGACGGACCTGGTACAACCCAAGCCCATGGGCTATCGACTGCCTCAGCAACTCGCCGAAAAAGCCCGTGCCAGTGGCTTCGAGGCGATTCTTGCCCCGTCCGCAAGGTTCGGAACGTCGGGCAAGAACCTAGTAGTCTTTGTCGAAGTAGTGGCCAATACCGGGGGCACTGTCGACTTGGCGAGTTAGAGAGTGAACAGAGGAACTCATCTTATTATGTCTCTGCGGATCCAGACAGCTCTGCCAGGCGGCTGGTGAGATTAGACTCCTTGAAGAACCGGCTGACAGAGACGGCGTGCTGCCCAATAAATAGATCAACCGCAGCGTCGCGGATTCCTGGTGATTTTACAAAACGGAGATCCAGCACCTTGAGGGTCCCAGCAAGCTGGAATTCTTTGAGCAAAGATCACCTGCTGCTATTCTCCCAAGATGTATTTGACAGCAGAGTCCAATGCCTACGCTGAACGATTCGTACTTTCCATCAAGTCGGAGTGTCTCGACCGCTTGATCTTCTTTTCCAAGAAGCAACTCAGGAACGCGGTTTCGCAGTACGTGCGTCATTATCACACCGAAAGAAACCACCAGGGTTTGGACAACGTTTTGTTGTCAGGCGATCGACCCGATAGTAACCAGAGCGACGATGGTGAAGTTCTCTATCGTGAGAGATTGGGTGGCTTGCTTCGGTATTACCATCGCAAGGCCGCTTGACGGCGAATACTCCCAGATTGATTTGGGTAGAGCAGAATCCGCAGTCGTGGTGCATTTTGACAGGATGTCCGGAATCCCCGATTCCCTTGGCGTTCCATAGAAACCTCCTGATGTTTTCAAGACGAGGTAGGATGCTCTACGCCGTCCGGAACAGACATGTACAGAGTGGTTTTTAGGCGGGCTACCATCGTTGTGCATCGAAGATGCCAGCACAAGGACAGGTTTGTATCTGAGGGGAGGAAGAAATGAAACAGTTGATGGGACTCCTGATCGTACTGATGATGTTCGGTTGCACCAAGCGAGACGAGCACATAACAAAAGCCGACGAAACAGCGTCGCAAGTATCCACACCGAAGGAAATACCGGTCACATCCAGATCCGATGAGGCCATCGACGCCTACCGGAAAGGACGCGAGCTGTCCGAACACGCTCATCGGGCTGAGGCCATAAAGGAGCTGGAGAAGGCCGTCGAACTCGATCCCGGTTTTGCCCAGGCGCTGGCTCTGCTGGGCTCGATGAAAATAGCGCAGACGAAAAATCATCATGGACATTGTCTCAGTCATTAAAGATGCTAGTTGTCAGATTTCCAGGTCTAAACTATAATTTCGTAGTATGGATTCACCATCCCGATTTGGGCGGGGGCAGGTATGCATGCTTTCATCCGTTGGTTTCAGATAGCGGGCCCGTTGGTTGCGTTCCTGATTTTATCAGCCTGTGGCCATTCAAATAGCGAGTGCGCACCTGGGAGACAACTCGAGTGCGATTGCCCGGGGGGCGGAACCGGGGTCATGACCTGCCGACAGGACGGAAGCGGCTTCGGCGAATGTCGTTGCGGCGATTGCGCCGGCGGTGGGATGGCCGAGTGTGGCGGGGTTTGCGTAGACACGGACTCGAATCCGGAGCACTGCGGAGAATGCGACAATTCGTGCGCGGGGGGCAGTCGGTGTGTGGAAGGAGTATGCACCGCAGGGGGCTGCGGTGCGCTGGGGCTTTCCGACTGCGGCGGGGCGTGCGTCGACACGACGCGGGACAACGAGCACTGCGGCGGATGCGGCAACGTCTGCGACGTCGTCAACCGCTTCACCTGTCGGGAGGGTTCCTGCGAATGCCAGGAAGGTCTCGACGACTGCGGCGGCGTATGTGTGGACACAAGCGAGAACCGCTACCACTGTGGTGGCTGCGACATCGCCTGCAGTGATGGCGATTTCTGCTTCGACGGCGGCTGCCGGAGCGACTTCTGCGAGACGCTGGGGCTTGTCGACTGCGGCGGCGAGTGCGTTGACACCCGATGGGACCGCAGCAACTGCGGGGCGTGCTTCAACGCCTGCGGCAGCAACGAGATTTGCAATGCGGTCAGTTGCGAACTAGACCCATACGACCCGTGCGAGAACATGGGGCTCACTCTGTGCGACGATAGGTGCGTCGACACATTTTACGACGAGGACCACTGCGGACAGTGCAACAATGCATGCGACACAGCCGGTGGGTTCACCTGCCAGGGCGGCGAATGTGCCTGCCCGGAAGAGCTTGCCGACTGCGGGGGGAGCTGCGTGGACGTGTACTGGGACACGGGAAATTGTGGGAGCTGCGCCAATGCGTGCGCCGGTGGGGAGAACTGCATCGCCGGCCGGTGCCGCCCGGAGAGTTGCGAAGACCTGGGCATGACCATCTGCACGGTGGACTCCTATCAGGTATGCATTGACACGCAATACGACCCTGAACATTGCGGGGGCTGCCTCGTCCAGTGCGCGGGAATCGACGAATTCTGCGTCGATGGCACATGCGGCACGACGCCCGCTTGGACGCCAGTCTGGAGCGGGGACCCCGATTGCCATGTGATAAAAGACATATGGGGGTCTTCACCAAACAACATCTGGGCCGTCGGGCAGCAATCGGGGGAGAATGGCACCGTGTACCGGTTCGATCCCGCAACCGGTGAGTGGGCGCCGTTCCAGAACGGGTTCGGTCCGCTCTATGGGATGTGGGGTCTGGCAGCCGACGATATCTGGGCTGTAGGTCTGTACGGTACGATCATTCACTGGGACGGACAGGGATGGTCTGACTTTACGTTCGATATCATTCGCAGCTTCATGGACGTCTGGGGTGCCGTACCCGACGACGTCTGGATCGTGGAAAGCAACGGAAGGATCTACAACTGGGATGGCGACATCTGGTCGGAGGCCCCGAGTTCCAACAACTGGAGGCTGGAGGGAATATGGGGCCTGGCGCCCGACGACGTATGGGCCGTCGGGGGGGTCGATACGATCAACCACTGGGACGGAAGCGCTTGGACTAGCGTGATGCAGAGCAACTGGACACTCAACGGTGTTTGGGGATTCGCCGCAGACGACGTTTGGGCCGTAGGCGCCCACGGTTCCCTGCTCCACTGGGACGGCAATACCTGGTCCAGCCACAGGAGCGGTGTCACCCCGATCCTGGAGGCGATCTGGGGCGCCGCTCCCGACGACGTCTGGGCCGTCGGCTGGGGCGGCACCATCCTGCATTTCAACGGCGTGCTGTGGTCGCAGGTGCAGAGCGGAAACGGCGACCAACTCTACGATGTGTGGGGCAGTTCGGCGGACGACGTCTGGGTGGTCGGCTGGGGCGGCACCATTCTCCGCTACCAGCGCTGACGGAGAGGATAGCCATGAAAACACTTTCCCTAAGTGCAGTCCTGGCCGTGCTGGCGGTCTCGTGCTCCCAGAGCAGTTCGGGACTGACCTGCGAGCCCGATACCCTGGCGGAATGTGCCTGCCCTGGCGGCGGATCCGGCGTCCAGGCGTGTATTGCGGATGGGAGCAGCTATAGTGACTGCATCTGCGGTATTGACTGCGAAACACTGAGCCTGAACGACTGCGGCGGCGAGTGCACAGACACCCTGACAGACCCTGACCACTGCGGGGGCTGCAACCTGGCCTGCTCATCCGGCGAGAACTGCGCCGACGGAGTCTGCTTTACCGGCAACTGCGAGGGCGTCGGTCTGACCACTTGCGGTGAAGACTGCGCCGATACTTCGCGCGACAACGAGCACTGCGGCCGGTGTGCTTTCCCGTGCAAGGTGCTCGAAGGCTTCATCTGTATTGAAGGACATTGCACCTGCCTGGGTGGGCCATGCAGCGGCGCGTGCGAGAGTGACTCGGACTGCCTGGGCAACTCCGTATGCCGAGATGGCGGCTGCGTGCCCGTCGAGTGCCTCGATTCCATCCATTTTCCCGATCCCAGGATGGAGTCACTCATCCGGGGCATGATCTCGAAGCCCGACGGACCTATCCCGTACGAGGACGTCAAGGACATCAGTAAAATCGAGGGTCCAGGCTGCCGGGCCGACATCCCGGACTCGTGGTATATCTACGACATCGCCGGCATTCAATGCCTGACCTCACTGAGCGAGGTTGAGCTTAAATGTCAACGGATACAGGATCTGCAACCGCTGGCTGGTTTGAAATCCCTGATCGCCCTAGATCTTTCCACCAACTGGATCGACGACGTCTCTTCCCTTTCCAGCTTCGCCTATTTGACTGATCTGGATCTCTCGGGAAACGGACTCATTGATATCGGCCCGCTCGCGAACCTGACTTCACTGGTCATACTGAACCTGTGCTGCAACGAACTGACCGATGTGGAACCGCTGTCCTCTCTGACGGGGCTTGCTGAGCTCGACCTGGCGGGCAACCAGGACCTGAGAGACATCCGACCCCTCTCCGACCTGCAGGGATTGAAGAATCTCAACCTGGCCAACACCTTCATGATGGACATCAGCCCGCTCTCCGACCTGTCCGGCCTTGTCTCGCTGAACCTGAGGTCTTGCGACGAGTTGCGCGACTTCAGTCCCCTGTCCAACCTGACCAACCTGGAAACCCTCAATCTCACCTTCACCAAGATCGGAAACATCCAGCCGCTTTCCGGCATGATTAAACTTACAACACTGGAAATGCTCGCACATGTTGACGAAGACTACACCCGAGTCTCAGACTTGAGCCCCATCTCCGGATGCACCTTGCTCCAGACGCTCATTATCAGGCAGCACAACGTGAGCAACATCAGCCCGCTGGCAGGGCTTACCGCTTTGACTCATCTGGATCTAGGGACCAATCACCGCATCGGCGACATTGGCCCGCTGGCCGGACTGGTTGCATTGGAGATCCTTGAGATCCGCAATAACCTCATCACCGATCTCACTCCCCTGTCGGGCCTGGCCAATCTCAAGGAGGTGGACCTGTTCGGCAACAGCTGTGCGGACCTCAGCCCTCTCTCGGGCCTCGACCAGCTAGAAGAGCTCGACCTGGAGTCCAACCAGGTCGAGGACCTCAGCCCGCTGTCAACCTGCACGGGGCTTTACCGTCTGACCCTGGATCGTAACTACGTTCGGGATCTTACCCCCCTGGTTGACAACCCGGGCATCGGAATGGATGACATCGTGCACATCAGCACCAATCCCATCGACTGCACCGGGCAGGCCGGAAATATCCAGCTCCTCGAGGACCGGGGAGTATACCTCAGGACCGACTGTCAATAAACTCGGGAGGAAAGTATGCGCAAGCTTCTCGCGGTCCTCGTGCTTTTCGCTGCCTCTCCCGGCTGCGGCCCGGACGGGCAGGGGGGCGTATGTGGATCCGGCTGGTGCGGCGAGGGAGAAACCTGCAACCTCTCCGGAAGGTGCGTGCCATTCGCGCCGAAGACGTGGGCGGTGATCCTGGCCGGGGCCCTCGTCATGGGCTCGCCGGCGGACGAGCCCGGGCGCGAACCGGGCGAAGTACAGCACGAGGTCACCCTGACCCACCACTTCGCCATGCTGTCGACCGAGGTGACCATAGGCGAGTTCGTGGATCTGATGGGATACGATCCGGTCGACTACCTCCAGTTCTATCTGTGCGACCGGGAATGCCCGGTGAGCACGGTCAACTGGCACGAGGCAGCCGCCTACTGCAACGCGCTCTCCGCGGCCGAGGGATACCCCGAGTGCTACACCTGCAACGACAGCCCCTACTATCCGTTCGTGCCCACCTGCGAGCCGAGCACGAACTACGCCACGCCGTATGACTGCCCCGGCTTCCGGCTGCCCACCGAGGCCGAGTGGGAGTACGCCGCCCGCGCCGGGACGACCACTTCAACGTACAACGGGACCTTCGACGAGGACCACCTCTGCTGCGAACGGCCCAACCCGGCGCTGGACCCCGTCGCCTGGTTCTGCGGCGAGGACGACCTGACCATGCACCCGGTCGGGCAGAAGCAGCCCAATTCGTGGGGGCTGTACGACATGCTGGGCAACCAGTGGGAGTGGTGCCACGACTTCCACGCCGACTACCCCCCGGGCCCCGCGACAGACCCCTGGGGGCCTCCCTCGGGAACTCCGCGGGTGCAGCGCGGCGGATGCTTCCACATGTGCGCCTTCTTCGCCCGCTCCGCCTACCACGGAGCCAGCCACCCGGACAACCGCGACGAGAATAGCGGCTTCCGCCCGGTCAGGACACTGCCCTGACTTGAGAACTGAAAATAGCAGGGGGACGCAACGGGTATATGGACAGCGGGGAGTTGGCGGGATTCACCATCGGTACGAGTGGAGGAATGCGGCATAGTCCGAGGTTCACTCGGTGTGGAGCGCGAGAAAAGCGGTGGTGACTAGCGTATTGCATTTGCTAGTCGGCCCGAGTCGGCTCGCGAATGCAGTCCATCGGCTTGAACGTCAACTGATGTATGGCTGGTGTGGATGAACTCGTTCAGAGGATCGTCCCATGACGCAGCTACTCAATATTGTCGATGCACAGGTGGATCCCAGGCCCCATTGCCCCTGGACAACTACACCCTGGGGCCAGCTCACGAAACGGGAAAAATTGTACGCTCAGGCTTCTGGGTCAGGTCACCTGGAAAGTTCCATCAGGTTTCGCCTGTGGTAGGAACTTGAGGGGATCGGCCGGCAGTTTTTCCAGAAACAATACCAGGCACCATTTCTCCGTTTTGTCCGGGAAGGCAATCGATGGGACAATGATTGCCTGAGCCTGAGTCGTGTTCCTGATGAAGTGTGCCGTTGCCCGGGCTACCGACATGTTCATGAAACAGTTGGGTGCGTCGGTCAGGGATAACTCGTCGCATACATCTGGGTTGCACAGGTCGAGCACCCACGCGATCTTGACCTGGAAGCGGAAGACCCTGCGCCGGAATGTCTGTGCCGCCAGGCCCGGCGTGCGGTTCAACCGGAGGTGCCTTGCGTACTCCGCGAGAGCGACATCCTTCTCTTTTGCCAGGTAAAGCGTTCGCTCGCCGGCGGTGTTCCAGCGGTTCTCGTTGCTTGCCCCGCAGTACCTGAAATCGTAGATGTCGGGAGACTTCACACCGGGAGTGTCTGGAAAATGCCTTACGGCGTGGCCGGACCACGGCTTGACGAATGTCTCGATGGACATCGGTTAGAAGCCTATGCCTTCCAGATCGGCGGCCAGAGCCCCTATTACCTTGTCATAGTCTCCGATTGTGATCAGGTCTAAGGCTGTCTTTCCATCGAACACCGGTAGCGGCGTGTTCAGGAATTCAATGAACCCTTCTTTCGTGTAGATTCTCTTTCCCAGGTCACGGATCTCCTTCAGCTTGACCAGGCGCAAGATCTGGTCCTGCTTCTGGGGCCTGTCCTTCTTTTGCTCCCAGCGTCTTACGGTTTTGCCGCTGACCCGAAGAAGAGCGCCCATGCTTTCTTGGGACAGTTCATAGTTCTGCCGGATGGTGGCCACGCTTAATTGAGCTTTTGCTTTTGCCAATTTTCCCTCACCTCCTCTATTTTCATCATACCAATATGTCCGGACATTTGTCAAGACATCTCCGAATTGTGCCGATATTTAATAAAATCCATCTTTTATTAACAAACTCCCCTCCCCCGCTCCCCGCAACGGCTTCCCAGATCGCCCTTGACAACCACCTTCCTGGTACTGAATAATCAACCCATAATAGCCGCCTTTTATTAATCTTTGGAGGCCTCCGAGATGGCCGGCAGACCACGCACCAAAGGCACTGGACCTGGCATCGGAAGAAAGACGGCTGGTAGGCCCAAAGGCACCGGCGGCCGCGCCGAGGAATTAACGCCGGATCAGATCCACCGGATCGACAAGTGTCTCGCCGGCTCCAGGCACGAGCTGCGCAACCGGGCCATTTTCTACCTGGGCCTGGGGTCGGGAATGCGTATCTCGGAAATCATCGGGCTCGAGGTCGGCGACGTCGCCGACCGCCAGCGAGTGCGTGGCCGGATCGTCCTGGAGCACCCGGCGCCGCGGCTACGCGGCGCTCGGGCACGGCACAAATCGCCGAAGCACAGCACGAAGTCAGGTCGATCCAGGACGGTTGCGGTCTCGAAGCAGGCGGTCAAGCACCTCCAGGATTACCTGGACAGCCGAGGCCCGAGTCTAGCCCCCACCGAACCGCTCTTCCCGTCCCAGACGCCCCGAAAACCAGGACGGCAAACTACGCCGCGGCCCAGGAGGCCGATGACGAGCACCAACGCGATCATGATCCTCAAGAAGATGTTCCTGGCGGCGGGTGTGGAAAATACGTCCAGCCATTCGCTAAGACGGACCCACGCGAATACGCTTCGCAGAAACGGCGTCGATCTCAAAGTGATCCAGGAACAACTTGGCCATTCATCCTTGGCCGTCACAGAGCGGTATTTCACGATAGACCCGCTGGAGACCCAGCGGGCCGTCGAACAGCTTAGATTTTGAATGCTCAAATCTCATGAAACCCAAGCTGCTATATTCAAGACCAGAGATTCGAATTAAGGTGCCGATTTTGTACCCAGTTCGGCGAGGAATAGTTGATGGGGCAGTGTGATGTCTGACTTTGGCTTTAGGCCCTTCTTTTCTTCCGATGAGGCAACTGACTCCATCTATGTTTCCCATCGGGATCACGGGACAAAGGCTCAGATAAAGGCGATGATCGAAGACATGTGGTTGCGGTATGCTCCGGTGTGCCCTGACAACCACAAGGACTTTCTCACCGACGCCCGAAGCCACTTTGTCCAGCGGGTCTGGGAGATGTACCTGGCCAATGTGATCATGGGCCAGTTCAAGTTGCAGAAACCACCGCCGGAGGGTCCCGACATTCTTTTCGAGCACGAGGGGGTCAGGTACTGGGTCGAAGCTGTTTCGCCGGGCCCTGGTGAGGGGCCAAATGCTGTCCCGCAGAGATCCCCTGACAATAACTTGGTTCCAATGATTCCGGCCGGCAAGCTGCTATTGCGGTTGACCCACGCGATGCGAGAAAAGGAGTTGAAGTTTGAGAAGTACAGAGCCAAGGGCATCGTCAATGAGGATGATGCTTGCGTGATCGCGGTCAATATTTCGGGGATTCGAGACGCCGACCTGTTCGATCAGGACGGGCCAATGGCGGTCAGGGCCTTGTTCCCTGTCGGTGAAGTCGTGCTCCGCTTCAAGGCTGGTTCGAGCGATCAGCCGGTAATTGACCGAAATCTTCGGCGTGGTGTGCTAAAAAAGAAATTTGGCCCAGATGGGCCTGAATCTGACGAGTTCATCCCAACGGACCTCTTCCTTGACCCTCGCAGTGCGTCAATCTCCTGCATGTTCTATTCAAGTTGGGGCATCTGGTTTAATCCGGAACCTCTCGGCCGGGATATCTATGTGATTCACAATCCACAGGCCAAGGTTCCAATCGCAAAGGACCTGCTTCAGTTCGGTCGAGAGCACATCTGGCTTGATGGGCACAATCTACATCGCGAAAGGCGATGACCACGACACTGGCCTAGATCACCAAGCTTCGCACTTTGGCCTGACATGGATGGCGACTCAAGCCATTATCAACCTGAATTTGCTTCCTCATCGGAAGAGCGCCTAGACTTGTTGCCGCGTAGCTGCGTTTCCGATAGGCCTCATTGGTCTTGACACTGCGTAACATATATGTTACGTTACGGACAGTGGATAATGGAGGTTGGTAATGGCCAACAAGAAAAGAACTGCTTTCGACAAGTATTTCGACGAGCGCATAAAGGACAATGAGTTCGCCCGCGAGTACGCCACCGCGAGCGCGGAGATCAATACAATAGACAGGCTCATCGTCGCGCTGGATGAAGCCAGGGAAGCAAAGAAACTCAGCAAGTCCGATCTTGCGCGCAGGATCGGGGCGAAGCCGGAGATTATCCGTCGCATGTTCACGGTGGAATCTCCAAACCCGACATTCAGCACGATATTGAATCTGGCAAACGCGCTCGATCTGGACCTACGCCTGGTGCCGAAGAAGAATCAACGTGCAACCGAGCGCGGCCGCCGCTTCCGGTATTCCGAGCCGAGCCTTCTGACCTCTTCATAGTCGGATTCACTCAACTTGCTTCGAAACGGCTTTTCCTTGCCGCTGATAAGAACGATGCTTGGACCACCAAGTCCGAGTTCTTGACCGTCACGCTCCAAAATACAGAACAGGCGGTAATGACGCCGGCCCGGGCCGTCGACGCGTACCTCGTAGAAACCGCCCATTTCCCCATGCATGGCCTCCCACTTTCCCCCACCGCTGAAAGCTGGAGGAGGCGCGTTGGCAACGGCTTTCACCACCGCCACCATCGTGGCGGCGACCTTCACCGGACAGGAATCGAGGAAATCACGAGCTGGAACTGACTCGTCTGGATCATCTTGCCTGTGTCTCAGAAAGAAGTGGATGAGCCATGGGCCCGTCCAGGAAGTTTTTCTACTCCCCTTCCCTGCCTTTCTGTGTTTTTTTCCCTTTGCAGCCACAGTTCATCAAGGATAAGCGCTTTTTCCTTGTTCCGCCACCGAGAAGCACAGCACGAAGTCGCCCTGAAAAAGTTCGGACTCGATACTCACCCTGATGTGGATTTTCGAGTGCCGCCATTTTACTCGCAGTCTTCCACGAAACCCCGACTTCTCCCAGCGCCTCCGCGTTTCTTGCGGTACCTTTAGGTGCGAAAACGGCTCAACCCGGTCCCATGCCCCTGATTAGCGAAAATCACACCATCATGGCGGCTTTGACACTTGGTTCCCCAGGATTGTTCTTCATCAAACTCAGTTCCCCTTCCCAGGTGCCCTCCCAGGTGCCAACCACATAGTCATAATTTTTGACGCGCATCATAAGTGCGTCAATTCAATTTAATCAACTGGTTGTGCGTAATGGCTTGGCGAGGTGGTTGGCACTTCTTCTGGGGTGTAGTTATATTTTGTGTGCAGCTATTTCTGGTAAATACCCGCACCTTGATCTGGTCCGAAGGACAGCTTGTCACCAATTTTAAGGTTAAGTTCAACTTGTTTCGGTGTATTAAAATCAGCTACCTGACCATATATGATTTTGTAACCTGTAC
>Ga0307379_10004917_pt1 | contig 18846 bp, 14 predicted proteins | sample UN2MG_FD_202237 | JGI IMG/M metagenome (GOLD analysis project Ga0307379, IMG submission 202237) | Soil microbial communities from Risofladan, Vaasa, Finland - UN-2 | ecosystem: Environmental > Terrestrial > Soil > Coastal area > Acid sulfate soil | place: Finland: Risofladan, Vaasa | collected... | reverse complement strand
CCGTGCAGTCTCAAGGACAGCATTCACCGAACTTGTCCCGATAACATTTACAGCAGGGATGGCAAAATTATTCCTGTTGGCATAATCGAACAACTTCTTCACATCTTCACCAAACAATACGCCTGGTTCAAGTTTTAATTCATTCTTACTCATATTATGATCTTTTTATAGCTGATATCTATTCCCATGTAAATATACGACAAATGAACCTTAGTAATGATCACCGGCACCAATTAATCAGCGTATAATAATCGGGCAAGGTTAAATAACTTTATGTTAAATGGAAAATCAACCATAATAATTATCTTTGTTCCTTCTTGGAAAACCTATACCAGAAAGAATGAAAAAGATACTTCTTGTCGTGATCCTGGTTGTTTCAGGTGTTATAACTATTGCCCAGGAGAGGAGCTGGACCTTGGAAGAATGTATAAATCATGCTATAGACAATAACATCGTTATAAAGCAACAGGAACTTCAGACCTATTTTCAGGAAAATACATTAAAGCAATCGAAAATTGCTTTGTATCCCTCGGTTAACGGTACAGCAACCCAGAATTTCTCCTTCGGAAGGGCGCTGGATGAAACAACATATCAGTTCACTGATAACGAAAATGTTGTTTCCAGTTCATTTTATACCGGAGCCAATGTCACCCTTTTCAATGGCCTCCAGAATCTGAACACCATAAAGAGGAACAGGTATAATCTTGATGCCAGCATTCTCGATCTTCAGTCTATCAAGGATGATATAGCCCTCAATGTTGCTCTTGCCTACCTGCAAATACTTTTAAATAAGGAGCTGGTAGCGGTTACTGCCAACCAGCTGACTACAACCAGGGAGCAGATTGAGAAAACAAGGAAGATGGTAGATGCGGGGAGACTCCCCAGAGGTAACCTGCTCGAAATTGAAGCACAGGCTGCAAGGGAGGAACTTCAACTTATAGATATGCAGAATCAGCTTGACCTTTCATACCTGAATATTGTCCAGTTGCTTGAACTTGAAACGACTGAAGATTTTGAGATATTTGTTCCCGACATCTCGATTGACGGACAGATGATGATAACAGGCGATGTGTATGAGATATATGGTACTGCTGAATCGCTCCGTCCTGAGATCAGGAGCGCTGAACTGAGACTAAAGAGTGCTGAAACCGACCTGCTGATAGCCAGGGGAGGACGAAGTCCGAGACTTTCACTTGCAAGCACTTTCAGTACTGGTTATTCGGATATACGACAAAAAATTCTCGGTTCTGATCCTATAACCGGATTTCCCATATTAACTGATGATTACCCGTTTGCCGAGCAGCTGAATGACAATATCAACTACGGTGTTGGTTTTACCCTCAGTGTTCCCGTGTTCAATGGCTGGCAGGTTAATGCCAATATCAGTAATAACAGGATCAATATCGATAACTACAGATACACCCTTGAGGACTCACGCAAGAGATTGTTTAAAACCATCCAACAGGCCTTTGCAGATGCGGAGGCAAGCCTTAAATCATATAATGCCAGCGAAAAGGCGGTTGAATCAATGGAGGAATCGTTCAGGTACACAGAGCAGAAATTCAATGTTGGAATGGTTACTCCCGTGGAGTATAATGCGGCAAAGAGCCTGTTGCTGAATGCACAGTCGGAGCTGGCACAATCAAAGTATTCATATATTTTCAAAGCCAAAGTACTGGATTTTTACAGGGGTATTCCCCTATCCTTGGATGAATTGAATTAAAACTCAAAATCAACCCATCATGAAATCAAATAAACTTCTCAAATATCTTGTCCCGATTGTAGTTGTACTGCTGATACTGGCTGTTGTAGGTAAGAAACAGGGCTGGTTCGGCAAAGCGCTTACGATAAAGGTAGCTGTAGAAAAGGTTGAAAGAAGGTCAATAGTTGAAACCATTACTGCCAATGGCAAGATCCAGCCTGAAAAAGAGGTAAAGATAAGCCCGGACGTATCCGGCGAGATTGTAGAGTTAAATGTCAAAGAGGGGGAATTTGTCAATACAGGTGACCTTCTTTTCAAGATAAAACCTGACACCTATATTTCTATGCGCGACAGGACCCAGGCTTCACTGGAGTCGGCCAGGGCACGCCAGTCCCAGGCTGAGGCACAATACATCCAGGCCGAGCTGTCATTTAAAAGGGACAAGCAACTGTTTGAGGAGCAGACAATTCCATTGTCCGAATTCGAACAGGCAGAGGCATCCTTCAAGGTAGCACAGGCCGAGGTTGAAGCTGCCATGTTCTCCGTGAAGAGCTCCCAGGCATCACTAAATGAGGCTAATGAAAATCTCATCAAAACAACCGTATATGCACCGATGTCAGGTACAATTTCAACACTTCTGGTTGAGCAGGGCGAGCGTGTAGTCGGTACAGAGATGATGACTGGAACAGAGGTTCTCAGGATAGCCGACCTTACACGCATGGAAGCCTGGGTCGAGGTTAACGAAAATGATATTATTAAGGTAAAGAAAAACGATACTGCCCTTATAGAAGTTGATGCCTACATTGATCACAAGTTCAAAGGTGTCGTAACCGAGATTGCCAATTCAGCAAAAACCGCCGGTATATCTGCCGACCAGGTTACAACTTTTGATGTTAAGATCTTTATCCTCCCGGAAAGTTATAAAGAACTGATCACCGAGAATCGGAAGAACCCATTCCGTCCGGGGATGTCGACAACCGTCGATATACAAACCGAGTTTAAAAAAGATATTCTGACTGTTCCGATCCAATCGGTCACAACAAGGGTCGATACTACCAGGGAGGCTTCCAGCCTGGCAGATGAGGAGATCAGAACCCTGGTATTCCTGTCGGATGGTACTTATGCCCTGGCAATAGATGTGAAAACCGGAATACAGGATAATAATTATATTGAAATAATACGCGGTATCAACGAAGGAGATGATGTAATTTCATCACCTTTCAGTGCGATCAGTAAAAAGCTATCCGACAGTACACTGATCGAGGTGGTTAATAAAGAAGACCTGTTCAAGACTGAAAAATAGAACCTGTCGTATGATCCTTTGTATTGAAACAGCAACAAACATTTGCTCCGTAGCATTGTGCAGTAATGAAAAGGTTGTTTCCGCAAGGGAGAGTGATGAAGATAAGTCACACGCCTCGCTTCTGACAATACTTATCGGGGAATTATTTAATGAATCCCATATTATGGCCGGACAGCTTGATGCTATTGCCATAAGCAAAGGTCCGGGTTCTTTCACAGGCTTGAGGATCGGGGTATCAGTGGCAAAGGGGATATCTTATGCTTCTGATGTACCGCTTGTCGCAATAAACACCCTCAAATCTATGTATCATGGTATCAGTGAAATAAGACAAAATATTAAAGGCACTGATGAGCAGATTCTCTTCTGTCCGATGATAGATGCGCGAAGAATGGATGTCTATTACTCGGTTTTTGACACCGGCGGCAAGGAGCTGGTTGAAACCAGAGCAGATACAATCGATAAGAATTCCTTCCAAAAGTTGCTAAGTGATCATAAGATCCTTTTTTTTGGCAACGGGTCAACTAAATGCAGGGATATCCTAAGAAATAAAAATGCTCTCTTCCATGAAGGATTCAATCTCTCGGCAAAATATTTGTGCATACCGGCCACAACCGCAGTTAGCAATCGTATGTTTGAGGATGTGGCCTATTTTGAACCATATTACTTGAAAGACTTTTTAGCTACAATCCCCAGAAAAAATGTTTTTGGATCATAGTGTCAATGGCACATGCTTTGATCTGTATCAGATATGAGAATCAAGACTTCATATATAATCCTGCATATTGCTTTTGTACTTCTGATTGCCAGATCATATGCCCAGCCATATCAGGCGGGAGAAAAACTGAAATATTATATTCATTACGGACTTGTCAATGGAGGTACCGCTTCACTACAGATCATCGAGGATACGATCTTCGGAAAAGAGGTTCTGTATGCAGTTATGGAAGGAAGGACTACAGGTATTGCGGATGTTCTCTACAAGATTCGCGATTACTACCACAGTTACTTCGATCCTGAAACCAACCTGCCTTTGAAAGCAATCCGTGATATTAAGGAGGGACGCTACACCCGGTATAATGAGCTGTTGTTTGACCATTACTCAAGGGAAGACTCAGCGATAATCCAAAGTAAGCTTACAGGTGAACATGTCACGACAAAAGAGATATATGATATTCTTTCCTGTTTCTATCTCTTCAGGGAGGAATACCTGGCCGGAGATGTGGAGATGGAAGAGGAGCAGATTACAACAATCCTTACCTGGTTTACTGATGAGTTCTACCCTATTCGCCTCAGGTTTAAAGGGTACGAGACAATAAAAACGAAGGTCGGTAAGATCAATTGCCTTAAGTTTAACCCCGTTACAGAGGTGGGCAGGGTATTCAAAACTGAAGATGATATGTCGATATGGTTCTCAAACGATGAGAATTTTTTACCTGTTAAGATTCGATTTGATATATTTGTAGGCAGTATTACTATTGATATGACCGATTATGAAGGACTGGTAGCTCCTCTCAATATTATTAAATAAGATAAAGTGTAATTCGGAGTTTTAAAACCTAATCAGTTTATGGCAACAACCGCAGATTTCAGGAACGGGATGGTTATTGAGTATAGTAATGACTTGTACACTATCGTTCAATTTCAACATGTAAAGCCTGGCAAAGGGGCAGCATTTGTGCGAACGAAACTCAAAAGTGTTACAACAGGCAGGGTGATTGAGAATACCTTTAATGCAGGTGTCAAAGTTAATGCTGCGAGGGTTGAGAGGCGCCCGTACCAGTATCTCTACAAAGATGATATGGGTTATATAATGATGCATCGGGAAACCTACGATCAGATCACCATTAACGAAAGTATGATCGAAAATGCGGAATTCCTGAAGGAGGGACAGGAAATTGAGGTTGTGGTGCATGCCGATACTGAAAACATCCTGAGCGTCGAACTTCCCCAGTTCGTTGTTATGGAGGTTACCTATGCCGAGCCCGGACTGCGCGGCGACACAGCCACAAACACACTCAAACCAGCAACAATTGAGACCGGGTCAACAATTATGGTCCCTCTCTTCATTGATGCAGGCGAAAAGATAAAAATTGATACCCGTGACAGATCATATGTTGAAAGGGTCAAGGGTTAGCTATTCATATGGATAACAAGGCATCCAGAAACAGACTACAGATGTCCAGGTTTAAACTGGACTCGCTTCTGGATATAACAATGTCAATTAACGCCAACCTCTCTATTGAAGAGCTCCTTGCGAAATATGAAAGGATACTAAGGGAAGAGCTCAATATCGGGAAGATCCTGATATATATGTTTTCCGAAGAGTGGAAGTGTCTTCTTAATGCGGGGTTTTCAGGGGAGTTTGCTGCAGGAATTGACCCTGAGGCTGCCCTGACACAATTTGAGGAGAGGACAATAGTAACACAGGAGGAGAAATCAGTATTCCCGGATGTGGATATCATACTACCGGTTTTCAACAATAATGTCCCCCTGGCCTATGTCCTTATAGGTGATATTGATGAGGAGGGCGAAGGGATGAGCCCAGTATTAAAACATATCCGGTTTATTCAGACAATATCAAGCATTATTATTGTTGCCATTGAAAATATCAGGCTATTTGATGAATCACTGCGACAGGAAGCACTAAAGAAAGAGCTTGAACTTGCCGCAAGGATGCAGACAATGCTTATTCCGGATAACATCTCACTCCATCAGACAAAACACATTAAAGTCACCGGTTATTATCATCCCCACTATGATGTGGGTGGCGACTACTATGATTGTATCTCACTTGGTGAGAATATTACCGGTCTCTGTATAGCCGATGTCTCCGGTAAAGGTATTTCTGCAGCACTGCTGATGTCCAACTTCCAGGCCAGTTTCCGTGCCCTTTTCAGTGCAGACATCGGACTGGGGGTTCTGATCCATAAACTAAACGATATAGTAGTACAGAATGCCTCCGGTGAAAAGTTCATTACCTTCTTTGTTGCACGATACAACCATGATAGTCGTGAACTTGAATATATCAATGCAGCCCATAATCCTCCGGTCCTCTTTGACATTGTAACCGGTGAGATAAATTATCTGGAAGCCTCTTCTGTTGGTATTGGTATGCTCGATGTTATCCCGACTATTAATACGTCTATAGTGAAAATCGTAAATCCTACCAAGCTGGTATGCTATACTGACGGATTATCGGAATTGAAGGGTGAAGATGGAAAGGATATCGGAACCGCTCCCATCATTAAACACATATCGAACATGAAGCCTATCGATCAGAATATAAAAGCACTGATCCGTGACCTCGGGATCCCGGATAACAATCCGCATTTATTCGACGATGTATCAATTATTGCTGCTGTCCTGTCCTGACTTATCCGGATCGTTTCTTTTTGATAATTGAAGATCCATTACTACCATTATCGCTATGAAGATCCAGAATGGAGCTGAGATCTTATCCGTATCCAGGAAATTATTCAGGAAAGCATGAAAAAGATAGGTTATTAACCCGGCCTGTACCGCAAGCACCAGGCCTCTGTCGTACCTGCTGTCAGATCTCCTCCAAACCCTGTACCCGGTTGCCAAAGCTGCTGCGGCAATCATTATAAATAATATCCCTCCCGGAATACCTGAATCTACCGCCGAACCCAGATACTCACTGTGGGCATTACCGCGATCACCAAAATTGGTGCTGATAATAGTGCGTTCATGCGAAAACTGGTAGGGAGCATATTTGAACTGGTATGTCCCTGGTCCCCAGCCAGTAACAGGTTTCTCAGATATCATCCTCAATGCAGATTTCCACCTGTTTATACGTTCCATATTCGAGACATCAGAGGTAATGTTACTGATCGACATAATATGTTCTGCAATATTGCCGGAGGCTGATTGCCTGTTACCGCCCAGGGTGGTAATTATTGAGGTCCAGGATGCAATAACGATTATAATAATCAACAGGCTGATGGAAATGACAAGTTTCAATTGGATCCTGGCAATCAGGGCCAGTGTAAATAAAATTGCCACTACAAGACTGATCCATGCTGCCCGGCTGTATGAAAAAATGAAACCTGCCAGAAAAAGCAGGAGCAGACCTGCGAAAAACACCTTTGAAAAGAGAGCAATGCCTCTTCCTTCCCGTCCAAAACCCAACCAGACAAGAACAGGAATTATGAATGCCAGGGCAGCTCCAAATGATGTATGATCATTGAAGAAAGGCCACATGGTGATATGTGCTGCCTCCTGGTTGAAGAGACCTGCTTTCAATAATCCCACCAGGTGATAGGCCACAACCGGTACCAATCCTGCAACAAGCGCCGTAAGCGACCTCTTTATGAAACCCCTTTCCTTGAATAGTTCAATAGCCAGTAAATAAAATGCACCGACAAACCATAACCTGGCCAGGAAATATTTCAGGGACACTACGATCATTGTACCGGTGAGTGTAGTGATCACCATCCATAACAGCATTATCCCGGTGATAATAGTAACCGGATGACCCATTGCACTGCGATCATACTCCTTTGAATTGAATATTTTGAAGATCATTATAACCAATATCAGAAATAACATTATTTCTGTTGGCAGGAAAATATCTGCCGGAGGGTCATTAACCAGGAACCTGAGCTGAACAGAAAGAGGAGTTAAGAACAGTAGTAACAGAAAAAAAATATCAATCCTTACAAATGCTACTATTAGCAGCAAAAGCATTGGTGGAACAAGCCACACAAGGTACAATTGAAATTTAACTGCCAAAAGGCACAGTAGCAGGAATGAGAGACCTGATAAAATGGCAATTACAGGTTTCCAATGAGCACTGATCCGGAAATATGTTATCCTTTCAGAAAAAGCTGGCATTATTATTCCTCCCTTTTTTCAGGGAAAACCAGACCTTCAACGAATATCAGAACAAACATAACAAACAGGAGGGTAGCCGCAGTGGAAGCAATGGTAATGATTGATCTTTTGGGAAATGCCTTCTTCTCAGACACGCGGGCTTCGTTTACAACAAGGGTATAGGGGAAATCCTGCTCAGCTGCCATACTGGCCTCGGTATACTTCTGGCGAATTGCTGCCAGGTCCTCGATAGCATTTTCATGGTTTGCACTAAACCTGATAAGGTCAGGTGATTGAAGAGAATATCGTTGTATACGGGTTTCGCGTCCTGGAGTCAGCCCTGAGCTGATAATTCCTGAAGGAAGTGCATCTGACGAGGTGATTATCATCAAAGAATCTTCGTAAGATCTGATTACCCTGAGCTGCTTGTTATACTGGTTGCCAAGTGCCTCTAGCTGCTTGTACCCTGCCTCACTTATCAATTTATTGAATGTGGAATCGATCAGGGTGGCAATATCATTTGCCATTGATGCCGCAATTACCGGATCTTCATCCATTACGCTTAGTTGTACCGACATATACCGGGTCTTGCTGAACGAAATATATTTATTCATTTTTGAAACAAGCATGGTATACCTGTACTTTGCTTCCGGGTCAATATCATAGTGGTTAAGCAGGTCATACTTCTCTATCAGATAATCAACTATCTTATCCGATTGTAAGATCTGAAGTATCTTTTCTGTACCCTCTTCGTCACCGAACGTCAGATTGTTCGACCCCGGAGTGAATAGCATTGAACCCGGATGCGTAATGCTTGAAGCAGGGTATAGTGTGACTGTCGACCTGAACAATGGCTTCATCGTAAGCGATACTGAGGCTGATATTATAAATGCAGCGATAGCGGTCCATAGAAAAATTTTCCAATATCTGAAAAGGAAGTTTACCAGGTTAAAGGAGTCTAACCTGAATTCAGGATAATTGTTTTTCTTCATCAGAGTGGTTTTAGGTGCAATATACTAACGATCGCCGATTTACTAAATTTATACTGCGAATGGCAAAAGACAAAAGGCCAAAGGAGAACGGGGTACGGAGGCCTAAACCAATATCATATACTCCCATGCTGGCGCGGGTTTGCAGCCCGTTCCCCAGTCCATACATAGTTCTCCCGATGCTCCATGCCAGTATTATACCACCCTTATAATAAAGTAGTTCTTCTTTCCTTTCTGAACCAGCAAATATTTGTTGTTCAGGAGATTTCCCTTTTCAACAGAGTAATTTTCGTCTGTTAGCTTAATCTTATTGATACTGATACCACCTCCCTTTATTAGCCTTCTCATTTCCCCTTTGGATGTAAAAATGGGGGCATGCCCGGCACAAAGGTCAATCACATTAACTCCCTTTTCGATTATCCCCTGCTGAATATCAAAAGTAGGTACTCCTTCAAACAGGGAAAGGAATGTATTCTCCTTCATCCTGATGAGTGATTCTGTTGTACCTTTTCCAAAAAGTATCTCCGAAGCCTCAACCGATGCTTCAAATTCGCCGCGTGAATGTACCATTACCGTAATTTCTTCTGCAAGCCGTTTTTGCAGCAACCGGGTATGCGGTGCCACTGCATGCTCTTTCACAAGTGCATCCACCTCGCCTTTTGACAGCATCGTAAAGATCTTAATATATTTGGCTGCATCTTCATCAGATACATTTAGCCAGAACTGATAAAAATTGTATGGTGAGGTTCTGTCAGGATCGAGCCACACATTATCCAACTCGGTCTTACCGAATTTCGTGCCATCCGATTTTGTTATCAGGGGACAGGTGAGTGCATATGCCTCTCCTCCATCCTTTCTCCTGATCAGCTCAGTCCCGGTAACAATATTTCCCCACTGATCCGATCCTCCCATCTGAAGCTTGCAGTTATACTCCCTGTAGAGGTTAAGAAAGTCATACCCCTGTACAAGCTGGTAAGAAAATTCGGTGAATGACATTCCATGCTTCGATTCGGAGCCAAGGCGCTTCTTAACAGAATCCTTGGCTATCATATAGTTTACAGTAATATGTTTACCTATATCACGGATAAAACCAAGAAATGAATATTCCTTCATCCAGTCATAATTGTTGACCAGAAGTGCTCTGTTAGGCATATCAGATTCAAAATCCAGAAATTTTGCCAACTGCTTTTTTATACTTTCCTGGTTGTGGCGCAGGTCCTCCTCAGTTAGCAGATTCCTCTCCTGTAACCTGCCTGACGGATCTCCTATCATCCCGGTTGCTCCTCCCACAAGTGCAATTGGCTGGTGTCCTGCATTCTGAAAGTGCTTAAGCATCATTACCCCAACCAGGTGCCCTATATGCAGAGAATAGGCTGTGGGATCAAAACCAACATATGCAGAGGCCATTTCTCCCTTCAGGCATTCCTCAGTTCCTGGCATAATATTGTGGATCATACCTCTCCATCTCAGTTCTTCGACGAAATTCATTGTAATTGATGTTTTCTGAAAATGCAAATATAATTTAAATTGTTGATTTCCTGCCTGCCGCAGGCAGGGTTGATTGGTTGATTTGGAGAATTCCTGAGACCGGGTACATTATTTAAAGATCTATATATTAATCTATTCGGCCACCACTTGCTTCTCACCACTTACCCGAAAACGGGAATAAGAACCTCCCGGCTATATTGTTACCTCAATATCCTCTTTTAGCTTTATATCCTTTTTTCTCTCCCGCAGCCTGTCAAAGCTCTTCCTGAGGTCACCACCCTCGATAATGGGGAACAGCATAGGTGCAAAATCGGCAACAGGCCTGTAGAATCTTGATTCATTGATCTTTTCCTGTGGTAGAAAACGGGCCTTCTGATCAATGGTATTAAGAATAACAAGTATTATACTTAGTATCAAAACAGTTTTGAGGACTGCAAATATCATCCCCAGGATCCTGACGGCAAATCCCAGAGCTACAGCTTTCATTAATTTATCAAGAGCATTGGCAAGAAAATGGATCAGTATGACGATCACTACAAAGGTCAGTGCAAAAGCAATCAGACCGAGGTATTCGGTCCTGAGATCAAACCATTCAATCAGCTTATCAGCGGTATAGCCAGAAAAACGTATCGCTCCCCATATACCCAGGACCAATGCCGCTATAGATGCCATCTCTATAAAGAGGCCGTTCCTGAATCCCCTGAAGAGGCTCCAGACCAGGACTGCCAGGATAATTATATCAATGTAATTCATATTCCGGTAACTTGTTTTTGCCGCTTTAGCTTCTGCTACAGCAGTTGAATATTTAACGGTTTAAATAATCAGTTATTATTCCTTCGGTTATCCAGTTGGCCAGAGCCTGCCGGTTATCATATAAAACAAACCTGAGCTGGTCCCTGGTATTTGATATATTTCCAAGTTCAATGAAGACTGTTGGCGGATCTGTATTTCTTACCACATATAATCCACTTCTTGTGGTAACTGTTCCCCTGTACGATCTGTTTGGCTGGAACCTCCTGTATTTTTCCCTGAAGGTGTCATGAATATTATCTGCAAGACGCTTGCCTGGCCTGCTGTTACTATGGTGGTAAAAGAATACATCAATGTTCTCGCCTTTGCTGCGGCTATCGAGGTGCAGCACAATAAGTCTCTGGTAATTTCCTTTATGTTGTGCATACAGCCTGTTAACTGCATTGGTTCTCTGCCTCAACCTGGCAGTCTGGCTAACAGGGATGGGTGCAGAGGGATAGCACTTTTCATCACTGTCGACCGGCAGTATACTCTTGTCACGGATCCCGTCATTATTATCACGGGTTATCAGATAAACAAGCGCTCCATGCTGTATGAGGTTCCTTGCAATCCTCAGAGTAACATCATAGGCATACTCATCTTCGGTGAGTGTAAAGGTCCCATATTTCCCGTTTGCGCCCGGATCCGGCCCGCCATGTCCTGACATCAGGTAATATATTGTACCCGACAGGTCGTTATCCGTGATCTCAACGCGTGAATAATCTTCTCCGAAAATTGCATATTCACGAACAGGATACTTCGTTGAACCGGTAGTGCCACCACTGCCAGAAGGTTGTGCAACAGTCTCAGGGATAAGATATTTCCGCCCGACGAACAGGGAATTATTCCTGCCTATATTATCATTATTCAGCTCAATGAATTTTTCTGTATACCCTGCCGGATCAAGGCCATGATCCTTCAGAAGCTTATGTATCCCATCCCCGTTTCGGGCTATTACCTCTTTACCGGCAGGTTGCCCGTGAATACCGGCTGTGTTCAGAGCCAGGAGGAGCATTATAAGATATCTTGATAGCCTGGTCGCTTTCATTTTTGTTAATAACTACCCTTTTCGATTCGAATTTCCGTTTTTTACCTATTCAAATCAAACCGATCCGGACAACATTATTAACAACAATAAATAGTTATAAACTATATATTAATGAGGTATATGAACTATTTACTCCTGTTTTTTCATCAACTCATATCCATCTATCTTGCCCTTCTCCTCCTGCGAAATTCCATTCGCCATCCAGTAAGGCATTGGGGCACCCATAAGATAATGATCGAAGAATTGCATTTTTCTTACTGAAAGGTCCTCTCTGTTTGGTCTTTTCGTAAGATTATGATCCTCATTATTGTATGAAAGCAACCATGCCGGTTTGCCTAGACGCCTGAGGGCCACAAAGAATTCAATGCCCTGGTACCAGGGAACTGCACCATCTTCGTCATTATGCATTATCAGTACCGGGGTATTTATTTTTGGGACAAAGAAGATCGGTGAATTCTCAATATAATGCAATGGCCTCTCCCAGAGGGTTGCCCCTATCCGGCTCTGTGTCTCCTCGTACTGGAACATCCTGCTCATCCCTGATCCCCATCTTATGCCCCCATATGCACTGGTCATATTGCTAACAGGTGCTCCTGCAAATGCACAGGTAAAAAGGTCTGTTTGTGTTATCAGGTAAGCGATCTGGTATCCTCCCCAACTCTGTCCGTCAAGACCAAGCCTGTCAGGATCAATAAAATCAAACTGATCAAGCATCGAGTAGGTACCACTTACCACGGCATTATAGCAACTCTGTCCGGGATAGCCCTCAACATAAGGAATATCCGGAACAAAGACAAGATATCCGTTGCTTACAGCATATGTCCTGTTAACTGTTGATGCGCTGGGTGATGGAGCTGCATAGCTGTGAAGTCCCTGCGAGCTCCTTTCATAGAAATAGGCGATCATAGGATACTTTTTCGAAGGATCAAAGTCTTCCGGCTTGTATAGAAGCCCTTGCAACTTCTGTCCGTCAAACGACATCCATTCCACCAGTTCAACGGTACCCCAGTTATAATCAGCCTGCTGTGGGTTCGTATTCGATATCTTAACAGCATTGGCCAGGTTCATATCGCTTACATAAAGCTCAGGGTAGTTGACATAATCACCTCTCTGGAAGATCAGCTTATTCACATCCTTTGCCTTAACTACCGACCTGTATGAATAGTCTCCCAGGTCAATTTTCACCGGATCTGCCGGCCTGTTCACCCTGACGGTATATAATCCTGATTGTTTTGTCTGATTGTGAAAAGCATTCAGGTAGATCGTCTCTGTTTCTTCAAGGTAGAATTTGTCGCGGTCTCTTGCACCTCCACCGCCAAATCCACGGCCACGGACCCCTCCGCCACCGCCTTCAAGTGAATTGTACCTGAACTGCATATCGTTTTTCCTGCCAAATCCATTGGTGAGATTCACAGGTTTCTCAGCTCCTGTCACATCCATCTTCCAGATATCATAACTGTCATATATCAGCAGATACCTTTCACCTTCGATCCATTCGGAAACACCTTCGGGACGAGGTTCACTGGGAGTATCATGCAGCAGATCATAAAATGGTACATCCAGACCCTTTGTGAGATTAATTGCCTCACCACCTGCAGTTGGCTGTACCAGCCAGCTCTTTGTCTCTATGCACCAGTAGAGCATCCACTTCCCTGATGGGGAAAAACTTACCGTTGATGGAGCAGCCTCAAGCAACAGTTTGCGCCCGCCATTCTTTACATTCACCAGATAGTGATCGGTGTAGCGGTTTGCATCCCAGGAGGTCATCATCCGATACTTCAGACTTGAGGAACCATGCGCAAGATCACTATTCCTGTTCATGAATACCGTTACATCCGGCAATTCCTCGTCGGCCAGTTGGATCATCTTCTTCTCTGCGATATGATATACTGCCAGATAGGATTTCCGTCTATCTCTTGAAAGATCTATTTTTTGCTGAGGCTGCAGGATAGGATCATGCCAGCTCCAGATATCAAGGCTGTACTTCTCATCGGCAAGGAGTGTGTCTTCGGGTTCTTCAGCAGGCTTCTCATTGGTGCCGAAGAAGATGCGGTTTCCCGATTCAGAAAACTGCAGGCTGCCATTCTCACTCACCGACCAACCCTCGGGCATTCCTGCCGTTTCAGTGCCTATTATTTTATTAGCCATAGCTCCATCAGAGTAGAGAAGGTCATAAACTTTCACCTTGGATGTGTCACTGGTATAAAGAAATGCCAGTTTGCTGCCATCTTCATAAAGAGTAAGGTTTTTAAGTGCTCCGTCACCATTGAAGATCTCATTTGTTGCCTCCGTACCGGCATTAAATAAAGTTACCTTATAATGATTGATCTTAGTTGAATCTGTTGTTACCTGAACGAAGCCAAATGCAGATCCATCATCAGAAACCACATAATCAGTTACATCTTTGAATGTATGGGATAAGTTCTCTACAGGATTCCTTATCACCAGATCAGTTCCTTCAACATCCTGGCCATTTCCGCCCGCGGCACCTCCTCCGGCTCTTCCTCCGGCAGGAGGTCTCATTCCTCCTCCCCTTCCTCCCTGCCCGGGTGTTGCCTCTTCATTATTGCTTCCTTCTTCCTTCTTCTCGGGAAGAGGTTTTTCCATGAGATAAGCTATCCATGATCCGCCATCTGCACCGACCCTGAACGATTTTACCCGTTCAACAATATCTGCCTGGTCGCTGCCCGGTACCTTTATACCAAGATTATTCTTTGGCATCTCATCAGGCTTCTTTTTATCTTTTTTTGCCTGCCTGGTTTCAGCAAAGGTGGGTTTGATCAGATAGGCAAAAAAATCCGTATTCCCCGAAAATGAGGAGCCAAAGCCTCTCTCGAACGACTCAAGACCGGCACCCTTTACATCATAGAGATATAGATTTCCATCACCTTCCTGCGGGTTTATCTCATAATTGATCCATCTGCCATCATCTGTAATTGATGAACTGCTAAGATTCTTCCATCCGTCATAATCGGCATGGGTAAGAGGTTTTTTTTGTCCCGACAGGATAAATGGCATAAATGCCAGTAACAACACTAAAGCTCTTTTAGTATTCATTATTTCAGTTTTAGGTAATAATTCAGGTAAACTTATTAAAAGATATCCTAACACAGATACTCCTGCAGTATGTTTTTAATCAATCTGAATGTTAAAAGAATTTAAAAATCCCATCTCTCCCATTCAAGTATCATCTTTTCGACCTCAGATTTCTGACTAAAAAAGCTATCTTCGGATTTGATATCGATTTGCAGATAAACTCCACAGGTATGAAAAAAATTTATTTGACAGGAGCAATATTCCTGATATTATTTCCCCCGGCCTGTGCACAGGATGCGGCGCAGTTAAAATCCCTGAGTACCGGCATGACAATTGAAGGCATCACTGAGCTGGTATCATTTCTCAGTCTGCCGAACGATGCACTTGTCAGGGAGGACATAAAAAAGAATGTCGAATGGCTCACCGCCGCTTTCAGGAAGCGAAGATTCACCACTGAGATACTTGAAACATACAATACTCCGCTTTTCCTGGCCGAACGTAAATTCGAAGGAGCTGAAAGAACCGTTCTGTTCTACATGCATTTTGACGGACAGGGAGTCGATCCGTCAAAATGGTATCAGGATGATCCCTATAAGCCTGTGTTGAAAGAGATACAGAATGATGAATGGATTACAATTCCATGGGATAATATGAACAGGGGGTTTGACCCGGAGTGGAGAATATTCGGACGATCCTCCTCAGATGACAAGGGACCGATAATAATGTTCCTGAATGCAGTGGATATAATCGACAGCGAATTTGGAGGCAAATCACAGATCAACCTGAAGGTGATCCTTGATGGTGAGGAGGAAAAAGGCTCGCAGCAACTGCCGCCCGCAGTTGAGAAATACCGCGATAAGCTCCTTGCCCACTTCATGATAATAAATGATGGTCCGATACATGTTACCGGCAGACCAACAATTGTATTTGGCGGCCGTGGACTTGTTGGAATAAACCTTACCGTATATGGCCCCAGAACAGCACAGCACAGTGGCCACTACGGGAACTATGCCCCAAACCCGGCATTTATGATGTCGCATATCCTTGCCAGTATGAAAGACAGGGAGGGAAGGGTTGTTATTCCCGGCTTTTATGACGGCATCAACATAGATGATGAGACGCTGGCAATTCTGCGTGGGGTGCCTGATGATCCGGTAACCATTAATGAGGTGATAGGCATATCGGAGCCGGAAAAGGTTGGCAGGTTCTATCAGGAATCACTTCAGTACCCATCGCTCAATGTCAGGGGACTCCAGTCAGCCTGGATTGGAAGTCAGGTCCGTACCATTGTGCCCGACATAGCTGTTGCCGCAATTGACATCAGGCTTGTACCCGAGGTCGATCCTGACAGGCTGGTCAGGCTGGTCAGGGAGCACATCGGGGCCCAGGGATGTTATGTGATCGACAGGGAACCTACAGAGGAGGAGAGGCTTACCAGATCATGGATAGTCAGGTTTGAATCGGCCGGTAGTGCAAGGCTCCCTTTCCGCACCGAGATAAATTCAGAAATTGGAAACTGGCTTACCACTGCAATAAGTACCGGAACCGGAGAGGAACCTGTTGTTGTACGGATTATGGGTGGTACTGTCCCGATAGCCCCTTTCATCAGTGCCCTTGATATACCGGCGGTACTGGTACCACTGGTTAATCCCGATAATAACCAGCATGGACCAAATGAGAATCTGAGGATCTGGAATTTCACTAATGGTGTTCAGACATTCCTGTCCATCATGCTATTCTGACAGGGACCTCTGTCAGGAAATAACCACTGCCCGACAGCAGTCAGGAAATCAACGAATCAACCCTGCCTGCGGCAGGCAGGAAATCAACGAATCAACGAATCAACGAATCAACATTTAAACTCCTATCAAACTATGAAACTGAAACTTACATTACTAATTACTATTGCCCTGCTTATTAGCAGCCTTTCTGATTCCTGCGGACAGGATCAATTCAAGGTTGGGGAAATAGTAACCTCGCGTGGCGAAAAAAGATCAGGCTATATCATTGTTCCTGCCGGCAGCGACTGTGAAGAGGTCAGGATACCGGTAACGGTTATCAACGGATATGAAGAGGGACCGGTTCTTGCACTTTTTGCCGGAGTTCATGGGTATGAATATCCTCCGATACTGGCTATGACTCGCCTGTCACTGCAGCTCGATCCTTCGATGGTTACAGGGAAAGTAATAATTGTGCATGTGGCTAATATTCCCTCTTTTCTGAAAAGAACGGTCTATTATAACCCTTTCGACTGGGAGAATTTCAATCGCGTATTCCCCGGTAAAATTGATGGCACCAGTTCAGAAAGGATGGCATATCACCTGACCAGGGAGGTGATTGACCAGTGCGACTACCTTATAGATAATCACTGTGGCGACGGAAACGAAGACCTGATGAGATACCTCTATTGCACCGAAACAGGTAATGAAGAATTAGATCTTAAGACGCGGGGGCTGGCGGTCAGTTTTAACCTTAAGGTGATAGTTCATGAGACCGGAAGGACAAAAGACATTGAAAATTCAATGTATGTCAGTAATACCGCACTGCTCAGGGGTAAACCGGCCATATCCACTGAAATTGGTAAACTTGGTGGCTCTGATGAAGAAGATGTACTTGAAGTAATGAGAGGCAACTACAACATTATGAAGCACCTGGGAATATTAGACGGAGAACCCGATATCCTGTTTGAGTCTGTATGGGTAGAGGAGTACCAGATCATCCGTTCGGAACATGAACAGGGACTGTTTTACCCACTGTTGTCACGAGGCGACCATGTACAGGAAGGAGAATTAGTGGGCTATCTGACCGATTATTTCGGGAACATGCTCCAGGAGGTGAAATCACCATACGATGGTATTATCCTCTATATAATTGCCACTCCTCCGATGAGCGAGGGGGAACCGATGGTGTCGGTGGGGAAGTATTAAGATCGGTGCATGCCGGCCTGCCATGACTCCTCCCGGACTGCCTGTAAGCAGACAGGTAAACCGGCAGGCAGTGCTTATGGGCTAATTACGTATAACAAGAAAACCATCAATGATTTAATCTGTTATTACCATCCATTTAATTGCTTCAACTAGAATATCGCCGGGGACATAATGGCCACTCTCAAATGACCTGAATTTCGTATTATACCCGTATTTCTTTAATGTGCGGAACGAATTGCGGGCTTCGGATATATTTATGGCCATGTCACTTGTGCCATGAGCGATAAATACTTTCAGATCATTATTCTCTTCAAGCTCCCTGGATGAAAGCAACCAGGGATAATCCTCAACTGACGGTATCCGGCCCCCAAAACATATCAATCCGTCAAAGTTATCATTATATCTTATCCCGGTAGCATATGCATAGGCAGCTCCCTGCGAAAAGCCAAGGATAATTGTGCTGCTGATCTTATAATCTGATTTCATTCCGGATGCAATATCAGATATATATCCGGTAATTAATGTATCAGCAATTTCCCAGAGTTTTTCATCCCTCTCCGGAATACCCCAGGTATATTGCTGAGTTAATGCCCACCCGTTTGTTGAATAATTGTAAGGACTCTCAGGTACAGCATAAATGACATTCAGATCTTTTATCTCGCTCCATAACCTTGAAAATTCGAGCGCGTTGCCACCATTGCCATGCAACCCTATAACCAATGGATACTCTT
>Ga0307379_10004915_pt1 | contig 18853 bp, 17 predicted proteins | sample UN2MG_FD_202237 | JGI IMG/M metagenome (GOLD analysis project Ga0307379, IMG submission 202237) | Soil microbial communities from Risofladan, Vaasa, Finland - UN-2 | ecosystem: Environmental > Terrestrial > Soil > Coastal area > Acid sulfate soil | place: Finland: Risofladan, Vaasa | collected... | reverse complement strand
ATAAGACAACTTGGGCCATATTTATCTTTGGGATAATCCTCTATAGCTTCACCAGACAATATAACATCCTTTATTTCTTCCGGAGAGATGTTACGTTCTACGCAACGTTCAAAAGCATGAATGGTGAGGCGATAGTTTCCAGCTTTGACTCGGCTTCTAATATTGTTAATCATAAATCTTGTTTACGCTGGTCAACATTTACAAAAAAAATATAATAGTCCATTGTTAGAATCCCTCCAGCTTTCCTGTCTCACACCTTTAGAATCTTGTATTATCTATAACACTATTTTCATTTTATGAAAAATTAAATCACAAATCAAGATGTGCCCTCCCCGCATCCAAGCTTTCTCGCCTTATTGCCTTTCCGCCTCCAAGCAACCACTAAAAAAGCATAAATATCCATTGCTTGAATAAGTTATTTACTTATTTATGGACGTCCCGCACTTCCGTCCCGTCCCGCACTTCCGTCCCAACTGATAATATTCATGTCAACGTTAGAGTTAATGGCAGGATTGTTTCCCATCCGTGTTAATCCGTGCAATCCGTGTCTAATATTTTTCTTTTTGAGTGTTTTTACCCAAAACAGCCTTGAGGTGAAATGGGTAAAGGTTTGTGATGGGATTGAAATCGTTTTAAAAAGAGTGGATTTGATTTACTTTTTTCTTCATGAGAACCCTTTACGACAGTTAACCGGCGGGGGTTATCGGACAGGCTCTAAAAATTTACTATGGAACAATCTGCAAACCGGTTGGCGGGCACGGCGCCGCACCGCTTCCTGTAACAATCTTGATCGGATAACCTTCTGCATTGACATTGCCATCCGCATCAACAACAAAAAGGCAATAAGTTTTACACGGCTCAAATGAACCGCGGTTAACAGAAATTGTGATCTGGTCTGTTCACTATGCTACAGCTTTACTTTTGACTATAGAGAGGTCAATCAAATCAAGAGGATCTTTAGTGGTTCGCTTGCCGGCATCAAGAATTTCAATTGCTACGATCCTACCGTCCTTTGAGTAATCAACAATTACCCCGTCAAGTTCTGCCGACTCCGTGATAGCCTCTTCGGAAATAAACTCGATGTTCAACAGGTCATGTGTTGGGTCGTATTCAATCCTCATCTTTTTCCTCCGTCCAGTACCGCTCAATCTGAGAAGTCAGATAGGCTGTTACAACTTCGTATGATTCCTCTTTTTCTTCATAAATCGCCCTGAGCAGATACTCTTTATTCTGGACCATATATTTTCTTTGGGCAACTTTGCGACCTCCGTACCCTTCAACAATCTGAGCAGGAAATCGTATCGTTTCTTTTATCCATTCTTGAGAAATGCCCCTTCTCTCAGCCTTTTTCTCGGCAAGAGGTATTATTTCGATCTTCTTCACTCTTAATAATTCTTCCTTGTTTTAAAAGTCTATCACTTTTTTGTATATTCAGCAATTTTTTTTTCGAGTTGACGAGTTCATCAGGCTTCAGGATGATTTCCTGTGGAGCAAGCTGGCCAGGGATTGCCTCAGGGGAGGGGATAGAATTACCCAAAAGTCCCTTGAGGTGAAATGGGTAAGGATATGCCTCCCCTCCGTGATCTTGGGGTTTCTGTGGGGAGAATGTTTTTAATTATTGAATTTCCAGCCCTGTTGGCGGGCACGGTGCCGCACCGCTTCCTGTAACAATCTTGATCGGATAACCTTCCGCATTGACATTGCCGTCCGCATCAACAACAAAAAGGTAATATGTACCGCATGCTTCAAACGAACTTTGGTTCATGTTAATTGTTATCGAAGTGTCCGTCCATGCTGTGGGTATCTGAATCTCACGGTGTGTACAAGATTCATAAGTTGAAGCATTGCCTATTTCAACCCGTTGCCATGAGGTGTCAAAATAAATATCGTCATAATATATGGTAGTATAGTATGGGCTACTTAAAGTGTTGCCTATCCATTGTCCAAGCCACAATTCATTCCAAATCTCCCCATTCGCTGGAATAAAGGTCATTGAAGAATCATCCACATGTTTTACAATTGGGCCTGAAAAATTAATTTCTGAAACCCAGTATTTAACACTTCCATCATTAGTCAGAGGTGCAGAACTAATTTTCAATTCAAGATCATGTCTTCTCCAATTTTCACCAGGCATATAAGGCGTAATATCTTTATCTGAAGGATCAACATCTCCAACAGCTCCGTCGTATAAATTATGTACCCAAGATCGCGGATCACTGACACCAGGTTCATACTGCCAATTTGAAGCATCAAAATATGTATTATAACCCGACTTATAGTGGAGTATTCTCCAAGTTTTAATTTGACGTTGGTTAGAACCTTCTACCGTCCCCCAACTAAACCGATGCCAAAATGATATAAATATTTTATCACCCGCACTTAATAATAAACCAGTTTGTTTTAAAGTTCTACCCGTCTGTCCTAAACTTGATAATTCCAGCTTACAATTGTTAGTATTATTCCTTTTATTACTGGATGAATATACTGGTGAGGCGAAAATAGACTCCCAAGTATTACCAATCACTGGAGATTTGCCGGTGATATCAACACCATCTGTACCAGCATTAAAATTATCCCACGTATGGGGAGTCGCAGTTATCTTTGAGCCGAAGCCAGAACCAGATATCGTAATGTTTGATCCATCAACGACTGTGCCTGTTTTAGAATTAATTAACGGCACTGCATAGCTATTTACGCAGAAGTATAATGCAAAAAGGGAAAAAACACATGAATATATATTAAAATTCTTCATAGTATCTCAATTCTCCTTTATATAAAATTAAGGTAAATGATCAAGTTTTGGCACCTGTGATAAGGCTGACATATGGATATAAATATATATCATAAGCTGATTTACAGTAAGGGATGACAAGTCATTTAAAACCGTTATCACTATTTGATCCGCAGTATTGTCTACCCAATTTATTTTTATCAACGGGAAATCATATAAACAAATTTTATGCCAAGCCTTCACCATAAATATCAAAAGTTCCTATTTTATCCTAAACCGTTGTTGAACCGAAATTATCATTTTGAAAACCAATACATATTTAATATTCTGATTTAATGGATAAAACTAATATCAACCGGGACCAGATACCTTTTATTAGATAGAATTATGACTCAAAAAATTATCATAGTTTTCGATTTCGTTCAAGGGTAAATGTCTTTTTTAAGGGCTCAACGAAAATCTGTCTACATTATTGAACACTTGTTATCATTTTATGTAAGCCCAAAGCGTTTGGATTGGCTTTGATTTTTAGGCTTTGACATAGATGTTTGTACCCAACCATGTATTTTGTCCAAACCACGTGCCCGTTGGAGCCGGATGTATTCAGAAGTTTTTTGAAAGCATCGTCCAGCAATAGATTGAAGTCGGTCTGGTTGATGGAGGTAAAATATTTACCGATTCCAGTCTGCTTCAAGCCCCGATGCCTCCAACAACTCGGATGTAAACCAGGAGTCACTGAAGCGATACTTAACAAACCACCCTGAAAATCAAACTCAGCGCTGGCTTCGGAGATCTGGACAGAAAACCCACAGGTTTAAGTGAAGCTCTGCCGGGTTGAAATCAGGCTGCCCGGGATTGGAGCAGCCGGCCGAAATAGACCATATCGGGGGTTCATTGTCTGCTCTCCTTGTATAACGCATATTTGCTGCGTTCATTAGAGCAGAGTTTTCACTTAAAAGCCTGTCTTTTTTTCCGAAGTCGGCTCTCTTCGCAGGCATTACGGGATTTAGGACTTTTTACGAATGTGTCAATATAAGATTTGAAATATTTTACGCAACTAACTCCCATTTCCTTGTAAATTATTATAGTATTTTTTTATCCATTTTTTTATTGTTCTATAATAACTTTTTATTAGACCAAATGAACGACCAATAAAATAAAACAAATTAATCAAAATTACCTGGCATATTAAAATAAAACTGATTATTTCATCGCTTCTATACAACTTAGCTAAACCAACTACAGTAGGTATTCCTGCTAATAATGCCAAAGAGATTAAAAATATAACATATTTTACAGACAAAATTGAAATAATTAATGCAATTATGGCAAATAAGAAGAAATGTGTAATGTAAAATATTTTATCTGTTTTATCATTGATAGTTTGCAAATAGTCTGAAGTTTGCCAATATTGTCTACGAATAAAACTATTTATTGTTCTCGGATATCCAAGATGAACAACCCAACATTGTGGTATCATATATAAGCTATACCCTTTTTCTCTTATTCTTTTAGAAATTTCTGTGTCCTCGCCTGCTATTAATGATTCGTTGAACTGACCCACTGCATCAAAGACAGATTTTTTTATAATAAACGATCCAGTAGTAAGACTTAAAACTCTCTCATTAACTATTCTTTTTTTTAGTGCCCAAGCCTTTTCAACCCAATTTGCATTTTCCCGATAAAAACAATTTCCTCCAACCGCACCAATATTATCTTTTTGCAATTCAATAATCCCAGCGTATAACCATCTATTAGGGACGACACAATCCCCGTCAACAAAAGCAAGTATTTTACCTTTGGCAATTGCAGCGCCACGATTTCTCACAGCGCCAACATTAATATTGGGTATTTTTATTAACTTTGCGGGATATTTTTTGACAATTTCAGTAGTACTATCGGTTGAACCGTTATCAACCGTTATTACTTCAAACGAGTAATCATCAGTATATAATGCATAAATACTGTCTAAACATTCTTTTATAAATTCAGCTTCATTAAAGGTTGGTATAATAACTGAAGCAAAAGGTATTTTACTTGACATAGCAAATATTTACTAAATGTTTTAATCTTTAATCATTAATTTCTGAAATGTAATAATCATATTTTCTTCCTGGTTCTGGCATAATACGTTTGAAATGAATATTAACAATTACTTTCGGGTGTATTCTCTCTCGAACAATTGATTTAATGTATTTTCGAATTTCATTTTTAATTCCATTTTCATGGATTTGTTCCAATTCTATAATAAAAAGAAATAGTAATTTTGATTTTTGATAAACTCTAAATCTAATAATTGGAGCAATGTTACGATTTAAATCTTCAATTATATGAGCAAATACTACAGCATGTAAATACTTTCCGTTTGGCAAGATAACTTTTTGTGATATACTTCTGCCCTCTATTTTTTCAATGACAGGCGACTGATTGCCGCAACTACAACTATTTAATCCAATTATCAATTTGTCACCTAAAACATAACGAAAGATTGGCATTGAAAAGTTGCCGAGGTCGGTTATTACGCATCCTTCTGTAGAATCTTCTAAAACAATATTAGGATTTACAATATGATATTTTCCTTTTTTACATTCAAATGCAATAATGTCAACTTCTGAACAACCATATTCTCTAGCAACTGAGCAATTAAATACCTTCTCAATATATTGTTTTTGATAATCAAATAATGTCTCACCAGTACAAAATATTGCCTTCAAGGATGGTAAAGTTAATTTGTATTTTTCAAAAATTCTTGCTGCTTCAAAAATCAAGGATGAATAACCATAAAAATACAATGGATTATAATTTATTAAACGTTTTGCATTATTAAGTGAATTGTCTTCAAAAAAATTAAATATTTTCCGGTTCAAAATAAAATTTTTAAATCTATATTTAAATGTATTTTCTTTTGTTCCCCAGAACCTAGCTTCTTTAACACCAATATTAATCGAATACCAAGAAAAACAGTACTTTCTGACCATCAATTGAAAGGAACTATTTTCATGATCTAAATATATTGAAATCGGTATTCCTGTAGTGCCAGTAGTCTCTCTAATTATTTTATTTTTTTTTAGTCTGCAGTTTCTATTATATAAAGAATCTACGGCATTTTTAATGCTAATTTTATTGCTATATTTTTGTAAACTTAAATATTTTAAGAGACCAGAATATGATCTAATCTCCTTCGCATCCAATCTTTTAAATAAATTTGTGAAATTATTCTTTTGTAAATCTATATAATTTTTTAGACACTCAATTTGATATTTTTCTAATAAATCTCTCGATAAATTTTTCGATGTTATAATATTTAAATATTTATTTGTGTTTAAACTCAAATAATAGCAAAAGGCTTTAAATAGAATAATACCTAAAATATTTCTTACCATTTTAAGCTACCTTTATAATAAAGCTCCCCGCAACAAGCTGCGGGGTATCAAAGGGATTAAAATCTGTTTTGTATTGGAAGGATACACGTCGTTTCCCCTTCCAAACCAACCCCTTCCTCAATCTTACTCCGCATCAAGATGACGGGAATTCTTTACGATTAAAAATAATATTATCATGTTAACAAATTTTTATAATATATTTCATGCTCTTTAACATATTTACCTAAAGTATAGTTACTTACCGACTCTAAAGCATTTTTTTGTATTTCTTTATACGTAATTTTATCATTATAAAGTTGTAAAATTCTTTCGCAAATATCTATATAATCTCCTTTTGAAACTAAAAATCCATTAAAATTATTTATTATTATTTCATTATTTCCACCCACATCTGTTGCTATTACAGGAAGTCCTGATGCCATATATTCCAGAATAGAATTTGAGAAGCCTTCTGAATCAGATGTTATTACTCCCATATCCAACTTGGATAAATACCGGGGAACATCTGCAACTCTTCCTGTAAAACTAATTTTCTCTTCAATCCCTAACCGGCGTGACAATGCAATTAATTCATTTTTTAGATCACCATCACCAATAACTACAAAAGTTATATTTTTTTCTTTTTTACAAACTTCGGCCGCTGCTTTGATAAAAACATCTACACGTTTTACTTTTCTATTGAAGTTTGCAACAATTCCAACACAAAAACTGGTATTTGTTTTATGACGCTCAGAACGAGCTAACTGACTAAATCTATCCAAATCAATTCCATTATAGATAACGTCACATTTTCTTCTGTCCAGATTGAATAATTCAACATATTTGTTTTTTACAGCATTCGAATTAGCAATATAGTTTGAGCATAGTCCATAAAACAATTTGAGTAATTTTAATTTGTTTTTACTCTCATATTCATACCAGAAAGTCATATCTCTAAAGCAGGCAATTATATGTCGCACCCTCAATAATTTGCCTCCAATTACTCCGAGAATCATTGGGTCTTGAAAAAATACCTGTATTATATCAATTTTATTTTGTTTTATATATTTTATGAACCTAATGATCTCAAAAATAACTTTAATCTTTCTAAAAGAAGTGAAGTCAAGCTGAATTTTATTGCATTTTGTGGCGGCAAATAATTCTTTTGATTCCGCGTTCTTTTTGTTTTGAATGCAGCATAAATGGGATTTGAATTCTTCTCCATTTATTTTATCTATCAAAGTCATTAGTTGTTTTTCTGTCCCACCATGCGCCAAAGAATCAATACAATATAATATGTTGGTTTTTTTATGTGTTTTTTTTAAACTCATTGCCTGAGACAACCTTAAAACAGTCTATTGACTTATTTCCTCTGTGACACTGCTAATGATATATTGATACTCACCTGATGATTTGACTGTATCTGTGTTTTTACCATTAATAATATGTATTTTATCTATTGATGTAATTTTAATACCTTTCCCTTCAATCAGAACAATATTCCTTGATCCATCTTTATAATACTTATACTTTTTTATAAATCCTTCTATTGCTTTAATTGGCCCCATTTTAAACAAAAAAGACGTAGATTGTGCTTCAACCATTTCAAACCCTATTTCATCATCACGAACAGTAATATTTTTAATCTTACTGGATACACTCATAACCCTATTAACAGGTTTTTTAATTAAAAAATCCCGATATAATTCTGGGTTACCATTATGACCGGCTTCAGCTGCCTTAACCATGTTGTAAGCTTCCCTGGCTGTGACAAAATGCAATGATAGTTTTTTTTCTTTACATACTCTTTTCAGTTCAAATAACATTTCTTTAAATTGTTCTGAAATAACTTCATGTTGAGATTGAAATGCATGAGAATAAGTCTTCAAAAATACCCATTCAGGTCTGCCTTTTACGATAGGTGCATGTTTCAACCAGTTTTTAATTCTATGTTTTTGGGGAAGGCTTGTAGTTTCTAGTGCCGCACAATCAAATTCGAAATTATGCCAATCAAATGTAATTGGCCCTTGAAAGATCAAAAAGTCATTATTTTTCAAACCTACCTGTGCATCTATTCCGTTATTATATGACTTCGATTCGTCTGTATCTTTTGCGTAATAAATTGAATTAATCTTTGAAGGTTGAGCTTTTGTACCGAATGTTGCGAATGTGAAATCAGCATAACAGCCATTCTTTTTTAAAATATCCAATTCTCTTGTAACACCACACCATTTATTGTTTTCTCTTGAATTATCAAGTGACCAATTTCCATGTACGAAACCAAAATTAGATTTTGGATTTTTGCCAGTAGACAGCATACATCCTAAATGATTAAACCAGGCAATTGCATCTACAAGTTTTGACGGGAGTGTTTCATTTGTATCTGGTCCATGATGCCATTGAAATTCTATTTCTCCCCATCCGCCATAAACAAGTTCATTTAAATTAAAGACGACCAGTTTATTTTTATGATCATATGGATAAAACCAACTCCACTGTATGTTATTACCAAAGTCGTCTTTTATACCTTCAAATGTCTTCTTAAAGTTATCGCACCACAATTTACTATTTTCAGCTCCTTTTAAACCTCGACCCGAAGGTTCATGGTGATCAGCTATCATAAAAAAAACATGCCCATTATTAATTTTCTCAAAATCATTTGAACGAGACCGAAAATAAAAATCAGGCATCCAGATATATGTTTTGTACTGAACTATTTTGAAAGCATAATAAGATGTCACACAAAATATGAAAACTGTGATCAAAAATAATAAATATTTAATTGAAAAAATAGATCTCTTCATGGGTAGCTATCACTCCTTCATAGCAAGCAGGCAAAGCATTGCTGATTTATAGTGAAGGTATTGTTTACAAAATACAGGGATATAATTATCTATTCACACTGAAATAGTATCCACCAAATACATTTAAATAAAATTTTTTGAATATCGTTATTCTGATGAATACAGGTAAAATTTTAACACAAATCAAATAACAGAATACGGTTAAAACTGAAGCAGCAAGTAAGGTGGTTGGGGCATCAAAGCTGTCAAATCCTAATAGAAATGCAACTGATGCAAGCACAACGTAATGGAATATATAAACAAACAATGAATTCCTGCCAAACATAAGAAGAAGCTGTTTTACTGGTTTTATTAACAATGTATTTGCAAGGCATAACTGTGCTATCGAAACACCCGTAATAAATAATATGAACAAATGGGTTATCAGTCGTGCTTTGGAATACCAGTAAATAAAAGGATAATTCGCAAATATAATCTCCATAACCAAAAATGTTATAAAAAATATACTCGTGTATAAAAAATTTAATCTTTTCCCCATTAACAAGATGATTTTATCAGAAAACTGAGAACATAATATTCCAATTAATAAAAAATCATAAAATTTTGGCAAAAGATTACCATTGAAAAGTTCTACAATACCTATCCCAAGAAATATAAAAACAAATGAAAATTGTATCCAGCTTTCACGAGAAATATATGGTACAATTATTGAGATAAATCCCAAAACAAACAAAATTGAAAAAGTCGACAACCCGCTTCCGCCAAATGGATAGGCTAACAGTTCCAATACGGGCTCTGGGGAAAGAGATAACGCGGTTTTAAATAAAGCAACAGTTATTGGGAAAGCTATCAGCCTGAGCCCTCTTTTAAGATTAAGCAAAAAGCGTTTAGGCTTTTCTGAATTTATCTTTAGACCGATAGCCAAGCCCGAAGCAGCTACGAATGAACCTGTTGTAAAAATAAGCAGCCTGAATAACGGAACCGTAAAACGATCACCTTCAAATAAGATATCAAAACTATGCCATATAATAAATCCAAGAACACCGAGGCCTCTAAAGTAATCAATACCTAAAATTCTATCCTTGTCCTCAGATCTGATATGTGATTTTAAAATAGCTTTAGTCATACGGATTGGTAGTTTTTTCAGATGCAATTTGAGAAGATTTTTTTAATACTGATAACAGACGCTTGATATGAGAAGGACGAATTTTATATATCTTCCTGATAATATTCCAAAAGGAAAATTGATTTTTTATTCTGAGATGCCATTCCTGACGCAGCGCATATAGACGCCACCATGATTTATAATAGAATGATCCCATTTTTTTTGAAAGAAAGCGGTTTGTTTTATAAGCCTTTTCATCATCAATTTTAATTATAGTCCCATTATTATTAATCTGAGTTAATATTATCCTGTTTGAGACAGGTTTATTTTCTTCCCATTTAAGCTTTAATATCATTCCTCGCCTGTTCTCTGATGACAGGATATATTTCTGCGGAATTGTATTTCCATTTGAGTCACAAAATGACCAGTCAAAATTATCAAAAATAAAATTGCCCAAGCTATACGCAACCATCCCTTGCCCGATGTATTCCATGCCCTGTAAAACATGCGGGTGATGACCTATAATAATGTCTACTCCGTTTTTGAGAAGTTGTTTAGCCAGAGCCCTTTGAGAAGAGGATGGAAAATGATAATTTTCAATTCCCCAGTGCATGAGCAATATGACAAGGTCCGTATTGTGCTTCAGTTGTTTGGCCTGGCGTATTGTTTCGCTATAGTCAAAAGAGGCAATTCCTGGTTGATCCTGAGTTGCATAGTAAGTTGATGATGAAATAATCACGGATGACCTTGCCAGAAAACCTATTCTGACATTATTTAAGTCCAAAATTAACGGTCTGCATGCATTCTCCGGGTTTTCCCCTGCTCCGAGATAGTGAATTCCTGCCTTATGTAATACGTCGATAGTTTTAAAAAGACCCTTAGCGCCATAATCCATCATATGGTTGTTAGCAAGAGATACAAGGTTAATGCCGGTTTCTGATAATACATCAGCCCATTTCGGATCAGCCTTTAGCACGCATTTTCCGGGGATAGATCTTCCATCGTCAAGCAATGGCCCTTCAAGATTACCGACTACAAGATCGGAGTCTGACCACGTATCAGATATTTTTTTAAAAAAATCCAAAGAAGGATTTTTATCAATATTGCCGGTGAATGAAATATCGCCCAGCGCACTTATAGTTATTTTTTTCTTTATACTCATATGAGAATATTAGAATTTTCTTTCGACAAAACTATATTTGCCGGATGGTAATAATGGAATTGAATCGACGAATTCAAAATCTACATTCATTGATCCTTTGAAAATAACATTCAGTCTCAATCGAATATGTTCTATACCTTCTTTGTTTGATGTCTCACTCCCTGTCATTATCACCCTAAGATGAGCAGGTGCATCCTGAACAAGCTTTGCTCTGCCGATTTTCGGTCCTTCAGCAAGCAGATAATGGGTTAGAGTAGAACCGGAAACATAGGAACCATCAACGGGTGAAATTAAAAAATCAGATATTCTGGCTGCATCGACGCCAAGCAATCTGTGTTCTTTTCCACAGGAGCAGGTTTTATTAATCCATCTTGCAGCATCCTGAATCCTATATCTTATGAAAGGCATCCCCATATTCCACAGGTCTGTTAATAGAATTTCTCCAAATTCCCCTTTTCCCTGATTTTCAATTTCCAGATAAATCATCTCCTCTGCAACATGCAAGCCGCTATGAGCAGAACATTCACAAGCGATATTACCACATTCGCGCGACACGTAGCAGTTAAACACATCGCATCCAAAGACCTTTGAAAAAAGTTCTCTCTGGGATTGAATCAGGGGTTCACCGACACAAATAACAGCCTTTGGACTATGTAACTTCATTTTTTTTTCGTTTATATATTCCGCAAATCGTTGAAGAGCGCTGGGAAATGCCCGCACAAGATCAGGACTAAATTTTTTATACGCACTCAAATGTTCAGATAAAATTTTTTCATTCAAACTTCCTGCATAAAGAGATAAAGATCGGGAATAATATTTGGAACGTATCATCTTAAATCGGGCAGATTTTTCTGAAAAATCCGCCAGAGCCGGCCAGTAATACAGTATTTTCTCACCTGGCTCCCACCCCGCCCATCCGTTAAAGCGATATTCAGATGCATTTTTAATTCCAAGACATGCATTATCACGGGCAAACTGCGTAGCTAATCCTGTTGAACCGCCTGTTGTGGAAAAATGACGCTCCTTTTCATTAATATTTTTTGCTATCATATCATCCAAATGCATATTCAAGTCTTCGCGGGTCACAGGTGGAATTTTATTAAAATCCTTAAAAGAGTTAATATCATCAGGAGTTAATTTTATTTTATTAAAATGGTTTTTGTAAAAAGAACAGTTTTCAAAGGCATGCCTGACAATTACTTTTATCCTTTCTAATTGAAACTGTTTTATTTTATCATGACTCCACTTTTCGCTCAAAATTAAATAATCAAGATGTTTTTTTGTGAGTATGCCATTACGATGCTCTACTATCGGCCAGATAAATTTATTATGAATTTTGCTGAATGCGGTCATGTAATAAATCCTTATTTACTATTATTGATAATACTCTCCAAATTGTCTCTTAATTTTAACACAATTGATCTGATATGATATTTCTTAATTTTATCATCATCCGGTCTATATGGAACAGGCAAGCCGTTTTCTTTAGCTTTTATCATCTCATGAAGATACATAATAATTGCATCCGGTTCATCCTTTGTAAACACAACGCCAATTCCTGTTTCATTTATCAATGAGGCTGACTCACCTTCGTAGAAAAAACCAATCACAGGCCTTTTAGCTGCCATATATTCAAAAAGCTTTGAAGGTACATAGGTTGAACTTTCTTTACCAGTGCCTAAACTTGCAAGAAGCAAATCTGCCTGGCACATATATTTCCGAGCTTCCGCCTGGGCAACCCACGGTTTAATAATCACAAACTCTTCTAACCCCAGCTCCATTATGAGTTTTTTTGTTGTTTCATCTTTTGCTCCGAGCAAGATAATTTGTATGTCGCCCTTATTAAGAGGAAGAATAGTTTTAGAATATTCGCCTTTGCGCCATGCAGACAGAGCATAAAACAATGCATATGGTTTGAATTTTGGGTAAAATGTTCCTGCATGAACAATTGTTAACTGCTTATTTTTTTTGTCATCATAAATATTATTTTCCGTAAATTCTTCCCACCCGTTCGGCAAGTAAACCACCTTATTTTTTTTAATAAACGAAAAAGTTTTTAACATGTTTTTTCTGTTCGCTTTTGTATTTGCCAGTATTACAGATGAATTCACATAAACAGCTTTCTCCATTATTTTTTCAATCTTCATTAGCAATTTATCAAAACCGCTATTACCTCTATAAGCATTCAATGTCCATGGATCGCGGAAGTCAGCCAGCAAGGGTATCCCTGTCAATTTTGACAGGATTAAACCTATTAAATGGGTAGAATGGGGCGGGGAAGTTGTATATATGGCATTAAATTTCTCTTTTCTGTAAATAGAAAGAGCTCTTTTTAAAGCAAAAGGCAGCCATAAAAGCATATGATCAGGAAACGAAAACAGCCTCATCAAAACGCTTCTGATACCTCTTAAGATTAATTTTTTAGCGCTTTTCTCTCTAAGCCATAGCCATGGATCAAGGGTTGATGTGGCATGTATATTCATATTAGGCACAAAATACTGACTATTATTATAGCCCGACAAATCTGATCTTGGTTTTATTGTAATAACATTAACCTTCCAACCTAACTCTTCAAGGTACCGCGCAAATCGTTCCGAGCGAACAGCGCCAGCGCTTGCGTTTGGAGGAAATGGATAGCTTATCATTAGAAGGTGTTTCATATGTTTAGATAAATAGTTGAATTGTTGAATGGAAAAATAGTCAAATAGTTGAGCGGATAAATTATTGAATAGTTGAATCGATGGTTGGTTAAATAGTTAAGTAGTGAAATAGTCAAATGCTTAATTGGTTGAATGGGCTGCTTAGCTATCTATCCACATGACAGCATCCTTACTTAACAATTTGACCACGCAACCATTTAACAAAGTTCTATCCTTTGATTCCGTTTTTTGCCAGAACCTCGTCGTTAATCATCATTATGGCATCGCAAAAAAACTTTGCTGCCCAGCTCAGCATTTCATATTGACCATATTCTCCGTCAAAAGGAAAACTGCCTTTTACTCCTCCTCGTATTCCGGGATTTGGATGTTCAAGGTTTTGAGTTTTCTTTATAAAATCAATCGCACGCCTTGCCGCCTCTTTATATCGCATGTTTCCTGTGATCGCATGGGCACGTAGCCAGGCAATGGCTGCCTGTGCATCACCTGTAACACAATCCCAGTTAACCTGAGATGACCAGTCTGAAGCAAGCCTCCCTGGAATGCCGCCGTCCGATCTTTGGCATCCGTTCAAGGCATCCAGAGTTCTGATAGCAGCCTGAATATACCTCTCATCATCTAAAGCAATTCCGGACTCAAGAATTCCCCGCGTCGCATAAACGATGGTATGCAGTAAGGGAGCATTTGGATCATTCAGGCAATTATCGGCAAACCACCCATTATCCCTTTGTTTTGTTAAAGCGCGATCGATATTCCGCCTCCCCGCATCCACATACTTGCCTTCTTTTGTCTTCAAGCCAAGTTCAATGATTGCCCAGGCAACACGTGTATTATATGTGGTTGCACCTTTAAGGGCATACATGGAGTCTCCCTTGCCCCAAGAACCATCCGGGTCTTGAACTGAAATAAGATAATCTCCGGCCCTTTTGGCTGCTTCAATGTATTTTGAGTCATTAGTTTGTTTATATGCGGCAAGCCAACCAAAAATAACCTGACCGGTGTTAAAAACTGCTGGGGAAGGAGTTGCGGTGACTACACTTCCCATAACAGCACCAGAAGGCATTTGGATGCCTATTTCCCAGTCAGCCATTCTTACTGCGCGATGATAAAAAGTATTATCATTAAATTGTCTGGAAACAGCAAACATGGTGGGAATAATATAACCTGTTGTTTCCGGATAAGATGCCTGCCAGCCAAGTGACCCAAATGCTTTGTGTTGCGCTGTCTTATATGATCGAGCAACACCGCCATCCGAAATGGCATCTTGAGCACGGCAAAGCCATAAAGCTGTTGCCTTGAGATGATCTTTATCGGAAAAATTATCTTCGATTTTTTGACTTTTATCCCTTAATACCTCTTTTTTGGTTTCCCTATCTATGGGCAATATTGGCCAAAACGTTTGTAGAAACTTATTTAAAACATTCATTCTGAGCTTAACCTCTAAAAGGTAGATCAAAAAAGATTTCAAGCCGATTGTTTTTTGAGTGCAAAATTCGGAAATTCTTTTTCAAGTGATTTGCTGGTAACGATTAATATGGAAGCAATGAAATACCAGATATAAACATACATGCAATGAGTAGTCATCCCGAGTAATAATCGAACAATCAAAGTTGCCCAACAAGCATCTGCAATATATTTATAGATCTGGTTTGCCATAGGGTTCTGATCAACGAAATGGCGAATTTTCTTAATTTCCTTGAAACACAGATATATTAAAAAGAACCATGATGCCGCACCGACAAGTCCTACTTCACCAAATACCTCACCGTATAGATTGTGCGCCCAGATACCCCAGCCGAACCATTCTTTGCGAGCTAAGGAAAAGCAGCCAACTCCAACTCCAAGTATTGGGCGTCTTATGCACATCTCAATCCCATTTCTGAGACCGTCAATACGGCTGTGGGCAGATATATCACCACCACCGAATTCTAATATGGTTGACATCCAATTCAAATATGACGGATTTAATCCCATGGTTACAACGACCAAACAAACCAAAACAACAACACTTAACAACTTCCTTTTTGCCTTATAAAAAAAAATGCCGGCTAAAATTACCAAACCTAAAAAACCGCCCCTGGAACCGGAGACAACGATCGCCACAACATAAAGGACAATAAAAAATATTAAAACAGCCTTGATTATTTTGTTTTTCTCCCCAAAAAACATAAAGTACGCAAAAGATATCGTTTGAGACATAAGGTTTGCCTGGGCAACATGGCTGTGAACTCCGAAAGTCTCACCAACACTTTGAAGAACATCTCCTCGCATTTTCCCGAATCCGGTTATATGATTAAAAATAGGCAAATAAGTCAGCCAGGCTACCATTACAAGATAAGCGTAAATTAACCATTTTACATCCTTTACATCGTCTGATAAACATACTATCATGATAAAGAAAACTAACATGTTGAAATAATGGTTGTAAAAGAAATCCCATGAATGAGAGATGCTGAACGCTTGGATTACAGAAAGAAATGCTATGGAAAAAAAAATTATTAAAGCCTTGTTTATGGGGTGATAATTTGGGCTGGCAAAGGCTGTTCTCTGTTTCACCAGAATAAGAACTGCTATACAAAGGCAAATAATCAGTTCAATTCTCATTGCGCCTAAAAAGGGATAAACATTCATCGGCCTGAATATCATGAGTATCATATACCCAAATAAGGCATGGGCTGGTTTTACGACTGATGTTAAAAACATCAGGAACATAAAACCGACTATCAGTAATTGAATCTGGTTATAAAAAGGTGGGTGCATTGTAATATCTAATGATTGATGCGTTGATTATAATCAGCTCCAAAACGCTTTCAAACTTCTTTCCGTAACAATCTGCGTAACCATAGATAGTTCGTTTGGGTTATAAAAACTTAAAAAATATAACACCAGAGGAAAAAGAAGGGCTATTGCAAACTTGATTAATAAACTGCAAAACAGCGATTCTATATTTACAAAATAGCAAAAAGTAAAAATTATTCCGGCGGAAAAAAATATTTTCCCAACCCGAAAAAATTCAAAATATATTTTTTGCAATCTATTGCTTATAATATATAAAGCAATGATTCTTGTTGTGTAGCAGATTAACGTCGCAAAGGCAGCGCCATAAATGCCATAACGTCTTATCAGCAAAATATTCAAACAGACTGTAAATATACCGTTCCCAATATCTATATAACTTAGGTATTTAGTCTTTTTCTGTATTAAAATAGGTACAGCAAAATGATTAAACAGGCCGAAAACAACATAAGAAAGGATCAAGATCGGAATATACTTATAGGCGCTCCAGAATTTTTCGTTTGCCATGATTTTTATTACATCTTGCGATAGTACGCTTATTCCAAGGCCCAGAAAAACAAGCATAAAAACAAAATATGTAATTATTTTGCCCATCACCTCTTCGGAACTTTTATCTTTGAACAGCTCAAACCTGCGCACACTCCATATCTGAAAAAAAGGCACAGTAAGAAAAACATGAGGAAGAGTCCCGAACTTATAACTGAGGGAATATATGCCCGCATCTGCTAATGATCCGAACTCTTTTACAATAAACCTGTCTGAAACAAGGACAACAAAGTTGGCAAGACCGCCCGGAATTAAGGGCAGGCTGAATTTCAGCATTTCTTTGAATTTGTTTTTGGAAAAACTTATTCCAACTGTAAGTAAAACAGGTATAGATAATATAAGTGTCATAACCGCTGATGAAATAAGATTGCTATAAAGTATGCCAACAACACCTGTTTTTAGAAAAACGACAAAATAGATGTTTAAAGATAGTGAAATAATTAGCCTGAATGACGAAAAAAGAATATATCTGGTCGATTTTTTTCTTATCTGTAAATAGGTAAAGGACATCTGATTTATCGTGCCAAACCATAAGGAAGAAAAAGAGATAATAAAATAATGATAAAGTTTGGAAGAATCCAATACTTTTTCTGCTAAAAAACCTGATGACAATGATGCTAAAATTAATCCCAGAATACCAATCATACCAAAAGAAATCATGGCAGTGCTTATAACCTGATTTTTATCTTCAACGTTATCATACTCAAAATAAAAACGGTACATAGCGCGGGAAATTCGCAAGGTTAAAATCATACCTGCCATTTCTGTAGTTAATGATACCAGTTCAAGAATGCCATATTCAAACGGTTCAAGAAACCGGGTATAGACCGGTATCATCAAAAAACCGATTGATTTGCTCATAAAATTACCAAGGCTGTAAATAATTGAATGCCTTACCATTGCCTTTGATTCTTTTAATATAGAATCAGGTTTAGCATTATTATCCTTTTTCACTATGCTTAGTTCCTTCTTCGATCCTGTATTTAAGCACTCTTGCTGGATTCCCTGCAACCACAGCATAAGCAGGAACATTTTTATTCACTAAAGACCCAGCGGCAACAATAGCTCCGTTTCCAATACTTACCCCTTTCAATATTACAGCATTTGTACCGATCCACACATCATTGCCTATAATTACCTTTGCAAATGTATGCCCCTGCAAATGTATAGGTATATCAAGCCTGTCAAACACGTGATCTGATGACCAGATTTTCACATAAGGCCCAATAATCACATCATCGCCGATATCCACAAATCCGCTTGCCTGGATCATCGAACCACGCCCAATATAGCTGTTAGTCCCGACAAACATTCTTTCAGGATATTTGATACATACATGTTCATCTATTGCGGCATTATTTCCAATCGTTATTCTTCTTTTATAAATCAATCTTCTAATAAGCCAGCCGGTTTCACCGGGCACAAAGCTGCAAATTTGATCAAGCCAGATATAATACTGATATCTCTTTTTTTTAAATATCTCTCTTATTTTGTTTATTACTCTTATTATCATAGTAATATGATTTTTATAGATATATAAGCTGGCAGCTTGATTGTTGCTGCGGCACAAATAAAAGTGCTTTTTTCTTTATGATGATATCTGTCTGAATAATTGCATTCATTTAATTTCAGAATAACATTGTCAGGAAAAGTAATCCTGATCATCTTAATTTTATTTACAGTAAGATAA
>Ga0307379_10004914_pt1 | contig 18855 bp, 23 predicted proteins | sample UN2MG_FD_202237 | JGI IMG/M metagenome (GOLD analysis project Ga0307379, IMG submission 202237) | Soil microbial communities from Risofladan, Vaasa, Finland - UN-2 | ecosystem: Environmental > Terrestrial > Soil > Coastal area > Acid sulfate soil | place: Finland: Risofladan, Vaasa | collected... | reverse complement strand
TCCATTGCCGGAACAACGCGTTGACATGCAGACGCTCGTACGCCCAAGCTGCTTCGACCGCTGCGTCCAGTTGATCCGACATGGCACTCCGTTCCGTCGATGCGCCGCCTCGAAGGCTAGCCACAATCCGTCGTAGCGAAGATCGGGCGTTTGGTGGGCGGGTTGCTGACCCGCTGGACCTGGTCGGCTCGTCCGCTGACGAATCCGCGATCGTCGGTCGGATCACGGGTCGACGTCTCGGCATGCCTGCGGTGCGCGAGGCGCCGTCGCATTTCAGCCACTCGCCGAACTCTGCGTCGCCGGACATGCTGCTGCCTGACGGCGATCGGCTGAACCCAGCGGTACTCGGACAACTTCGGCTCGAGCGCCGAAAGCTCGATGTCTCTCGACGTCTCTCGATGTAGGCCGCGTCCTCATGCCCCAGCGGTCCGCCGACTGGGTGTCGAGTCGACCATGAGGGTCTCTTGAGTCAAGGTGCCGGCGCTACCGCCGAAGTCTTAGACATGCGTGGCGTTTCCTGGACCTGAGTTTCGATGTGGCCATATCGGCAGAGCGGGCTCCTCGGGCTCGATCTCTCACTGAAGAGCACACCGGACTGGTGCAGCGACCGAGCGTGGCTCCACAAGGCCGATTCCAACCCGACACAGGGCAACACCGCAGTCGAACCGAGGGCGGCAGCAACCGGCCCAGCGTTCAGCCGAACACAGTTCCGATCACTGGCATCGCGTCCTCGATCGTGAGGATCGGCCTCGTCTCCATGTCCATCCACTGCTGGTACCGCAACGCGTCTTCGTAGGCGGCTTCGAGGGAATCGACCTCGGCAATGGTGAAGCCGCCGCCACCATCGGCGAGAACGTAGTGGGCGATCTCCCCGTCGCCAGGACCCTGCTCGGCGAAGACGGCGAGCAGAGCGTTCACCGACTCAGGCGACTGGTCGCCCTTGAACCTGTATCGAGTCACCACGAGCATGTCATTCTCCAATCTGACGCGCCGGGCACCCCCATTGACGTCCGGCAGATTCGACGATGACAGGACCGGGAACCCGGGTCAACGTGCCATTTGGCACCTGCCGTGCTCCGTGTGACACAGCCACGGCCGATCGCTGAGGCGCACGTTGCCCCGTGCCCGGATCGCGTGCATCGATCAGGCGTTCTGAGGCTGAATCGTCTCGAACCTCGACGAATCGCTACGTTTCGTTCCGAACGAAGGGGGTTCAACGTGCATGATTACGACGCCATGCCGGGGATGCTGGCCGATTTCCTGCGACGACATCGCAACGATGTCGAGCTGATCGAGGTCACCGAGTACGAGCCGATGGCGGGCGGCTACAGCCGCTCGATGGCGCGAGCCAGGGTCCGCTACACCAACGACGGCGTCGTCCTGGAGGAGAACGTCGTCCTGCGCGGCGATCCGCCTGCCGGGCACTCCATGATCGAAACCGACCGCGACCACGAGTGGGCGGTGCTGAAGATGCTGACCGACCTCGGTGTCATCCCGATTCCTGCAGCGCGCTACTACGACGATTCGGGCGAGCACCTCGGCACCAAGGCGATCGTCATGGACCACGTCACAGGTGGTTCGCTGCAGTCGCTCATCGAGGAGATGGACGAGTTCGGCGACCACCCGGCTCGTCTCGCTCGGCTGTGGGGCCAGATCCACACGATCACGCCCGACCAACTGCCCGACGCGATGGCGCACCCGGACAGCTGGGACGCACGCATCGACGAATTGATCGCCACATGGCGTCACTACGAGTCGGCCAGCGTCAACAGCGATCCCACGTGGCGGTTCATCGCAGCGTGGCTCGAGGCCAACAAGCCGCCGCCGCTTCCACTTCGCTTGACACACGGCGATCCGCAGGCGCCCAACGTGATGATCGACCACGACGACAACTACCTCGTGGTCGACTGGGAGTTTGCCGCCATCGGCGATCCGCGTGAAGACCTCGGTTGGTACAACATCTATTCGACCGCGGCGGGTCCCAACCTCTACGAAGTCGACCCGGAGGCGTTCCTCGCCGCGTACCGCGAGGTCACCGGCTTCGGCGAGGCCGAGGTCAACCAACTCACGGTCGGGTACTTCACCGTCCTGTCGTCGATCAAGATCCTCGGCACGATCTGTTCGCAGCTCGACAAGTTCGCCCTCGGGGAGAACTCGGGCGCCATGACCGCACTGCAGGTCGGCTCGATCTCGTTCGGTCACGACAACTTCATCAACGCCATCGCCGGAATGCAGGCCGCATTCGACGCGATGGCAGCCGCCGCCGAAGGAGCGTCGTCATGATCGTCCGTCCCACGACAGCCCAACTCCTGCGCGACGTCCGCCACGAACTCACCGAGGTGGTCGGCCCCGAGGTCGACACGGCAACGGCGAAAGTGGCACTCGAGCAGATCGACATCATCCTCGAGCAGTGCGCCGTTCGTTCGGGCTCGGAGATCGCCTGGATGGTCGAGGAGATCGACGAGATCGAGGCCTACGCCGCGGATGTTGCTGACGCCACCGGCGACCAGGCGACCGTTGCGGCACTAGATGCGGGCCGGACCGGCCGAAGTGGCTCGCTGCAACTCGACGATCTCGCCGCGGACTACAACCTGATGTCCGAGGCCCTGTCGTGCGCGATCGAAGCGTGCATGGCCGACCCCGGCCAGCGTGCGCTTCGCGAACGAGGCGTCGAGATCCTCCGACTGCGCCGAGCCGAACGCGAGACAGTCGTGCGCGCCAATTGGCGGCTCGTCGGCCGCGGCTGACCTCAGGAAGTCGGGGTCGTTCGCGGCGTTTCTGCAGGCAACCCGTGGAGGTGAGCCACGTCGTTGTATCGCTTGAGTCGCCATTCTCCCGAGGGTGCCGAGGTGAACTCGGTGAGTGAGGTGTTGAGCGTGTGCAGCTCGAAGCTGCCCGTCGACGCTGTGCGCAAGAGGTGTCGGAACGAGGCGTCGATGACACCGCCGTGGCAGGCGATCACGATCGACGTGCCGCGGTGTGCCTCGATCGTCGCCGAGAGCGCCGCTCCGACACGGGCGTGGAAGGCCGCAATCGTCTCACCACCGGGGAAGACCTCGACGTGCGGGTCGCTCCAGTCGGGCGTGCCGAATCGTTCCACGTACCCCTCGAACGTCATTCCGTCGATCTCTGGCCCCGGGTCGTGTTCTCCGAATCCGGGATCGACCTCGATGGTCAGGTCACCGAACGCAGGTGCAATCGCCTCAGCGGTCTCGAGCGCCCGGGGAAAGCTGCTGGAGATCAGCACGTCGGCGGCGAGTTCGCGAGTCGTTGCGAGACGCTCGCGAAGACGGTCGGCCTGACGCCGACCGAGGTCGGAGAGACCACTGCACGTCCGGTGGCCGCCGATCACCCGGTTGACGGTGACATTCGACTCGCCGTGACGGACCAGAACCAACGTGGTGGGGGAGTGGTCGTTCGACATCGGGCGCAGGGTACCGCCGCTGCTAGGGGCGAACTTCGAAGAGATTCGGGTTCACGCCTTCGCTCGCCGTGATCAGCGACCCGTCCATGAAGCTGACCGCCTCACCCTGGCCCTCGGGCGGCACGTGGACCTGGCAGGGATCTGCAGCCAGCGACTCGGCCACACTGGACCCGGCGAGCCGGGGCCACACCCAGAGGGTCTCATAGGTGCGCAGCACGATCAGGGTGCCGTCCGGTGCCACGTCTCCACCTGTGGGCAGCCCGCCGATGCCCAACAGCGAAATCAGGTTCGGGGAAGTGGACACCGTTCGAGTTTCCAGCAGGGGAGCGTCGAGCATCCCGACGAAGCCCAGCCTCACTGGCTCGTCGCCGGACACATCGAGCGGACCTTCGAAGACGAACGACGGTGCCGTCGGCCCCAGATCGGAGGACAGGCCGTCGATGCGAAGCTGTTCCTTCGTGACGATCACGACACGCCGATTGATCTCGTCGACCAGGAGCACCTCTGCGTTGTGAGGGCCGTCGGGATAGGTGTACTCCAGCACGTCGACATCGCTGAGCGGCGCGACCACACTCGGGTCCGGCTCCGCGAATCGATAGATGCGGATCGAGGGACGTCTGACACCGTTGTCGCCGATGTCGCCGAGGAGCACGTGGTCGCCGTCGGGGCCCGAGATGATCGCCATGTCTTCGATGTCGACCACACCGTCGAGTGTGATCGGGTGGAAGCCGAGGTCGCCACCGTCGTTGCCGACCGCGAACAGCCCTGCCCTCTTGCCGTCGTTGTGCGCCCAGATCACGCCGCGGTGCTGCCGACTCGCCGCCAGCCCGGATGTCTCGTCGAGCGTCGGGTTGGCGATCTTGCCGAGCACGAGTGTCATGTCGCTCGAGCACAGGGCGTTGGCCCGCGCCTCGGGGGTATCGGCGTTCGCTGTCGCCGCGGTGGTCGACGTCGTCGCAACAGTCGGTGCCGTCGCCGCCGTGGCAGCCGACGTCGTCGCGACGGTCGGTGCTGTCGTCGCCGTGGCTCCGAGCGACGCGGCAATGGTCTGGTCGTCGGGTGCCGAGCAGGATGCGACGGCCAGCACCATGGCCGAGACGACGAGCAGGTCGAGGCGTCGGCGCATCGCCAGAATCGTAGGCATGGTCACCCGGCGGCGTGCGTCAGACTCCGCAGACGTCGAAGGCGTTCGACAGTGGGGACATCCCGGCCGCCTCGGCGCGGTCGCGGAACTCGACGAGGCCCGGCTGGGTCTCGATCCAGCGGAGGCGTTCCGCCTGGCCAACGGTCGCTGGTTCGGCGGCAAATACGAATGCGCTGAACGCCTCGGCGAAGTCCTCTTCCGGGTTGGTGGCGCCATTCGGTCCGAAGAACCCGTCGTCGTCGGCGCATCGTGCTTCGGCGTCGTCGACGGATTCCTCGGTCGGATCGACACCGGCGAGTACCCCGGGATCCCAGAATTCGTCGATCCAGACGTTCAACAGCGAGTCGTCGAGGTAGCAGCCTTCGCCGTTGAAGTAGCTGGCGCAGGCGTCGATGGCCTCGTCGCTGCGATCGAGTTGGTCGGCGGTGGCAGCGAAGACGTGGGAGAACTCGTGCGCGATCGTGAGGAGCAGTTCGTCAGGGTCGGCCTCGGCGTCGATCGTGTTGATCGACATCTGGAAGCCCGAGCCGTCGCTGTCAAGGGTCGTGACGAAGGCCAACGTGTCGTCGGCGGGAGGGCCGTCGTCTCCGAAGCACAGCCCACCCAACTCTCCGTCTTCGACCGCATATGCCGACGTGAAGACGACTTCCTCGTCGCCGCCGTTGAGTGCCTGTTCGGAACACTCGATGTCTGATTCGGCGTCGATCCGGCCGCTCGGCGGGGCAGCAACGTCAACGTTGTCGATCGCCAAATCGGGTCAGATCGAACAGGTCGTGGCCGAACGCAGCCGCGCCCGCACCGCCCAGGCGAGCAGTGCGATCGATGCGACGGCCAGCGCCGGCTGGATCGGCTCGAACCATTGACGGGCTCCGGTGGTGCCGAGCGCCACGATGACCAGCTTGTTACAGACAGGGCACCCGACGGCGAAGAACGACAACAACCCTGCGATGCCGCCGCGCCGGGTCGGAGCATCCATGTCGTCCAGCGAACCCGGTGTCTCGGCGCGGTCGCTGACGTAGGTCGCCGCGAGTAGCCCACCGAGCGCGGCGGTGACGATCAGGGTCGGATACGACCACCAGGTGACGGGAACCGGTCGACCGAACACCGGATTGGGAATCACGTCGGTCGGCAATCCGATCGCGAGGGCGATCAACACGGTGGCGCCGATCGCGACGACGAGGTGGCGTGGCGACCAGGTCCGAATGGTCTCGAACGCGCCCGATTCCGGCGGGGAGGCCAGCTCGTCGACGTCGATCACACAGATACCCTAGTGGGTACCGGGATCGATGTGAACCTGGTCAACGAGTGCTGCTCAGGGCGCCGGCAGCAGCGCTGACGACGTCGTCGAACCGCTCCGAGACCGCATCGAACCATGCGGGATCGTCGTCGGCGAACGCAGCACGTACTTGTGAGCGCACCGACGGCGCGTCCGGGCCGCGGGGGTCGTCGCTGGCATGGAGCACGGCGTCAGCGCGCAGAGCCTGCAGCACGCTGACCACGTCGACGGTGCCGAATTCGAGTGCGGCCGCCGTGACCTCCACGCCGGGGAGCAGGGCGTCGAGTGCGCCCAGCCAGTCACCGCTCAGCGGCGCGGACACGCTCTCGCCGTCGAGCATGGATCGCACCTCGCCCCACCAGGCGGTGCCGCGGCGGTACCCCGGATCGTCGCCGCCCTCATGCGAGATCAGCTCGCCGTGGCCCCATGGCCCGAGGCCGGTATGGAGGTCGACCAGACCCAACCGCGAGGCGGATCCGACCAGTCCGGGAAGGTGCTCGACCAACCAACGATGCGACCACACCGGTTCTGTCCCGCCGTAGAACACCCCGGTCGGATGGGTGTACTGCCCGCCACTCACCACTTCCTGCAAACGCGAGAACCCGACCTCCTCGGCGTAGGCGAGCAGCCGCAGTGTCGTGGCCTGCTGCGTCTCGTCGTCCCAGTCGTCCGGCACGAGCAGTTGAGCGAGCGCGCCGTAGTCCTCGTTCGCCGGAGGAGGCTGCGACCAGTCGACGAAGTTGCGGTTCAGGTCGACGTTGTCCTCGTTGACGCGCCGGACCCAGGCGAACCCGTACGGATTCAGCGCGTGGATCAGCACGACCCGTACGTTGCCGGGACGCTTGGGTGCATGTTGCTGGAACCATTGATGTTGCAGCGCCGAACCGGTGAAGCCCTCGACGCCGTGGGTCCCCGACACGATGAGCAACACCGACTCGGCCTCGGCAGGGCCGACCGAGGCGACGTCGATTGCGAGGTCGTCGCCGTCGATCCCGTACAGGGGATGCTGATGGGAGGTGACCTCGGCGCCGGCGGCGTACGCCGAGTCGAGGAACCGCTGTCGGGATGCTGCGTAGGTGTCGGTCAGTCCTCGTGCCACCTGGCAGAGCATGCCACGGCCTGAACGAACTATCGTGCCTGCATGACGTACGTGCGTGTCGGGGCACTCGATCACCTCCATCGCACCAGGTTCGCAGCGCTGTCTTGCGGAAACGTGCCGGTCACGTGAAGCTGCTCTGTACGGCGGATCTGCACTACCGCCTGCCACAGCTCGATTGGCTGGTCGAGCAAGCGACCGACGTCGACGTTGTCATCGTGCCGGGCGACCTGCTCCAAGTGATCGGCGCGGCGCCACTCGACGTGCAGATCGTGGTTGTCTCCAAGTACCTCCGGCGGATGGCCGAACGCACCCTTGTGCTCGCATCCTCGGGGAACCACGACCTCGACGGCCCGGGAGAGACCGGCGAACAGGCGACGGCATGGCTGCGCGAGCTCGCAGACGACCAACTCGTGGTCGACGGTCACTCGATCGACGTCGACGAGGTGCGTTTCACGGTCTGCCCCTGGTGGGACGGCCCCGAGACCAAGCGACTGGTCGACGAACAACTCGCCGCAGCGGCAATCGATCGTCCTGGCCGCTGGGTCTGGGTGTATCACTCGCCGCCGTCGGACTCGCCGCTGTGCAACGCCGGTGAGCGTTCGTTCCCGGACCCCGACCTCGCAGCGTGGATCGATCGGTGGCACCCGGATCTGGTGGTCTGCGGCCACATCCACCAGGCGCCCTGGGTCGCGGGCGGCACGTGGTTCGACCAACGTGGTTCGACATGGCTCGTCAACGCTGGTCATCAATCAGGCCCGATGCCCGCACACGTCGTCATCGACCTCGACCCGGCGTCCGGCAGCGCGACCGCCGAGTGGGTTGCGCTCCCTGACAGAGATCTGGTCGACATGCCGTTCGCGACCTGACCTGCATCCGGTGCCTGACGCCGGAGGCACAGGCTCAGTAGTCGGGGTCGGGCAAGCGGGCCGAGCCAGGGGAGACCTGGCGGCCCTGATGGTGCATCAGCGTGCTCAGAACATCGTCGAGCATGCCGAGGTGGCCGCCCTCGTTGCCGTACTGGCGCTTCACGTCGACGAGATGACCGGTCAGGTTGTCGAGCCGGATCGCCAGCGTGCGAGCAACCTCGAGCAGGACCTCGGGGTGTTCTCGAAGGAACGCGGCTCCGTCGTGGGCCTCCAACAGCGTGGCATCGGTGATGGCGCGCACCGATGCCGACGCCGGTCGCCCGAGCACCGTTGACATCTCCCCCAGGAGCGCGCCGGGCGTGTCGAGCAACGCGAGCACGGTGTCGTCGCGCTCGATGCTGACACTGCCCTCCACCAGGATGAACACGGTGCCGCCTATGTCGCCCTGCTCGATGATCGTCGAGCCGGCGTCGATTCGTCGGCGGGGGAGATCCGCGCAGTGAGTGAGCAGGTCGGACACGGGGACATTGTCGCACGACCGAGTGGCCGCGTCGCCGGTCGAGCGGCGACGTAACCTGGAGTTCATGTGCGGCCGCTTCGTGTCCACCGCCGGCCCCGACCGTATCGCTGCATACTTCGACACCGTCCTGCCGACCGAGGCCGTCGCCGAGTCGCTCGGCGAGAACTACAACGTGGCCCCGACCCAGGACATCTACGCCGTGGTGGCCAACGGCGATGGCACCGCCCGCGTCGACGCGTTCCACTGGGGGCTGATCCCGAGCTGGGCGAAGGACCGCAAGATCGCGTCGCGGATGATCAACGCTCGCGGCGAAACGCTCGCCGAGAAGCCGGCGTTCAAGGGCCTGCTCACCAAGAAGCGATGCATCATCACCATGGACGGCTTCTACGAGTGGCAACCCGGTCGTGCGGACGGCCCCATCAACGCCAAGGGGCGACCGTTGAAGCAGCCGATGTTCATCCATCGAGGCGACGGTGGCCTGCTGACGGCGGCCGGTCTGTGGACTGCATGGAAGGACCCCGACGACCCCGAGGGCCGGTTCCTGCACAGCGCCACGATCATCACGACCGCTGCGAACGTCACGATGCGCCCGGTGCACGACCGGATGCCGGCCGTGCTCACCTCGGACCGCTGGGCCGAATGGCTCGATCCTTCGAATCAGGATCCCGTGGCACTCACCGCCATGCTCGATGGCGGACCCGTCGATCTGCTCACGATGGAGCCGGTGTCCACCGACGTCAACAACGTTCGCAACAACCGTCCTGAATTGATCGAACCCGTCAGTCGCTGACGCCGGCGGCGCACGCTGAACGGAGCTCACGTCGGATGGCGCCCGCCCACTGATCGAGGTCGTCGCGATCGACGCTCGCCGCCGCGTTTGCGAAGCTCAGCTGCGCCATCGAGGACGTCGGGATCACGTGCACGTGCGTGTGCGGCACTTCGTAGCCGGCGACGATGACTCCGATGCGGTCGCAGTCGAACGCGGCGCGTTGAGCGAGTCCGATGGTGTGGGCCACGGCGAAGAGATGGGCTGCCAGATCTTCCGGTGCATCGATCCAGTGATCGATCTCAGCGATCGGCACCACGAGCACATGGCCCGGAGCCAGTGGATTGATCGACAAGAACGCGACGCAGTGCTCGTCACGCCACACGAACGTGCCGGGAAAGTCGCCCGCGATGATCTTCGTGAACACCGTGCTCATGCGGGCACCCTACGCTGTGGCCCGTGACCGAGGACACTTCGCCGAACGCACGCGCTTCGGCAGCGGATGTTCCACCCGCGTCGATCTTCGACGACATCTGGACGATCCCGAACGCATTCACGCTGGTTCGTCTCTTGCTCCTGCCCGTCTTCCTCTACGTGCTGTTCGCGCTGGAGAACCGAGTTGCCGCGGCGTTGATGCTCGGAGCGCTGGGAGCGACCGATTGGGTCGACGGCTACCTGGCGCGACGGCTCGGTCAGGTCAGCGAGTTCGGCAAGGTGTTCGATCCGACCGTCGACCGTCTGATGTTCGTCGTGGCAACTGTTGCGATCATCATCGACGGCTCCATTCCGCTGTGGTTCGCGTTGGCCGTGCTGTTGCGCGAGGTCGCCGTGGGTCTCATGATGGCGATCGCGACGCTGGTGTACAAGATGCCGCGCATCGACGTCACTTACTGGGGCAAGGTTGCCACGTTCCTGCTGATGTTCGCCGTGCCTGGTTTCCTGTTGGGAAACAGCGACATCTCGAGTGCCGATGCCTTCCAGGTGGCAGCCTGGCTCGTCGGGATCCCCGGGCTGATTCTCAGCTACTGGACCGGCATCGCCTATATTCCGCAGGTGCGACGTGCGGTCGCCGCGGGCGACGCCGCTCGTGCCACTTCTCTCAACTCCGACTCGTGAACCCAGGTACCGTTGACTCATGAACATCCCCGCCGAACTCCGCTACTCATCCGATCACGAGTGGGTGCGCGTCGAGGGCGCCACGGCGACGATCGGTATCACCGAATACGCTCAGGATGCGCTCGGCGATGTGGTGTTCGTCGAGATGCCCGATGCCGGACTGGCGGTCGCTGCCGGCGAGTCGTTCAGCGAGGTCGAGAGCACCAAGTCGGTCAGTGACATCTACGCCCCGCTCTCCGGGGCGATCGCCGAGGTGAACGCCCAACTCGAGTCGCAGCCCGAACTGCTCAACAGCGATCCCTACGGCGCCGGCTGGATCTGTCGAATCGACATCACCGACCCGTCCGAGCTCGACGGCTTGATGGACGCCGAGGCCTATCGGGCCTTGACCGAGGGCTGATCGTGACGAGATGAGTACCTACGTGTTCTGCAATCAATGCGGCCACCGCAACCGTCCGACGAGCACGTTCTGCAGTAGTTGCGGATCGCCGCTCGACTCGCTCGACGATCGCACGATCACGCTCACGGCGCTCGATCCGCTGCAGGATGCGCCCGGCAAGGACGACGATGTGGTCGTCGCCGTCGGCGAGCTCCCCAACGAGATCGGGGTACTGATCGTTCGAGCTGGCGCGCAGGCGGGAGCAAAGTTTCCCCTGAGCGAAGATCTCACCCGACTTGGCCGCCACCCCGATTCCGAGATCAGCCTCGACGACATCACCGTTTCTCGACGCCACGCCGAGATCGAACGCACTCCGGACGGATACGTCGTGTCCGATGCTGGGTCGCTCAACGGCACCTACGTCAATCAGGATCGTGTCGACCGGATGGTGTTGCGCCACGGCGACGAACTCCAGATCGGCAAATTCCGACTCGTCTTCTTCGAACGTCACGATGGCTGAGTCGACTCCGCCTGATGTCGTTGCACCGCCCGTCGGCGGGCATCTGTCGATCGGTGAGGTGCTCGCCCTGCTGCTCGAGGAGTTTCCCGATGTCACGATTTCCAAGATTCGGTTCCTCGAGAGCCAGGGTCTGATCGACCCGGAACGGACGGCGTCCGGATACCGCAAGTTCTACGGCGATGACGTCGAACTTCTGCGTTGCATCCTGCGCGAACAGCGCGAGAACTATCTCCCACTGAGGGTGATCAAAGACCGCATCGACTCCGGTGAGATCGACCCGACGGGGGAGCAGCCCCGACCTCGTGGCATCAAGAACGTGAGCGAGCCGACTGATGTGCCGCGTCCCGCCGGCCACCCGAGCGCTGGACGAACTCGAACCGACCCTTCGTCGATCCCGGCATCCGACGGCTCCGGTAACGGTGCCGCCGCCGAACCGGTGACGGGTGCTGCAGCACTCTTTCAACGAACCGACGGCGGCGAGTCGATCCCTCAACCCGAGTCGGCGCCCGAGACGGCGCCCGCCCCGGCGGCAGCAACGTCAGAGGATCAGCGCGGCCCGATCGCGTCGTCGGGAGCCGTCCTGCCGGGCCTGCTGCTCACTGCCGACGAGCTGTGCGCGATGGCGGGGATCAACCGCAACCAGCTCGCCGAGTTGGAGTCGTTCGGGGTCCTGGCAGCGACGTCGGGCGGCGCTGACGGCACCTACGACGAGGATGCCGTCGAGATCGCAACGCTCTCGAAGCGCTTTCTCGATGCCGGCATCGAGCCCCGGCACCTGCGCGGTTGGCGTGTCGCTGCAGAGCGTGAGGCCGGTCTCTTCGAACAGTTGATTCAGCCGTTGTTGCGCCAGCGAAACCCAGAAGCTCGGGCGCAAGTCGTCGCACAGCTCGACGAACTCGAGCAGAACGGTGGCCGTCTCCGCGCCGCCATGATGCGCTCAGCTCTGCGCCACCACGCGCATTGACGATCACCCGACCGGCACAGCGCCGACCTCCCACGGCCGCCACCACCGGGGTACAGTGGCGACGTGGTCCCATTGGAACTGATCGGTGTCCGGGTGGAGATGCCCGCCAACACGCCAATGGTCCTGCTTCGCGAGTCCGACGGAGCACACCGGCTGCTGCCGATCTACATCGGTAGCCCCGAGGCGTCGGCGATTCACTATGCGCTCGAAGGCGTCGAGCCACCCCGACCGCTCACGCACGACCTGTTCCTGAACGTGCTCGGTGAGCTCGGCACCGAAGTCACGCGTGTCGTCGTCACCGAGATCGTCGACCGCACGTACTTCGCGGAACTCCACCTCAGCACGCCGGCGGGCGAGCGGGTCGTCTCGGCGAGGCCGTCAGATGCCATCGCACTGGCGGTTCGCTGTGGGGCGGGGTTGTTCGCCTCGACCGAACTGATCGACGCGGTCGGTCAGGAACCCGAGCCCGAGGCCACCGAGGACGCCGCCGAGATCATCGACGAGTTCAAGGACTTCATCGAGAACGTTTCGCCGGAAGACTTCCAGTAGCCCGACACGCTGGGGTTTGCCTGTTTCCGCAGGTCGCCGTCCGATAGCGGTTCTGATCGGACAGTTCTCGCGTTCGATCGATGGTCCTCGACCTGACGGGTCCGGGGCTCGTGTTTCGAGACTCAGGCAGCGGCGGTTGAGCTGTGGAGTCGGCGTTCGTAGTCGTCGGCCAATCCTCGGAGTGCGCCAGAGCAGTCGCCGGTCACGCTGGAGCCATGCATCACAGCGAGCGTGCTCGGGTCGAGATCGGCGAGGGTACGGATCGTGGGCGCTGTGGTGGGTGTGAGACAACTCGCACCGAAGACGTCCTCGGCCTGTGCAGCGGCGGCGAGCACGTCGTTCGAGGTGAGTGCAGGCCCCTGGCCGAGTTGGGTGAGGAGATCACCGCACAGGAGCGTCTTGGTGGTTTCCTCGAACAGCACGCGGGCTTCCCAGCCGTGCGGTACGTGGGGTGTGTCGATGTGTCGGACGCGATGCGTTCCGAGCTCGAGGACCTGGCCGTTCTCGAGTGGTACAGGCGGGCGGTCGGCGAGGTCGTTCAATGACACCATGCAACCGATGCCGCCGTGAGCGACCTCCGCGCGGGGTGCAGCAGCCAAGAACTGGTTCATCGAACCGCACTCATCGGCCTCGACGTGGCCGAAGGTGATCCAGCGGAGTGTGTCGATCGGCACGATGGTGGCGATTGCTTCGCTGACCGAGTCGAACAGCATGCGTTGACCTGTGTGGAACAGCAGAGGCTCGTCGTCGTCGATGAGGAATTGGTTGAACGTGAAGCCGGTCGGGCCGACATCGGCAACGAAGGTCGAGAGTCGATAGATCCCGTCGGCGATTTCGGCGATGAGTGTGTCAGACATGGTGTAGGTCCTTTTGTTCGGCTAGGGATATCAGAGTGGGAGGGTGTGTCGGAGGACGCCGCTCGCAGTGGTCCGCTCGGCGAGTGTGCGAACGAAGTCGACGACGCTGATGTGGACTTCCTCGCCGCCGGTTCCCCGCACGAAGGTGCCGCCGGCGGGACCGTCGAGGACGAGGATGAACGGCTCGTCATGGGTGGCTGCCCATTCGGCGATGATGTCGGCGACGATGCGTCCGTCATGGACCGCGTCGTGGTCGGGTTCGACAGCGATGGCGTGGGCGATGTCGATCCGGTGAGCCCACACGTCGCGTGTGAAGCCGATGTCGAAGAGATAGGACAAGGGCTGGCGTCCGACGGGGTCTGGCAGGTTCAGCAGCTTCAGCCCGGCGATCGGTCGGGGCATCTTGGTGCGTGACTTCAGCGCCTTGGCCGACACCGTGGTCCACTCGGCGGACAGTTGCTCGGTCGTCGCCGACGCGCGGTCGCGGACCTGCAACTCGTTCATTCCGTCCCACCAGAACGGCGAACCGAGTTCCTTGCAGATCGGCTTGCCACCGCGCTTCTGGCGGAGGAACTCGCGTGGCGAGGTCTGACTTGCTGCGGAGCCGACGAGGTGGGATGCCATCGCGCGCACGTCCCACAGGGTGCATTCGGTCGGCGTGCTCCATTGGGCTGGGCTCAGCGATGCCATCATCTCGGCGAATTTTCGGTTCTCGACAGCGGTGATCTGCATTGCTTCGTCGTGATCGATGCGGGTGATCGAGGTGACGTCGATGGTTGCGGTTGGGGCCTGATTCACAGTTTCACTCTCCTGGTCGTGGCTGGTTTCTTCGTCGGACGAGCGGTGCGCCGGTCGAGGTCGGCGTCGGCGATGAGTACCTCGACGGCGTGGCGGGCAAGGAGCACCCATCGATCGCCGCCGGGATCGTTCGCCACCTGCTGATGGGCGAGCCCGGACACGATCGCCGAGAAGAGATCGACGCCGTCCGTGCCGTCCAAGCGGGCGGCGCTCAGCCGGTCGGTCATGAGGTCGACGAACTGCCGGGCCGGCTCCATCGCCTTGGCGGACGGTTCAAATCCGGGGATGGTGCGCTGGAAGAGCAGTTGGTGGCGAACGATGTCCTCGCTCGAGAACCGGACGAGATCCTCGACGACGGCGACGAGTTCTTCCCGCGGATCTGCGAGGGGTTCGCGTGCCTGACAGCGATCGAGCAACTGCCGTTGACCGTCTTCGAACATCGCGTCGTAGAGATCGAGCTTCGACTCGAAGTACGCATAGAGCGAGGGCTGGCGGAGATTGACGCTGTCGGCGACGTCGCGAAGCGAGATGCCGGCGAGGCCGTCGCGTCGGGCCAACAACCACGCATTGTCGATGATCCGTGAGCGTTTGGCCAGGTGGCGCTGACCGCGCCGGTCCGGTGGACCTGCTGGCGTTTTCTCGTTGGCGGGTCTTTCTCTATCAGTCATAGATTATCTATGACTGATAGTGTTCCTCGGCCAACCAGAAGTCAAGAAGGTTCTACGAGTATCGGCGAATCGTCAGCTACTGCCATCGCACCGTGTCCGCAATGGGGACGCACACCGGACGGTCCCCACGCCTTGAAGGCCGTGGTGCTGCTGGTCGAAAGCCGTCTTTTTGGGGTTCCTCGACGCATGATCGCAGGAAGCGTCGCGTCCGATACGCGTGGTATCGGCAGCAAGGGGACCACCAGCGGAGGAACGGGTCGCCTGAACACCTCGGCCTCGACCCCAGCGGCTGACGAACCCTTGGTGCGCGTCGAGCACGGTCAGACTTCTCGGCTCACACGTCACCCGATTGGCCGAGTTGAGCGTCTGTAGTTGTGACGTCGTGCTGCGGTGCAAACAGTTGCGGGCGTCCAACGCGACAGACCCTGTGAACTCGATCCTCGGGCTCACGACGACGGAAAGTGAGATTCAGCATGATGGAGCACAATGGGCGCAAGGCGAAGATGACGATCGCAGCCGCGGTGACGGTGGGCGCGATCGGTCTCTTCGGCGCTGGCACCGCCTCGGCAACACATACGCACTCCAAAATGACAGGCAACGGTTCGTGTGTCCTGTTGGCCCAGAACGGTGGAGAGGAGGACGTCACATTGCCACACGCCACGGGTGCCGAGAACAGGCGTCATCCACTTCACGTGAACGTGCACCTGGGTGAACCGGGTGCAGGTGGGCACATCAAGATCGGCGTCGCACGTACAAGTACCGATCCGTGCTTTGACGGCGAGAATCCCATCGATTACCTCAACGACTGAGCTTCCCGTTCGACGCGGTGATCTGAGTCAGGCGATGAGCGAGCGGCCCACATGGCGGCGCTTCGCTCATCGCTGCCGGGAATCGAATTGTCGCTCGTAACCACTGATCCAGACTGCGGCCCGTACCCGCTGGCACCGTCAACTCGCCCAGCCTCAAGACACCACTCTCGGGGTCGACGTGCTCGCTGCGCGACTACGGGTCGGCCAAATCAGCGGGCCCATCGAGGTCGTGCGCGAGCCTGAAGGAACGCGCCCGGTATCGCCGCTCGAGAGCCCGAGCTCGGTCGCAGAACGATCGCCGCAGTTCGGCCCATGTCGGGCGCCCGATGATCGCGGGCAACGGCTTTGGTGTCGGAGGACCGACGTCACCGATCCCAACGGTCGATCGACTCCGGTTCTGGGACGACCAGCCGACGTGATCATGTGGACCCTCACGTAGACCGAGGCCACAACAATTCGCCGGTTCCCGGGCGCGTCGGGCTGCGTTCTCGCCTGCTCTCGCGAGCGGGGTTCGTTCCAGCGGTCGGCCACCCACGTGCCGATCCTGACCCGGGCACGAATCGGGCCGACTACGGTCGCGGTATGGCCGACTCCTCGTTCGATCCGTCTGCGTACAAGCGCACGACACGCGACCAATGGGATGCCTCCGGAGTGGGCTATGACGCCTGGGGGGCGACGATCCAGTCGGTGATCCGACCGGCGGCCGAACAGATGCTGGAGGCGATCGGCGTCGACGAGGGAAGCTCGGTGCTCGAGCTCGCCTGCGGCAGCGGTGCGTTCACGCAACTGCTGGCGGAGCGGGTCGGAGCTGATGGGCACGTCGTGGCGACTGACCTGTCGCCCGGCATGGTGGCGCTCGCCAGTGCGAACGCCGACCGTTCCGGCTTGTCGCAGGTCGAAGTGTGCGAGATGGATGGGGAGGTGTTCGAGTTCCCCGGTCAGCGCTTCGACGCGGTGGTGTCGAGCCTTGGTTTGATGTTCTTCCCCGATCCGGAGTCGTCGTTGCGCGCCCAGAAGAGCGCCCTTAGGCCGCTCGGCCGCGTCGGATCGATCGTCATCTCCGGGCCTGCCGCAAATCCGTTCTTTTCGGTTCCGGCACAGGTCATCGGCGCCCGCGCAGGAATTGCGCCGCCGGCACCGGGGATGCCGGGCCCGTTCGCGCTCGGAGCTCCTGGAAGGCTCGTGTCGCTGTACGAGGCGGCCGGGCTGTCGAATGTTGCTGCGTGGACGGTCCCCGCGACCGTCGAGCTCGAGTCGGTGGACGAGCACCTCCGGTTCCTGAAGGATGCGTTCGGAGCACTGCACATGCTCATGAGGGACATGTCCGACGACGAGCAGGCTGACACCTGGGGCGCCGTCGCTGAGGCGCTCGCTGGGTACCAAGGTCCCGATGGGTTCGTCTCGCCCGCCGAGCTGCTCGTCTGCACCGGCACCGCCGCCTGAAGCAACCGCACGCCAGCCGAGCGGTGGCTGTCCGTGGCGGCGACGCACTATGGACAGGGAGTGTGACGTTTGACCATTGCGAACGGAGCCTGGGCCTGGAAGTTTGAACCCAGGTCACTGCGGGGGCAGTGGCCACAATCAACGAAATGGGGATTCATCATGTTGCTCTTCCAGCGAATGCTGCGCGTTACGGGGGGTGCGGCCGCCGCCGCTTGGGCCGCCGAAGTCACCGCCGGTGTGAACAAACACTCGGTGTCCGAGGTCTCACTCTGGAGAGCTGCCTACGGTGCACCAGTCGGCACGATTGCGTGGTCGGCACCCGTCGAGGCACTCGGCCAGGTCGATGACCTGAATGCTGCGACGGCCGCGGACGCTGGTCTCACCGCGCTGACGGCCAAGGGAGCTGAGTACGTCGCCGAGGCCGAACCCGACCGTCTGCTCGCACTCGTGCACGGCGAGATCACCGACAGCGCACCGGTCGGCTCCTACGTCGGTGCCGTACGTGCAGTCGCAGCGCCGGGCCAATGGGTCGGCGCGGGCGCCTGGGCGGCACACATCGCCGGCGTGTACTCGGAGGTGACCGGCTTGAACGTCGTGGTGACATCGACGGTCGCTGGGCCGATGGGCGAGATGAGCTGGCTGGTCCGACACAAGGACTCAGCGAGTATCGAGGCGGCCATCGCAGCGACGATGTCGTCGGAGAAGTACATGAACGAGGTCAACGGCGGCGGTGAGTTCTTCGCGCCAGGGGCGACGCAGATGTACGCCCAGCGCATGGCCTGAAGCCGGAGCATCGGTCCGTTCGGAGGTCACGTCCCTCTGAACGGACCGCGATGCCCGCGCCGATGTCGGTCACGAACGTCGCTGCCGTGGTTCCCGCAGGCTGCCGTTCTGGGGGATCGGCGTTGGCGGCGCCTCGTGATCAATCGAGGCCGAGTGATTGGCGGCCGTAGTGATTGAGTTCATGAGGCTGGAAACGATTGGGCCAGTCCTGTTCGTAGTTCTCGTCGGGAAAGTCGCTCGGACTCGCGCCTGAATTGAGCGCTGCGAGCGCCGACGCTGCGTAGGTCTGGTTGCGCGGACACCAGGGAGCGGCAGGGACGTACATCACGTTGCCCCAGCCCCGTTGATCGGTGACGGGCGCAACCGCGTGTGGCATGTCTCCGTGCCACCAAACCGAGTCACCTGCGCGAATGTCGGGAATCCCGCTGAGCGCATCGAGCAATGGTGCATGCCACCGCTCGGTGACCGGGAAGACCTGACCGGCGATCATTCCGCACATGTCGTCGTCGGCGACATCGCTGAGCAACGGGCGCAGCAACAGATAGGCGATCGCTTCAGGTATCGGAACCGTCTGGAGTACGCCTTGATCGTGGGCCATGTCCGACAACGCTGTCCAACCCTGAAAGGTGCGGAAGACCGACGTCATCGTCGTGCTCGGGTACTGGGAACCCGAGGTCCGATGAGCGGCGCTCCATGGATCAAACTGCTCGATCGAACCGTCGAACACATGTCGAAACGCCTGCTGGTATTCGGCCTTCATCCACAGATCGAACGTGCCTGCATCGATGTGCGTGCCCAAGCCCGTTGAGGTGGTGCCTTCGGGGCGGCGGCGGATGCGATCCGGGTACAGCACGTTGCGGTGGGGCTCGAACCG
>Ga0307379_10004912_pt1 | contig 18858 bp, 21 predicted proteins | sample UN2MG_FD_202237 | JGI IMG/M metagenome (GOLD analysis project Ga0307379, IMG submission 202237) | Soil microbial communities from Risofladan, Vaasa, Finland - UN-2 | ecosystem: Environmental > Terrestrial > Soil > Coastal area > Acid sulfate soil | place: Finland: Risofladan, Vaasa | collected... | reverse complement strand
GGTCGGTTAACCGGTCTCGTGATCCACGAGCGTCGTAGGTGAAGGAAATCCGAACGACCGGTTTTCCTTTTTGATTGGAGGTCTGGGTCGTGATCCAAGTGGGCTCACCGTTTTCAAACTTCTCCATGTACTTGACCACTTCCCGGACAACGCCGGTTTGATCAAACCCATTGTTGGAACTCGCCATCACCTGACGGCCGTCCATCGTAATCTCGCGCTCGATGGCACACGCTGGTCTTCGCACCAAGTAGTTGGGCCACTTCTCTGACCACTTGGAGTAGAAGTCAGATTTGCTCACAACCCTGACGGTCTCATCAGGATCAGGGATGTTTGGATCAGCGACGTAGACGGTGCCGTCATCAGAGACATCGAACACCGTGGAAGCGTGGCTCCACTCTCGACCTTCGGGGTTCCAAGCGATCATCACAGGGATGCCTCGGTCGGTCCACTCCTTGAGTTGCTTGATGGTTGAAGGGACCGTCAGCGTTGCTCGCATCCCGAAGTGTTGAGCACAAGCGAGAGCATCTTCCCAAGATGCTCCCTTCATGGGACGTGCGCCCATGACCTTGTTGACCTCATCTTCAGTGACATCGAGCCCGTTTGCACGAAGACACATCATCATGGATGTGGCCATGCACGAGTATTGCGTTCGTTGACGGACAGGCGTCACGTTGGCTTTTGCGGTCTTTTTGCCCATCAGGAGAACACGCGGGTCCTACTTCTAGGTGCGCCATAGGCGGAATAGTGGTCCGGTCAACAGGCCGGTCCTTTGGCTATGGCACATCCTTCTGTAAGCGAGATGGACTATCAGGCGCTAGTTGAAAGGATTGCGGAGACCACGGGGTCTGATGCAGATACCGTGCGTGCAATCCTTGGCGCGTTCCCCGGCGTTGTTATGGAAGGAGACGTTGGGGAGAAAACGCGAACCCCGCTGGGGGTCTTCACGTTGACTCAACGCAAGCAATCCAAGCCCGTGAAGACGCCTACAGGTCACTGGGGATCGGCACAACCGATGGTCCTGGCCCGATTGAAGCCGGGCACGAAGCTGCGGCGCGATTCGTCTAATGAACCTTCGGGTCTTTCTTCCGAGATGGAAGAAGATCCGAATCTCTGATCTGAGAGACATCGACGGCTCCGGTCCAGTAACCTGCCTGGAAGCCCTCCATGTAGCGATCTAGCGCAGCACCTTTGAGTTCAGTTTTCCGGCGAGCCCTGACGCTGGCTTTACGCCAACTGCGAATGAGAAACGGTCGGAGCCGGTCCATCAAGAGGACCAACGTCGACTTGGATTGTCCTTCAGGACTGTCCGGTTTCGTCTCTGAGTCCATCTCGTACTTGTTCCAGGGTCTCTCGGACCAAACTCGGGCCCACCCTACTCATCGTCGCCCACATCAGCTTCAGCGTATCCTCGGCAGCCTTCTCAAGCAAATCAGGCGGTAGTTCCTCTGAGAGCAGCCTTGCTTTGAAATCCTCATCGTTCGACACCTGAACAAGAACCTGGAGCATGGCTTCTTGACGTAGGGCCTCCACACACAGTCCGAACGCTCCCTCTTCCATTCCCCCTGCGTTGCCTAAGCTCTGAACAGCCTCTTCGTCCTTCTCATCTTGGAGCTTGCGGGCCGAATGAACGTGTCCGGCAGCGTCTCGACAGATGTGAACTTCAATGACAAAGGCGGTGTACTCATTGCCGGCGCCTTTCAGCCAGGGATATGGCGGTGCTTCTGACATCCCCCATTCTACCGTCGTTGCATGGCAAGACGGAGGGTCGACGCTTTGACCTTTCGGATGTTGTTGGCGGCCATTTTGTCAGCACAGGGAGGGCAATACTTCCGCACTTCCTCCTGATCCAGCCACTCATCGTCAGATGACCCGTAATCTCGTCGAAGACTCAAGGGCTGTGTCAGGCTGGCCTTCTTCTTGTCTTTGGCCGCTTCTTGTCGCCAACCAGGAGTCACGCGATCAGCCAACGAAGCACAGAACGCACCAGCGTTGCCGCCCATGTGTTTGTCCATTCGCTTGATGCACTCCGTCACCTTGTGCTTTGGAGCAGCAGAGGTCAGCGTGTTCCAGAACTTCTTGCGAGATTCATCGGTCCAACCCTTTGGCTTCTTCTTCCACTTATCGGCTGCTTGGGTTTCCTGACCCAGACGGGACATAGGGCTGTCCGCATACATGCCCCAAATGATCGAATGCTCGCGGTTCCACTTCTTGAAGGTCGCAAGGATCGTTTTGAGTTCCTTCTCGGCAACGGCCCCGCGCCCCCAATCATCGGCGTTTGGATCAACCGGGTGCTTATTGAGCAAACGGGCGAGCTTCTTGCCAGTATTCTCAACTTGAAGCATGGCCTTTTCAAACTCAAACGCTGCCTTGGTCACGGCCGGCGGCGTCCCTTCACGGGCGGTCTTGAGTTCAGTCTGAAGGGCCAGACGAAACTCAGGGTTCTGCTGAGCGAGCTTCAGGACCGCTTTGTTGATCTCGGACATTAGGCGGCCTTCGTAGCGCTCATCTTCTTGAGGCGCTTGGCCAGAATCAGAGCGCTCAGCAAGCTGTGGTCTCCGCTGCCCTGGACCTTTTTGATGGCGGCATCAAGCTGACCCATCGGGATGTCCTGGCCCTTGGGAACTCCCAGGTACTCACGAACGCGACCGGGACGTTTGATGGCGTCTTGGATCCACTTGTCCGCTGTCTTCACAGGGACACCAGGGAAGACTACCTTGGCCAGCTTGGCGCGCATGGCTGTCTTCTTGGCCGCAGCCTTGTTCTGGACCTGGCCCTTGTTCTTCATCCATGCTGCTTTCTCCTCGGGAGACATGCCTTTGGTGATCTCAGCGTCAGACGGGTGGGAGCCTTCCTCAAACTTGGCGTCCTTCTCCTCGGGATCGGACTCAGCCTTCTTGGCTTGAGCGATGATCATCGCCAGTTGGCGACGGAGACCTGGGTCCGTGGTGGCATGGGCGACGCGGATAGCGGCACTGAGAAGCCGTGCGTCGTCAAGCGTGTTGGTGGATGCGGTCTTGCCCTTCATGCCTGCATCTGCCTCTTCGTCGTCAACCATGAAGTTCACAACGTCCATGAACTCCGCCGGAGTCATGTCTTTCATGGCCTCACGGGTCTCGGGTTTGGCTTCCGCCAAAAACTTCCGCATGAGTTCTGCGGGGGACATCATCTGGCCCTTTTTGTTGACGACCTTCTCCAAAACCTCATCAACATCCGCGTCCGAAAGGTTCTTCTTGGCCACCATCTCTGGTCCCTTGGGACCTTTCCATTGGCCGTGGGAGGTATTGGTGTCATCCCAGGAACCGCCGACGACGATGGCATCGCCATCGATCTTGCCGCCATTGATCTTGGCTGAGCCACCGATACGAGCTTTGCCACTGATTTCGGCGTTCCCACCAACAGTGGCACGGCCCGCTACCTGAGCGTTGCCGTCAACTTGCGCCTTGCCAGTGATCTTGGCGCTTCCTCGGACTTCAGCGTCTCCACCGATCTTGGCGTCATCACTGATCTTGGCGTTGTCGTAAACGACAGCGTGATCTCCGACTTCGGCTTTGCCAGTGATCTTGGCGTTGCCATGAACGACTGCGTTGCCGTGGACCTGGCTGGCCTCTGCGCCTTCGCCCAGGTTCTTTTCACCAACGGCTCCCTTGCCCTTGCCCTTGGAGTCCTCATTCTTTTTGGAGTTGTCCTTCTTCTTGACCTCCATCTTGGTGCCAGGAGCGGGCTTGTGGTTCTTGAGGTACTTCTGTTTGGCCTCCTCGGTGGCAAACTCCATAGCAACAATGCCGTGTGAGGCATCGAGACGACGGACAAGCTCATCACGGAACTCAGGGTTCTGGTGAGCGTAGGCAACGAGGAATCTTCGCTGGGCAGTCTTGTTCACGCTGGCGTGCTTCAAGATGGCGGGAAGTAGTTGGGGCCGCAACGCAGGCTGAGTGGTTGCGAGCTTGACGGTTTTGGCGAACAGGTTGGGTTCTGACATGGCGAATATCCTTTTGAAAATGTCCCGACCACCATCGGAACTGAACTCCAAAATGTCCGGGGCGATCTTCTTGGCTGCGGTCAGAATCGAAACGACCACGGCATCGTAGGGTTGGTGGAGGGTTTTGCACTTCCCCCACGCGGGGTCGGCAGTTTTGACGAAACGAAACGGCTCGGCCATCTCATCGGCAGGGCCGTTGAGAATGATCGCGCGAGCAGTCAGGTCGGGTTCACCTGTTCCGTCGGCACCGGCAACAGCGATGCCTTGCTCCAAAGCGTTACTGAGAATCCCAGCGGTGATGCTCAAAAGAGCCCTCCACTGTTTGTCAGTAAAGCCCTGGCCTCGGACGGTCCAGTAGTGTGTATATCCGGCAGTCTTCCGCATGTGCGAATCCCTGTGTGCTCACCAGGGGATTCACATAACCTGACTACCGAACTTTCAGAAAGCGTCTGGGCTCGGATCGATCTCGTACCGGCGCTTTTCAACCGACGCCTCGGCACCCACGTTCTTCGGGTACGGGTGAATCCAGCGCGGTACGAGCGTGCTACGGCCCTTTCCGGTCCAGTAGCGATGCCAGTGACCCCGGACCCATTGTGCGCGCTTGACGCTCGGGGAGGACCGAAGATTCGCCATTTTCTCTTCCAGACTCAGGCCGATCTTGACCACCGTGGCCTTGCTGAGCTTGATCAACTGCCGCTGGATCTTCCGTTTCTTGCCTGGGGACTTCGCCCCGGCGAGCTTTTTGGTCAAATGTGCGTGCCGGTCATTTGACATTTTCGTGACCTCGGGCACTTCAGTTTGGAGATAAAGAACGAGGTTGATTGCAACCCGGAAGATGTTGATGTGGACTTCCTTCTGCTGCAAATTGGTCTCAACCGATGGCGTGCCTTCGATGAACTCATCGTTGTTCTGACGAGCACCCTGGCCCGGTGAGAACAACCAATCGAGATATTCTTCCAAGTCTCCGTGCTTTTCAAAGCATTCGCTCAACGAGATCCTCGCCCACACGGTTGCGTCGTCACCAGGACCATGCGACTTGTCGTTCTCGCCTCCCCAGATGACCATCAACAGGTGGTCATCCTTGAGCACCACGTATGCGCCCTTGGCGTTGTGCCACTGCGTCCGTGAGCCGCCCCAGACTTTCCAGGGGCACTCGGGCAGGTCAAGGTAGAACGCCGGGTACGGGAGCTTGAGCGCTTCTCGTGGGACGGACTTCAAGCTGGTCTGACGGAACATCTCCTGAAGCTCGGGACCAATCTGGAACGTCTGCTGTCCGTAGAAGCCGTACTTGACCATCGCTTCGGTCGTGTGCGCCTGTGATGGCTGGTAGCCCTGCTCGTTCAACAAGAACCCGGCGATGTCAGCGTTGGCTCCGTTCTCGTGGTTGACCACTTCCTGCAAAAACATGTTGACCGTGTGGCCCATCTCCCGCGGCTGCGAGAAATGCCGCTGGATGTAGTCGAAGTGCAGGGTGTGGTCAGGCATCAGTCGAGTTTGCTTTGCATGAAATCGAGAAGGTCGTCGGTGGAAGCAACCTTGACCCCTTCGGTCAAAGCCCCCTCACGACTCAGAGGGCCTGCACTGTCGTCCCCATCCAGCACAGAGGCCAGTACGCCTTTCGGGCGTTTGGAGGCACTCACAGGCTTCGTGGTGGCCTTAGACGGGGAAGACGACGCCCGTGGCTTTTTGGGTTTTGTCTTGGGCTTGCTGGATGTCAGCTTGGGCTTGCTGGATGTCAGCTTGGGCTTTGGACATTTCTTGAGCCGACGCTCCAGGCTCTTGAACTCGGGCTCCAGCTTTTTGAGAGCAGATTTCAGTCGTTTGTCGTAATCCTTCGGGAGAGTGTTGCGCTCCTTCTTTGGATCATCACTAACGATTCCTTCACACGCCATGTAATGCGCCGTGAACCGAAGCCGGGCCATCCGCCCCAGGATGTTCCCGACACAATCGGGCGGTGGCTTTTTGGAGGGGGACTTCATCTGTACCTGCTACACAAATGGAAGGAGTATTCTACGTTCGGGCTTTGGGGACGTGTTGAGCGCAATAGCACTTCTTCTTGTATATGACGGTCGCAAGGACAGGGCACGGTCCACTTCTCGGGCGACCCTGGCAACGGTACGCGATGACTACATTTGGATCGCCGGGGACGGACATCGCTGCCATCTCCGCAGGCTTGTAGCCAATGGCGTTCGTGTTGGCGCATCGGTAACGTCCCTTCCAAGTGAGGATAGGCTTCCAGTCGAAGTTTGTGTTGTCCATGTCATGCCCTCCTTCTCTCTCCCTTACGAGACCCTCTTGGTCATGCGGTGGTCCAGCTTCATGCGCTTGCCCCGGCCACGTCCGCCGAAGTCACAGATCTCGTTGAGCTTGGCGATCAACAACTGGGGAAGGTCTGAGATCTGCGGAGCGTGGACGCTATCGGGAAACAGGTTGGTGACATACGCCGCCTCTTGGCCGATGCCGATACCGAGAACGTGAATGCCATTGGCCTGCGCCCGGCGAATCTGTCCCTCAATCACCTGAGCGTGCGGGCTGTTGGGGTAGCCGTCCGTGATGACCGCCAGGATGCGGTGCGCTTCGTTGCGCCCGTTGAGAGCCGTCAGGCCGAACTGTACGCCGTCCGCCATTGGGGTGCCCCCGGTGGCCTGTGTGTGGGCGAATCGCCACTTGACGTTGCTGAAGCGCTCCTCCCAGGTCTTGAAGACATCGTAGTGGACGCCAGCGAGACGGTGGTAGCCCGTCTTGGTCCCCATGTCGTTGTACATGTCGTAGTGGTTGTCGGGCATGTAGCGGCCGTCTCGGAAACCGAAGGCCATCACCTTTCCACCAATCGCTTCGACGGGCTCGGTGAGCACCATCATCGCCATCGCCACCTGTCGCAGCATCCCGTACATCGAACCGCTCTGGTCGAGACAGATGCTCATGGCGAGCGACGTGTCCAAGGTGTCTTCCTTGTCTTGGTACGCCCGGTTGGGAGTCTGGCGGTCCATGAGACAGAGCTTGGAATCCACCAACATCCGCTCGGAGATTCGCTTGCCACGTCGAAGCCCGTGCTCCGTGTCGGTCATTTCCTGAGCCCGCACGATGGATCGAAGACGACCGCGAAGTGCCGCGATTTCTTTCTTCACATCTTTGAGCATCTTGTTGGCGTTAGCCCGGTCCCCTTCGACGTTGGAGCTTCGCACGATGCGTGCTTCGTCCGCGCTCGGGTTGTACGGGTTCCAGGGGATCTCCCCTCGCTCCAAGTCTTTGTTCTCTTTGTCGTGCTCAGTCGCAAACGCGAGGGTCAGTGCGCCGCTGGAGTCCAGTGGATCGCCACTCTCGTCGCCACCCAGGATGTCCTGAGCCGCTTGCTTCGACGCCTCGGCGTCTTGGCCCACGTAGCTGTGACCGCCGGCTCCGTTGCTTCCCGCTTCGTTGGGAGCGTCTTCGCCTTCGTTGCCCCCACCTTCGTTCTGGTCGCCTTCACCGTCGGAGTCGCCATCGGCATCCCCATCGCTGTCCCCCTCGCCATCCTCGTCCCCATCTTCACCGTCTTCACCGTCTTCACCGTCGCCCTTGCCGTCTCCGTCTTCGCCATCCTCATCGCCATCCTCATCGCCGTCCTGGCCTTCGCCGTCCTGGCCGTCCCCATCGTCGTCCCCGTCGTCGTCCCCGTCTTCGGAGCCTTCGCCGTCTTCGTCCCCATCGTCGCCGTCGGCATCATCGTCGCCGTCTTCGTCGCCCTTGGACTTGGACTCGTTTTTCTTGGATTTCTTGGGCTTGGATTTCTTGTCGCCTTTTTGCGACTTCTTGGATTTGGAATTCTTGGAGCCCTCGCCGTCTTGGTCGTCCCCGTCTTGGTCGTCGGAGTCTTGATCCTCGTCGCCCTCGCCTCCACCCTCGCCACCCTCGGGCGGGAAGTCTTCGTACTCGGGCTGCTCTTTTTCGTCTTGGTTCGACTCCTGCTGGTTCAAGTCCATGCTGCGGTCAGGCATGGGGACTTCGGCTTTGAAGCCACAGACCTTGCACTCGATTTCAGCTTTGCCGAACTTCTTGTTGCCTTGCGCATCCTTGGCGGGACGGATCACGAGGTTCGATGCTGTCGCTCCGCAGTTGGGGCAACAGAGTTCGGGCTGTTCTTCGTCGCTGTCGGCCTGACCCGCTTTCCACAAAGCGATCACACACTCCATCGACACGCGGAGGTAGCCCAACTTGTCGTCAGACTTCAGAGCCTTGGAGGCTTGGAGGCAGGGATTCAGAACACCGCCCGGACCACAAAGGCCGAATGCGTCAGGAGCAGTTTTCTTGTAGTAGTCGAGGGCCTCACGCGCCGACTGGGTGTTGTAACCCAAGCCGAGATCGCGGAAGAGACAAAGCAGAACCCCACGAGCGCTGTCCACATCGGACTCACTCGCTTTGAGCATCTCCGCTGCCTTCTGGCGGGACTTTTTCTCCAAGTCGAGGATGAAGTCTTGAAGATCGTGCATCGGCACTTTGACGCCGGGGTACTCTTCGCAGCCACGTCGTTCGATGCGGATGTCTTCGATGATGGCGCAGAACGCTTTGAGCAATCCGCCCAACTTTTTGTCGAAGCGGCCACCGTTGTTGGTGATTTCACCAATGCGCTGAGTCAAGCTCCAAACCTCATCCATCTGGATGTGATCGCGCTTGCTGTACTGCGTGTGCCATGCCTCGTGGTAGCCACCACCGACGAGAGCCAACTGGGTGCGCCGGTTCAGCTTGTCGGGGGTTCGCGCCAGAAGGATCTGGGGGTTGGGGTTGTTGTACTTGTTGGCCGACCGAATCATCTGAGTGACTTGGGCGTGGGTGGGGACTTGGCCGGGGTTTGCCACACACCAGTCACAAAGAGCAGACGTGAACTGAAGGGCGGTCCAGTTGTCCGCGTTCTTGAACTCGTTGCCCATCGAAATGACAGGACGACGGATGCCTTGGGGCGCCAAAATGGCGTCTACACTGGCCTGAGCCGAAGCGCGGAACTTCGCGCCGGGAAACAGCGCGGGGAGGGGCTTGTCTTTGAGTTTGGTCGCCATCAGAGCCTACACATGTGGTGTGTGTTTTCTACGCGAATGATCCCGGTCCTGCATCCTGCATCCTCTATAGGCGAAAAGTTACCCAACTCAAGATTCGGTCCCAGGCCCGGTGGCCCAAAGAAAAGCCGGGAAAACATGGTCAGGCTCAGATCAGGAGTACGGTTCACTTTGGATTCATTTGGCGTATAAGAACTGATCCAGCGGGACCGGCCATTTGCCCAGGCCAGGGTAGAAATCCCAACCGGCCTGTGTGGACCCCACAACCCCAAACCCACTGCCAGTCAAAGACACGGCAAGAGGTTCAACGAGGAACATCAAATGAGCGCAGCAACCAAAATCAAGTGTGAAATCGACGGCACCGAGCACTACTACCTCCCCGACTACTTGGCGGAGAAGCACGGCATGACCGTTGTAGAGTACGAGTCCCAGTACCCGGGCAAGCCCCTCATCAGTGACGCGGTGAACGAAGCGTTCGACAACGCCAACGGTCGCACGCGTCGGGCCCATCCCCCGAAGCCCACAGAGCTTTCGGTCGCTTTTGGTGGCCTCGATTTCCCGGTTCACACCAACGTGCCGACCAGCGCATGTTTGCCGCTGCCTCCCCACTACCGGCTGCCGGCCCACGGACAGCTTGCCAAAGACGTGACCCGCACGCTGCGCTACTACGCCGCGGGTCGGACCACTTGGATTTGGGGACCGCCCGGCACCGGCAAGGATGCTCTCCCCCACGCCATCTGTGCGCTCACCCGCACCCCTTCGGAGATTTTCCAGATCTCGCAAGAAGTGGACATCATGGTCTGGTTCTTTGAAAAGGATTTCGACGCGGAAGGCACTCGCTGGACCGAAGGCATCCTTCTCAGAATGCTGCGTGACGGCTACACCTGCTCCGATGGCACGGTGATCCCGTACACCATCGTCCTGTCCGACTTCGACCGCGCTGGTCGATCCCAGGCAGAAGCCATCCGTCTCGTGACCGACTCCATCCAGGATCGCATCAAGGGACCGAACGGTCAGACCTACCTCGTGATGCCGGGAACCCGGATCTTCATCACGGCGAACACGATGGGTGCAGGCGATGCCAGCGGACGCTGCGTTTCCGCCAACGTCATCGACAGTTCCATCATCAACCGCATCGAGCGGAAGGTTCTGTTTCACGGAATGGACTGGAGAGACGAGGAGCCCATCGTTCGGGCCAAGTTCCCTCTGTTCGCTGAAGTGGCCGGGCACTTGCTCACCCACGTCGGGAACGCTTGCTCCGCTTTGCGCAAGGCCATCGAAGATGGTGACTTGTACGGAGAGTTCTCGCACCGTGACGTGTGTACCTGGATTGGCGACTGCGAAGACATCCTGCGCATCACCAAAAAGGCTCCGAAGGATCTGCTCAAGCAGGGCTTCCTGAGCTACGCTGACGGTCTTCCCGACGAAGACAACAAGCTGGCCGCCATGACGCTGGTTGATCCCTACTTCAAGGGTGGGGCGTTGGAGCGTGGCGACCTGAGCCACATCGACGACGACGAGTTGGATGCGTACTAGGGTAGAAACCCCAGACGCAATGTGTACCTACTGAAACCCGAGACTTAGCAAAAAGTCCAAGGAAAGATCCAGACCATGAGCAAGCCCAAGAACATCACCCAAAAGACCTTCCAGCCACACGTACTCGCCGCGCTCGGTGAGTTGGTGGACTACACCCCCGGAACGGCCGTCCCTTTCACCGACACCTATGCGCCCGTCTGCAAGCTGCTTGGGATCAGCGAAGACGAGTACGGCGATTGTGAGACCCACAAGAACAAGCCGTGGACCCATCGTCTGATCGGGCTTGCCTTCCGTACCCTTCGTGACAAGGGCCTGGGCGAGTACGAAAAGAAGGGCAACTGGGCTCTGACCAAAATGGGGGTCCAGAAGGCCCGTGAAACGGCCGGGATGCCGGCCGCGGCCCCTGCCATGCTCGACCCTCACGTCCCCGAAGTGACGGCTCCAGTCGTTCACACGGCGGCACGCACTCAGATTGCAACCAACGTAGGCGCGGACATTGTGCGACTTCCTTCGATTCACAGCTACCACAACGATCCGTACATCCGTGGTCTTGCCATCGAGCGGACCCCGTGCTTTGGAGCATTCAGCGGACGGTCGGGCACCTGTGGCAACTGCCCGCTGGCGCACGAGTGTCAGGATGCGGTGTCGGCTGCGAAGTCGAAGCTGGCGGCTGACCTTGAGGCTGCGGACACCGCAGCACTCAAGACCAAGGAAGCGAAGGCCAAAGCGAAGGCGGACAAGAATGAGTCCATCGACGATCTGATCTCCAGCTTCGATGAAGTGGGCGACGACGCGGGCGAAGCTCCGACCAAGAAAGCCAAAAAGAGCAAGACTGGGAAGAAGCCGGCGAAGGCGACCGCACAGCGTGAGGGCATCTGCTGCCGCTGTCAGAAGAAGATTCCCAAGGGCGACTCCTGCTTCTGGGTCAAGGGTGAAGGCATCATGCACGACACCTGCTTGGAAGACTAAGCCGCTACGTTCCCGGCTCCCTTCGGGGGGTCGGGTTCACTTTCTTCTCTATTTGCGTATAAGTAGAGAACGGTCATTTTGACCAAACGTCAACCCACAACCAAAAAGGAGAGGAAGCCATGTCCGAAGCAACAGCAGCGACGAAGGCTCAATCTGAACCCCCCATCCGTGTCGCCTGCGACACTTTATTGACCCAAGTGGAGCGCCTCAAGGCAATGCTCCAAAACTCAAACACCGAAGACGCCGTGGAGATTGGCTCCGTTCTTTGGTATCTCGGCGATGCCATTGGTGAAGTTCTCGATGGCGTGAAGAAGGATCTTCGTACCGAAGCCACAAGCCAACTGAACGGCGGCACGGGTACGGCGTCCTTCGATGGAACTGACTTGGGCACCGCGTCCGTGAACGTACCCAAGGCAAGCCTCAAGGTGCCGAAGGGCAAGAAGATCGATGACATCAAGATGGCCATCGGTAGCGACTTCTCGCTGTTCTTTGAGGAGGTTGTCTCGTACAAGCCTCGCAAGGAGTTCGACGAGCGAGTCACCGGCTTGAGTAACCCGTTGCATCAGCAAATCCTGCTGAACAGCGTGGAGCGCGTGGAGCCCACACCTCGTGTGTCGTTTCGCCGCAGTGTCCCGGCCAAGCCCACGACTCCGGTCCCGGCTACGTCCGGTACGGACCCTGCTTCCCTGCTCGACGAGTAGGAGCGACGGGAACGGGTAAGATACAAGGGGGCTTCACGGCCCCCTTGTTGTTTTCTCCCCACCAAGACCAATGTACGACCCCAACGAAGATCCCAAACCAGGCAGCCTGTTCCACTCGTATCGCAAAGGCTGGATAGCAGGAGCCCAATTCGGGCCGCTTGATCCCAAGTTCACCGAACACGATGATGCCAGCATCAAAACCGAGTACAGCCGTGGTTGGACCGATGGCCGCCTTGCCAACCGGGAGGCCCTGCAAGCTGCCAGTGACCGCCTTGGATACAAGCCGTCTGTGCTTCGACTGGCAGGGGGGCAATGAGCCGGAAGTCTGGAACCACCCGTCGGGCCTTCTCCGTCAAAGGGATCACGTATCAGCGAATCGCTGACTACATAACCGAAGCCAAGAAGACCGATCCCAAAGCCTCCGTCTCCGGGCTCGTGGAAGACGCCATCATAGAGCGGCTTGGCGAGACGACCCCCGAAGAACGTCAGAAATTTGACGAGGAAACTGAGAAGCGTATCGAAGAAGAGAAGAACAAGCCGGATGGTCCGGCTGACATGGAAGGCTACATCCCTCCCATCCTTCTTCTCTGAGATACCTTCCATGTTCACGAACACTGACCACCACATCGTCATCACTGCCCTCCGCGACTTGCTTGTGGAGTTCCCACCCACCACTGATCCAGCAGCCGTTTCGGCTCGGCATCAAGCTCGACTGATCCTGACCAAATACGAGACTTCCCTTAACGAGCTTTCTTCCGATGACCCCGCACATCACATCGAACCCTGACAACATCACCGTCATGGTGCTGAACGAAGAGAAGTCTCAATCACTTGGGACCGCTTCGGCCAACGTGCATCCGCTCAAAGCGGCAGCCGACAAATGCTGGTGGGTCAGTCGGGTATTGGTCACAAGTGACGAAGACCGGGGAAAGGGCTGGGGCGGCATGATACTCGATACGCTCATCGTGGAAATCACCAAGCAGGGCGGCAAGTCCATCATCGTGACCCCTGGCGGCTACGGGGCTGATCCCAAGAAGCAGAAGCGCTTTTACGAGCAACACGACTTCGTTCAGACGGGAGTTGAGCCCACAGCCCACTGGCTCTGGACCCGGAACGAAGAAACAGCCCGAAATCTGGCCGTCAGAGCCGCAGGCTACCTCGTGCAGCGCTCTGACGAAGCCCAGGCCGCCCAGGACCAAGCTGTCTAGGACGCCGTAGAGAGCCTCAGAGGCGCCCCTGCGAAAACCTGTGACGGTTCTCACGCCGTCGGGACTACCTTTTGTGTTCACCCGCACTCATATTGGGGTACAAGTGACACAAAGGCATCCATGACGAACCTTCTCAGGACCGATGGCTACAAGTTCTCAATGGCTCAGGCTGGCTTCCCGCTACGGCGCGAAACCTTCTATCTGAGTTTTCGCAAAGGCGGATGGCAGTACATCCCCTTCCACCTGGATGGTGAGATCCGCAAGTGGCTGTTGCCCATCCCTGAGAAGGGCGAACCCGAGTTCCTGACCGAGCACGGCTACGGTCTCACGGGTGCGATGCACAACTCGGTGACGATGGCGCATGGCCTCAACATCCGCACTGCACCGAAGGGCACCTGGGTCTACCAGCGTGAGCCCATCGCCACCGTCAACTGTTCCAGCTTCCCCGCATCGTGGCTGGAGCCTCTCGCCCTGCGTTTGTTCTTCCCCATTCAGTTGGCGACGGAGATCAAGCTCAAGGGAACCAACCTCGACCCCAACATGCTCATGGCCACTTGCCAGGAGCAGGTGGAGATCATGCAACGGGTCATCGACGAAGTTGCTGGCGGTACGGATCGAAAAGCCTTGACGGACATGATCGTCTTGGCTGAAGACGAGTACCGCATCTCAGCTTTGGCTCAGGCCAAGAAGCTCATCGACATCGTGAAGACCCCGAGCCGCATCTTTGAAGTTGGGATGCGTGCTGCCACCTGCGAAGGCCAACACAAGATCGTGTTGGAAGCTCTCAAGGAACTGGGCATCAACGCTACGAGCAACGTGGCTATCGCTCAGGAACTCGACATGAAGCCGGTGGGGACGATGGGCCACGAGCACATCCAGCGATGGGGCAACGACTTGGACGCCTACCGGGCAATGCGAGACATGCGTGTGGGGACGCCGAGTTACTTGCTCGACACCTTTGACACCATCACGTCAGGCATCCCGGCGGCGATCCAAGCGGCCAAGGAGCGGCACCACACCTTCTCCATCCGCTACGACAGCGGTGACAAGTACGGCCAGTACATCTACTCCCACGGAGAGTTCAAACGCCACAACCTTCGTCCGATCCACATCCTTGAGGATGGGCTGACGGATGCCATGACCGCGAAGTTTGAATCCCTGCGGGAGTTCACCGGATTGGACGAAGACCATCAGGTCTACGGCTACGGCGGGTTCCTCGTGTCGAAACACTGGCACAACCCTCTGACCCGTGACCGTGTGTCGGCCGTCTACAAGTTGACCGAGACCAGCGGCGAAGCTCGCATGAAGTTCGGCAACGAGACGGGCCTGGGCAAAGTCAGCGTCCCCGGTCATCCGGTTGCGTGGCGTCGAGTTCGTGGGGAAGGCTCGCTGTCCGTCATTGGCCAGCTTGGCGAGGAAGTCCCCGAGAACTACCTCTGCATGACCACACAAGGTCCGACGCATGGTGACACGGAGAGCGAGGCCCACACCAAACTCTTGGGACAGCTTCGTATCTGCAACGTGGACACAGAGATCATGGCCGAGATCAAAAGTGACAAAGACCCCGGCTACCACCTTTCACCCGAAACCACGAAGCTCGTGGAAAGCCTCAAGCGCTAGGGAACACGACCATGCCTGTACTCAACACTGAAGCTCTGATCCAAAACCGTTGCGACGCCATCAAGGGATATCACGATGGGGCCGGACTTCCTCGTGCTGAACTGGATGTCTCTGGCGGCATTGACTCCGCTGTGATGCTCCTGCTCCTGGCTCGTGCGCTTGGGCCGGAGAACGTCACGGCTGTCTACTCAAGCATCAACAGTAGCGACGAGAGCCGTACCCGTGCTGCGGCTGTGGCCAAAACTGCTGGGGTGATGCTCTGTGAAGTGGAAGCCACCAAGGCGTATGACGAACTCGTCCAGGCGGCGATCCAGTCGATGTTGGTTGCTGGCGTCAATGGCCAGGAACTTCAAGCTCGCATCGACGCGGACCCAACCATCAAAGGGTCTCTCCGTTCGACACTCCGCGCTCCGTTGGGTCGGTTTATGAACCGTCTCGCAGGGAGCGGTATCCGTCACGGCACCGGCAACGAGGATGAAGACCGCTGGCTTCGTTTCTACCAAAAAGGTGGAGACGGCGAAGTGGACACCAATCCTCTGGCGATGCTCAGCAAGGGAGAGGTCTACCAGTTGGCGGTGGCTCTGAACTGCCCTGACGAGATCATCACCTGTATGCCCACTCCCGATTTGTGGGGAGAAGGCGAAGGCCACAACGACGAAGCTGAACTGAAGAAGCTCAGCGGAGTTGACTGGACCTACAGCCGAGTTGATCCAAAGACCGGCGAGTATCTCCGTGTTGGCACCATCGAAAAAATGAGCCGGTTCGTGGATTACACAAAAAAACAAGGACCGTGCGGGCTCAGATATCTGTTCATCGGAGAACGGACCATTCGGTCAACCGAATGGCTTTTGAACGAGTTGGAGGAAGACGCTGCCAATGCGGGTCTGACCCGTGAGCATTTGGCGTCCGCTCGCAAGTGGGAGCGGAGCACCCGCCACAAAATGAACCCCAACTGTCCGTCGCTTGGGGACCGCAAAGATCTCATCACCGACGGGCTCATCACCGACGAACTGCCAAAGGTTTGAACCATGACCATCACCAAGCGAATCCTCATCGACGTTGATACCCAGTTCGACTTCATGGACCCCAGTGGCTCCTTGTTCGTCGAAGCTGATCCAACCGTTCGGGAGCACATCAAGAACATCCTGATGTCGGCATCCATTGACGGCATCGGCGAGACCTACGACGCCATCATCGGTTCGGTCGATTCCCACGCCTACGACGCTTGGGAGTTTGCAGAGAACGGCGGTCCCTTCCCGGCGCATTGCGTCAAAGGCCAGCCAGGATGGTTGCGGACCAACCCTGACTTCCCTGCGAAGCAACGGTTCATTCCCATGACGCCCTACGACGGACAGGGCCAGGGCTACTACGACAACGGTCAACGTCCCACGACTCTCCTGGTTGGAGGAAGCAAAGACGGCAAGTATCCCCGTAAGTTGTCGCCAAAAGATCTCGCCACGGAAGCAGTGGTGGGGAAGGTCGGGCTGTACTTTGAGAAGGAAGTCTACAGTATGTTCGACAACCCGATGGCGGAGCCGGTGCTCCACGAGATCGGCCTCGCGCTCGGTGGAGATTGGAACAACATCCAGATTGATGTCATCGGCTACTGCACGGGAGGCTACTGCGTCGATGCTGCTGTCGAGAAGCTGTGCAAGATGCACGGCGTACCACGGGCCAACATTCGCGTTCTTGCCTACGCCACGGCTGCCATTGGTGGTGAAGACGGCATGGCCAAGTCCAAGCAAGCTCTCACGGCTCTCGGAGCGGAATGGGTGGAGCGGCCATGACACTCACCATCGACGAACTCCGCCATCAGCTTCGTGACACCCAGAATGAGCTACGGGCAACGAAGACCGCGCTCAGCACGACGGACGAAGACAACAAGAAACTGCGCAGAGAGAACGACGGCCTCAAGCACAAGATGCACAAGGCCGTCACCACTCTCCTGCCAGAAGGCACCACTCTCAGCAACAACTGGGACAACTACACGGAACCAGGATACTGACCATGACTAAACCCCGCAAAATCGCAGTCTACGGTGGATCGTTCAATCCGTTCGGATGTCACCATCAAGACATCATCCGATGGTTGATTGAAGAAGCAGGGTTCTCCACTGTCCTGGTCGTCCCCGCTGCGGCTCACGCTCTCAAGAGTGATCTGCCTGAGTACATCCACCGCTACAACATGTCGCACTTGGGCTCCACGGATCTGCACTACGCCATGCCGTCGCTGCCTTTTGGAAGCACCGTCACGGCGATTGACACCGAAGGTCGGATGCTCCAGAAGCACAAGCCGCCCATCTACACCTACGACTTGCTCAACGCGATCAAGGAGCAGTACGGTCAACGCTTCTCCTCGGCGGAACCTGTCCCCGAGTTCAAGTTCGCCATCGGACCTGATGTCCGTGACGAGTTCGACAAGTGGAAATGCGTGGAAGACATCGAGCGGGAATTCGGATTTGTTGACGTGCCGGTATTCTCAATGAGAGCGACGAACCTTCGGGAGATGATCGGAGCCGGCAACAACCTGTGGAAGCGCCACGTCCCTCGCCCCGTTGCGCAGTACATCGAGCGCAACGGGCTCTACCAGAACAAGGCAGCATGACACACACATACGACTATCCTCTCCCGGCTGTGACCGTGGACATGGTGATCTTCACGATCTCCAAGAGCGGCCAGTTGGAGGCCCTGCTCATCAAGCGTCGTGACGATCCGTTCAAAGACTCCTGGGCCTTCCCTGGTGGCTTCGTCGAGGTCGGCGTTGGCCACAAGTCAGAGGGCGACCAAGGCGAGTCTCTGGAGGTTGCTGCTGAGCGCGAACTCAAGGAAGAGACGAACCTGCATGTTCGCAAAGACGAGATTCACATGGAGCAGCTTTGCACCTTCGGTGATCCAGGGCGTGACCCACGGGGTCGAGTGATCTCAGTGGGCTACATGGCGCTGGTCGGTCCTGGTCCTGCTTCCCGTGTTCGTGCCGGAGACGACGCCACGGAAGCAAAGTGGTGGCCGCTCGGTCGTAAGGTGCTGGGCGAAGAACGTCATTCGGCCCAAATGAATTTCCTACCCGACCTTGCTTTCGATCATGCCAAGATCATGGAGGTAGCTCTTGAGCGTCTTCGTGGAAAGCTGGACTATGACCCCCGGCTGGCACGGGCTCTGTTGCCCAACACGTTTACGTCCAAACAGTTCCGTCGTGTTCACGAAATCGTGAAGGGCGAAACGTACAACCGATCCAACTTTTCCAAGCGCTTTCGACGAATGGTTGAAGATGGCCGATTCGTCGAAGCCGATGAAACCGTAGAACTGGCAGGGGCCGGTCGCCCACCCAAGCTGTACCGCTTTTCCAACTGAGACTCAAAATGACTAAACCCACCGTAGACCAATACATTGGATGTCTCATCGGCTGCGGCATCGGTGATGCCATCGGAGCAGTTGTTGAGCACCGTCCCCGCAAAGCCACCGTCAAGCTCGTGCAAGAAGTTGTCGAGCCGAAAGACTGGGACGCTCTGCGAGACAAGAACGCCCGTGGTGAAGCGTGGTCCTTTGGGCAGTACACCGACGACACCCAGTTGAGCCGAGAGTTGATGATCTCCATCGTCGATAACGGTGGCTTCGATCCTGAGAGCTTCTCTGGTCGCATCGCTGACATGTTCGTTGGCGTGAAGCCTGCCATCGTGGGTGGAGGCAAGGCTACGGCTGAAGCTGCTGCGTTGCTTCAACAGGGAGCGCACTGGGAAGACTCAGGGACGCCTCCCCCTCGTGCCGGCAACGGTGGGGCCATGCGAGCAGGACCGATTGGTCTGCTTCACTGGAACA
>Ga0307379_10004911_pt1 | contig 18859 bp, 5 predicted proteins | sample UN2MG_FD_202237 | JGI IMG/M metagenome (GOLD analysis project Ga0307379, IMG submission 202237) | Soil microbial communities from Risofladan, Vaasa, Finland - UN-2 | ecosystem: Environmental > Terrestrial > Soil > Coastal area > Acid sulfate soil | place: Finland: Risofladan, Vaasa | collected... | reverse complement strand
CGCAGAGGTACATGACCACGCGGCCTGCGTAGGGCTTCGGAATGTACTTCGCCAAGGCTCGCGCGTAGGCTCCGTAGAACGGCATCCAGAAGCGCCGGGCAGCCTCGGTCTCCATGGGGGGCTCCTCGCGTGCCTGCCGAGCGCCGAACCACCGCCGGCCCAGGGCCCGAAGCTGTTCGCGGAGGTAGCCGAGTCTCTCTCCCCTCTCCAGCCGCCACAGGGTGCGCACGTGGCGGATGAGGCGCCGCCGCCCGACGCGGTTGACCCACCGCACCCAGCCCCGCTGCGGGCACCAGGTGTCGAAGAAGGCCAGGAGCGCCACGGGCTGGCCGGCCGCCTGGAGCTGCTGGGCCATCTCGAAGGCCACGACACCGCCCACGGAATGGCCGCTCAGCAGGTAGGGGCCTTCCGGCTGGATCGCGCGCATCTCCCTCACGTGGCACGCCGCGAGCGCCGCGATGTCTATCTGCGGGTTCTCGTGGTCCGTCGCTCCAAGGGGATGCAGGACGTAGAGCGGCCGTTCCGCGCCCAGTTGCCGCGCGACGTGCAGGAACGCGAACGCATCGAGCGCCGACACGCAAAAGAAGGGCCGCCCCGGCCCGGCGTCGCCCAGGCTCACCACGGGCAGCGGGAACTCCGACCAGCCCTGCCGGCCCAGCACCGCGGCCAGCTTCGCAATCGTGGGCGCCTCGAACAGCGTGGCCACGGGAAGCGCCCGCCCGAACACCCGCTCCATGCGGGCGAAGAGCCGCACCGCGAGCAGCGAGTGGCCGCCCAGCTCGAAGAAACTCTCGTCCACCCCGACCTGGGGAACGCCCAGAACGTCCTGCCAGATCTGCACCAGCTCGTCCTCCAGCATGCTCCGCGGCGCCGTGCGGACGCCTTTCCTGCCTGCCGCGGCCCAGGCGGGGGCCGGCAGAGCCCGGCGGTCCACCTTGCCGTTCGGCGTCAAAGGCAGCCTGTCCATCACCACGAACGCGGATGGGATCGCGTAGGCCGGCAGCACGTCGGCGAGGAATGCCATCAAGTCGTCCGAGGACGCGCCCGGCGCGCCGTGGGTGACAACGTAGGCCACGAGCCGCTTGTCGCCGGGAGCGTCGTCCCTGGCGACGACGGCGGCGTTTTCGACGGCCGGGTGCCGGCGGAGGGCGGCCTCGACCTCGCCGGGCTCGACGCGGAAGCCTCGGATCTTCACCTGGTCGTCCAGCCGGCCCAGCAGCTCGATGTTGCCGTCGGGCAGGTAGCGAGCCACGTCGCCCGTCTTGTACAGCCGCGCGCTGGGGTCGTCGGACAGCGGGTTGCGGACGAAGCGCTCGGCCGTCAGCTCGGGGCTGTTGAGGTAGCCCCGGGCCAGCCCCGGCCCGCCGATGTGCAACTCGCCCAGCACCCCCACGGGCACGGGGTTCAGGTACCGGTCGAGCACAAGGGCCCTGGTATTGGCGATGGGGCGGCCGATGGGCACGGTGGGCGCATGTGGCGGGACGCGCTCCACGGGGTACCAGGTGGCGAACGTTGTGGTCTCGGTGGGGCCGTAGACGTGGAGCAGGCGCGGAGGGGGCGCCTCGCGGAGGAGCCTGGCGACCGAGCGCGGGTCCGAGGCCTCGCCGCCGAAGAGCAGGCAGCGCAGCCCCCGAAACGCACGCGGAGACTCGGCGGCAATCCGGTTGAAGAGGGCCGTGGTGACGAACAGCGTCGTGATCCCCTGCCGCTCGATCTCGGCGGCGAGGCCGTTGGGCGAGAGCAGCACATCGGTCGGGACCACGACGAACCGGCCTCCGTTGAGCAGCGGCCCCCAGATCTCGAAGGTCGCCGCGTCGAACGAGATGTTCGATGCCTGTGCCACCACCTCGCTCGGCCCCAGCGCCACGTAGTCGGTGTTGACAACAAGGCGCAGGACAGCTCGATGGGTCACGGCGACCCCCTTCGGCCTGCCGGTGGAGCCGGAGGTGTAGATCACGTAGGCGAGGTGGTCCGGCCCCGCGGCGGGCGGCGGGTTCTCGGGGCTCTCTGCCGCAATCGCCTCCGCGTCGGCATCCAGGCACAGCACCGTGGCGCCGCTCGCCGGGAGGCGCTCGCGCAAGTGCGCCTGGGCGACGACCACCGGCGCCTGCGTGTCGTCCAGCATGCTCTCCAGGCGAGCCGTCGGGTAATGGGGGTCGAGGGGCACGTAGGCCCCGCCCGCCTTCAGGATGCCGAGGAACGCGACCGCCATCTCCGGCGAGCGCTCGACGCAGACGCCCACTGGCACGTCCGGCCCGACCCCGAGCTTCCGCAGGCGATGGGCTAGGCGGTTCGCGAGAGCGTTCAGCTCGCCGTAGGTCAGGCGGACGTCGCCCGCGACGACGGCGACGGCATCGGGGGTCCAGGAGGCCATGGCCTCGAAGCGCTCGCCGATGGACGCCGCCTTCAGGTACTCAGTCTCGGCGCCGTTCCACTCAACCGCCGCTCGGCGCTGCTCGGGCTCCGTCAGGAGCGGCAGGTCGCCGATGCGGGCGTTGGGATTGGCCACGACCGCCTCCAGAAGGACGCGGTAGTGCCCGGCCATGCGAACGACGGTCCCGGCGTCGAACAGGTCGGTGCTGTACTCGACCTTGACCTGGAGGCCGCCCGGGGTGGCCAGGAGCTCGAGGCTCAGGTCGAACTTCGAGGCGCCCGTCTCTACCGGCGCGAGCGTGGTCGCCCCTGGGATGGCCAGCACCGCGGGCGTGCCCTGCTGGAAGCCGAACATCACCTGGACGAGCGGCGTGCGGCTCTGGTCCCGGTCGGGGCGGAACTCCCCGACGAGCCTGTCGAACGGGAGGTCCTGGTGCTCGTAGGCCGCCAAAGCCGTCTGGCGCACGCGCCGGAGCAGCTCGAGGAAGCTCGGGTTGCCGCCCAGATCCGTCCGCAGGACGAGGGTGTTCACAAAGAAGCCGATCAGGCCCTCGGTTTCCACGCGCGTGCGGCTCGCGATGGGCGAGCCCACGAGAATGTCGTCCTGCCCTGTGTAGCGGTACAGAAGGACGGCGAACGCGGCGAGGAACGTCATGAACGGGGTGGCCTCCGCCGCGCGGCCGACGGCGCTCGCCGCCTCGCACAGCTCCCGCGGCCAGTCGGCGCGGTGCTCGGCCCCTCGGAAGCTCTGGGCAGGCGGCCGGGGGCGGTCGCACGGCAGCTCCAGCACAGGGGGGCTGTCGCGCAGCCGCTCCTTCCAGTAGGCGAGTTGGCGGGCGAGCACGTCGCCCCGGAGCCACTCGCGCTGCCAGAGAGCGAAGTCGCCGTACTGGATGGGCAGCGCGGGAAGCACTGGCTCCCTGCCGCGCGCAAGGGCGAGGTAGATCGTCGAGAGGTCGAGGAAGAGCACGGCGAGGGACCAGCCGTCCGAAATGATGTGGTGCATCGTGAGGATCAGGATGTGCTCTTCGGCGCCGAGCCGCACGAGCCGCGTGCGCAGCAGCGGGCCGTGGCTCAGGTCGAAGGGGCGCCCCGCCTCCTCGGCGGCGAGGCGTTGGGCCTCGGCCTCCCGCTCGGACCGCCCGCGGCTGCTCAAGTCCACCACCGGCAGCCCGACGGCGCGGGCGGGACCGACCACCTGGGCCGGCTTCCCACCAATCGAAGGGAAGGTGGTCCTGAGCGACTCGTGCCGGGCGACAAGAGCCTCGAGGGCCTCGCGGAGGAGCTGAGGCTCGAGCGGCCCCTCCACCCTCATGGCCTGGCAGAGGTTGTACGCCGCGCAGCCGGGCTGGAGCTGGTCGAGGAACCAGAGGCGCTCCTGGGCGAGGGAGAGGGGGAGCGGCCCCGAGCTCGTTCTCCTCGGGATGGCCTGCGGCGGGGCGCCGCGCCGCTCTTCCCGGAGCCTTCGCGCCAGCAGCGCCCGCTTCGCGGGAGACAAGGCGGCCATGCGGGAGGCCAGGTCGCTTCCCCCTGGGCCTTCGTCTTGCGGGGCTCCAGACGCCAACTCAAGTGTCCTCGTGCAGTGCTCGGGCTGACTCACGGGGTCGCAGGGGGGCCGCTGACGTCGTCCGGCCCGCCGCCTTCGCGCAGCAGGCGTTGGGCCTCCTCTTCCCCGAGCGCCTCGATCTCGTCGAGTAGCTTGCCAGCAGCGTCGGACGGCGCGCTCGCGGACCGAAGCTCGCGGACGCGATCCGCCAGCCCGGCGATGGTGGGCGACGCGAAGAACGTCCCGACCGGCAGTTCCGCCCGCAAGGTCCGCCGCAGCCGCGAGGCAACCTGGGTGGCCAACAGGGAGTGGCCTCCCAGCTCGAAGAAGTCGTCGTGGATGCCCACGCGTTCGATGCCGAGCAGCTCCCGCCAGACGTCGGCGATCGCCCGCTGTGTGTCGTCGGCGGGCGGAACGTACGCGGTGAGAAGTTCGGGGCGTGGATGCAGAGCGGAAGGCGGCGCCTCGCGCGGCGCAGCGGCCTCGCGAGCCGAGCCGCCCTCGACCCACTGGTCGATCCTGCCTTGCAGGTCGCCCGTCGAGACGACGATCTGGCCGAGGCCGCGCGTGGCCAGCACGCGCTGGAAGGCGTCGAGCCCTTCCGCATCCGTCAGCGCGAATTCAGCCACGCTCGCGCGGGCGCGCGCCTCGGCTTTCGAACCCTGCCAGGAGTCCCAGTTCACGCTGATCCAGGGCGTGGAGCCGGCCTGGTTGCGCTTCTGGGCGAAGGCGTCGAGGAATGCGTTCGCTGCCGCATAGGCGCAATAGGCCAGCCCGCCCAGGACAGATGCGATCGAGGAGAGCAGCAGGCAGAAGTCGAGCGGCACCCCATCGAGAACCTTGTCGAGCACGAGGAGGCCGCGCACTTTGGGCTCGAAGTGCGCCTCGGTCTCGCGGCGGCCCAGCCTCGGGATGTCGGCGAAGGCTGTGTTCTCCAGCATGCCCGCCGCGTGGAACACGCCGTGGATCGCGCCAAACCGCTCGCCGGCTCGCGCCACCGCCTGCCGCATCTGCGCCTCATCGGCCACGTTGGCCCGGAGGACCAGCGCCTCTGCGCCCAGGCGCTCCAGCTCCTGCACGCGCCGGATCCGGTGACTCGCCGTGTCGTCGGGGGCATGGGACGAGACCCACTGCGGCCACGCGGCATGCGGCGGCAAGCCGGACCGCCCGATCAGCACCAGCCTGGCTCGCACGCTTCGCGCCAGGTGCTCGGCCAGGACCAGGCCGATGTGCCCGAGCCCACCCGTGATGAGGTAGACCCCCTCGAGCCGCAGAAGCCCCTTCCCGGCCGCCTGCTGCTCGATGCGGATCGGCTCGAATGCCTGCACCCAGCGGTGGCCCCCGCGGTAGGCCACCACGCGGTCGGGGGCTGCCGACGTCACTTCCGCAAGCAGTTGCTCCGCCAGCCTGTGCCTCCGTGGGGTCCCTGCGTCGGGGATCTGGATGTCGATGCTCCGGCAGGTGATGTTCGGATATTCCTGGGGAATCACCTTGCAGGGCCCCAGCAAGGTGGCGCTCTCGGGGCGCAGCAGCTCGTCGGCCCCACAGGTCACCGCCTGCACGCCGCTCGAGACCATGTGGAGCCGGATGGGGACCGCCACGGCCTCGGTCGCCAGTGCCTTCGCGATGGCGAGGAGGCTATAGTATCCGAGGTCCTGGACGCGCTCGAACCGACCCGCGTCCCCCCACGCGGAAGGCTGCCCGCCAACGCTCCAGAGATGGGCAATGGCCGCCGGCATCGCGTTCGCGGCGGCGAGCCCTCGGAAGAGGGCGACGTAGTCCTCCGGCCGCTTCGGGTCCACGGTGTAGGCCGCGCGGACGTTTCCTCCGCCGCGAACCTGGGCAAAGCGTTCCCCCGGGCTCACGACGGCGACGGCGTGGCCCTCCTGCTCCAGGTGGGCCGCCAGCTCGGCGCCCAGCCCCCCCTCGTCGCAGAAGACCAGCCACGGCGAGGCCCCGCGCGCCTCCCCGTGGGGAGCAAGGGGCAGCCGCTTCCACGACGGAACGTAAAACCAGTCCGCGACGTCCGCCTTCTTGCCGGTCGGGGCCGCCCGCCCCATGAGGCCAGCGACGGGCGCCTGCGGCTCCACCCAATAGCGCTGGCGCTCGAACGGGTAGCTGGGCAGCGGCACGCGCCGGCGCCGTTCGCGCGCGTAGAAGGCCCGCCAATCGGCCTGCACGCCCACGAGCCACAGCTTGCCCAGCGTGTCGAGCAGCACTTCGGCATCGGAGCTCGGGGCCTCAGGGTGCCGGCACGACGAGAACACCACCGGGCGCGCGTTCCGCGGCGAGAGCCTCCGCACCAGGTCCGCCAGCACCCGCCCGGGGCCGACCTCGAGCAGGACGGTCCCCGGGTCCTTCAGGAGCGGGCCGATCGCCTGGGCAAAGCGCACGGGCTCGCGCAATTGGCGGACCCAGTACGCCGGAGCGACGAGTTCGCTGTCGGCCTGCGCTCCCATCAAGGTGGAGACGAAGGGGATGCCTGGCGGACTCAGCTTCGCCCTCGCCATCACCTGGGCGAACGCAGGCAGGATGGGGTCGAGCATCTCCGAGTGGAACGCCCGGGAGGACTGGAGTCGCCTGCATGCCACGCGCGCCCCCTTGAGCGTCTCCTCCAGGGCCGCCACGGCCTCGGGAAGGCCCGAGGCCACGCAATGGTTGGGGCCACCCACGACGGCCAGCGAGAGCCCCTCGGCGGCGAGGTGCGGCGCCAGCTCTCGCTCGGGCAAAGCCACGGCGAGCATCACGCCGGCCGGAACGCTCTCGACCAGGAGGCCCCGCTCAGCTATGACCGCCAGCGCGTCTTCCAGGGAGAACACCCCAGCCACGCAGGCCGCCGCCAGCTCGCCCGTGCTGTAGCCGATCACGGTGTCGGGGCGAATGCCCCACGCCATCCACAGCTTGGCCAGGGCGTAGCTGAAGACGAACATCGCGGGCTGGGCGACGGACGACCTCTCGAGTTCCTCTGCCGCCGCCGCCTCCTGCCCCGCTGGGGGGTAGATCACCTCCCGCAGGTCCACGCCAAGGCGGGGCTTGAGCAGCTCCGAACACCTGTCTACCGTCTCGCGGAACTCCGCCTCCTCCCGGTAGAGGTCCCGCGCCATGTTCACGTGCTCGGAAGCCTGTCCCGGAAACATGAAGACGACCGAGCGGTGCCCGGGATCGACCACCCCCGAGAGCACACGTTCCGGGAACTGGCCTCTCAAGGCCCCGACCGCCTCGACGACGGTGCGACAGACCGCCGCCCTGCGGTGCCGGAACGCCTTCCGGCCTGCCTTGAGCGTGTAGCAGACATCCGCCAGGCTGGCCTGCGCGTTCTGCTCCAGGTGAGTGGCGAGGTTGCCGGCCGCCGCGTCGAGCGCGGAGGGGCTTCTGGCCGACAGCAGGAGGAGCTGCCAGGGCCGGCTGGGGCCGCTCGGGGGGCCGGCGGGGGCTTCCTCGAGGATCGCATGTGCGTTCGTGCCGCCGATTCCGAACGAGCTGACGCCGGCTCGCCGAGGCCCCGCCGCCGAGGTCCATTCGGACAGCGTGCGGTTCACGTAGAAGGGCGACTCCGCGAAGGGGATTCTCGGGTTCGGCCGCTCGAAGTTCAGGCTTGGCGGCAGCTCACCGTGCTCGAGCGCCAGCACCGTCTTGATCACCCCTGCCACGCCGGCAGCCGCATTCGGGTGTCCCACATTCGTCTTCACCGTGCCGAGGGCGCAGAAGCCCCTCTTCTGCGTGTGTGCCCGGAACACCTTCGTCAATGCCCCCACCTCGATGGGGTCTCCGGTGGCCGTTGCCGTCCCGTGCGCCTCCACGAACGTGATGGTCTCGGGGGCGACCCCGGCCACCTCGAGAGCCCTGGCGATGACGGCCGCCTGCCCGTCCAGGCTCGGCGCGGTGTAGCCGGTCTTCGCGGCCCCGTCGTTGTTGATCGCGGACCCCTTGAGCACGGCGCGGATGCGGTCGCCATCGGCCAGGGCGTCGGAGAGGCGCTTGAGCACCACGATCCCGATGCCCGAGGTGAACATGGTGCCCGCTCCCCGGGCGTCGAAGGCCCTCGTGTGCCCGTCGGGCGAAACGATGCCGCCGGGCCGGTAGAGGTACCCCTCGTGCTCTGGGATTCGGAGGGACACGCCGCCCGCCAGCGCCGTGTCGCACTCGCGGCCGAGCAGGCTCTGGGCAGCCAGGTGAATTGCCACCAGGGACGACGAGCACGCCGTCTGCACCGTGAGGCTCGGCCCCCCCAGGTTCAGGGCATACGACACGCGCGTGCCGATGTAGTCCCGCTCGTTCGCGATGACAAGCTGGTAGACGTTCTGGGTTCGCAGGACCGCCGGGTTGCACAGAAGATTGTTCAGCACGTAGCGGTTCGGGCCCGCGCTGGCGAAGACGCCGATGGGCCCCGGGTACTGGGAAGGATCGCACCCCGCGTCCTCCAGCGCCTCCCAGGCGCATTCCAGGAAGAGACGATGCTGGGGGTCGGTGATCTCCGCCTCCCGCGCGCTGAGGCCGAAGAACGGCGCATCGAACATCTCCACCCCGCCCAGCACGGTCCCAGCCCTCACATAGTCGGGGTCCCGCGGGTCCTCGGCGTTCACCATCGAGCGGCAGATTTCCGCCTCCGAGAACTGCGTGATGGACTCCACGCCGTTCCGCAGGTTCCTCCAGAACTCCGCGAGGGACTTCGCTCCCGGGAAGCGGCCCGCCATGCCGATGATGGCGACCTCCTCACGGGCGCGAGATTCTTGAACAGGCATTGACTACTCCAGGTGAGCCGTCAGGTCCTTCAGAGCCAGCAGCCGCTCGACGATGGCGACGGCCTCCCCGCGTCGCCGCCGAACGGCCGCCGCCAGCTTGTGGGCGGGCGAGGGCTCCGACAGGAGGAACTGCCAGTCCTCCCCCGAATCGCCGATCCCTGCCCCCAAAGCCACGCGAATGCGCCGCGACGCGTCGATCTCGAAGGCGATCCCCCGCAAGGGGAGCGACAGCCCCCGCCCGCATCCCTTCACGTACGCCTCCTTGAGGGTCCAGTACTCGTACAATCTCTCGCGGCGGGCCCCCGGGGGCAGCGCGTCGCAGGCGGCCCGCTCAGCGGGGGCCAGGAACTGCTCGGCGGCCTCCGCGACCTCGGCTCCTGAGCCCATCGCCTCCACGTCCACCCCCACATCCCTCTCCAGCGCCACGATGCAGGCGGCCAGCCCGCGCGTGTGCGACAGGCTGAACCGCAGAGGCGGGGCCGCGGCCGGCCCCGCGATTTCGGGCTTCCCCGCGGCCCCCGGGCGGAGCCGCCACTCCTGCGGGGCCACATCGGCATAGCGCGACAGCGCGACGCGCAGCAGGGCATGCGCCGCCAGGTACTGATGCCGATCGGCCGAGAGCCGGAGCCGGCCCCACCTACGCCGCTCCTCGGGGTCTAGCAGGGGGGTACACGCGCCGACCAGCCACGCTTCGGGCAGGTTCTCGCAGAAGGCGAGCCACACGTGAGCCTGTGCGTGTCCGAGCTGCTCCATGACCAGGATGGGCCTCGCAACCTCCATTGCCAATTGAACCGAGCGCCCTTGCGGCTGATTCCGTCAGGCTTCCAGTAGCCCCGACCAGATAGCAGGCTATTGTACCGCCTGGTCCCAAAAGCGCAAGCCGTTCCGCCTTGACACGATGCTCGGCGCCCCTGTATGATTCCTCTAACGCAACGGGCGAGGGTTTGTCATGCTCGCAAAAGTCGCTTCTGTGGGCGTACTGGGAATCGAAGCCTACCCCATCGAGGTCGAGTGCAACGTCGCGCACGGCCTGCGCGCCGTGGCTATCGTTGGCCTGCCCGACGCGGCGGTGAAGGAATCCGCCGAGCGGGTCCACGCCGCAGTCGTCAACCGCCAATACCGGTGGCCCACCGGCCGCATCACGATCAACCTGGCCCCCGCCGACACGCGCAAGGAGGGCCCCGCCTACGATCTGCCCATCGCCATCGGCCTCCTGGCCGCCGACGGGCAGATCGAGGCTTATCGCCTGGCCGACTTCGCGATGGTCGGCGAACTGGCCCTCGATGGCGGCGTGCGCCCGATCAAAGGCGTGCTCCCGATGGCCATTGCCGTGCGCGGGGCGGGCCTGGCCTTCATCGTGCCCGAGGCCAACGCCGCCGAGGCCGCAGTCGTCGAGGGCCTCAAGGTCTACCCCGTCCGCAACCTCGACGACGCCGCCGGCCTGGTCACCGACCGCCTCGTGCTGGAGCCGAAGCGGGTGGACATCGCGTCCATCCTCACGCACACGGCTTGCTACGACGTGGATTTCAGCGATGTGAAGGGGCAGGAGCACGCCAAGCGTGCGCTCCTTGTGACAGCGGCTGGCCACCACAACGTCCTGATGATCGGCCCGCCGGGCAGCGGCAAGACGATGCTCGCGAAGCGCCTCCCCACCATTCTGCCGCCCCTGTCGCTCGAGGAGGCGTTGGAGGTCACGAAGGTCCACAGCGTCGCGGGCGAGCTGCCTCCCGGGCAGCCGTTGGTCGCCACGCGCCCCTTCCGCGACCCGCACCACACGGCGAGCACTCCTGCGCTGGTGGGCGGGGGGTCCTATCCGAGGCCCGGGGAGATCAGCCTGGCGCACAAGGGCATCCTGTTCCTCGACGAGTTGCCCGAGTTCCACCGCGCCACGCTGGAGACGCTGCGCCAGCCCATCGAGAATGGCAGCATCACCGTCTCGCGGGCGCTGATGAGCGTCAAGTTCCCGGCGGAGGTCCTCGTGGCGGCTTCGATGAACCCGTGCCCCTGCGGGAATATGGGCGACGCGGCGCGGGAGTGCCGCTGCATGGCCGGACAGATTCGCAGCTACATGTCGCGCATCAGCGGCCCGCTGCTCGACCGCATCGACATCCACATCGAGGTGCCCCGTGTCCCCTACCGCGAACTGCGCGACCGCCGCTCCGGCGCGACGAGCGCCGAAATGCGCGAGCAGGTGATCGCGGCCCGGGACCGCCAACGCCATCGCTTTGCCGGCGAGCGGATCAACACCAATGCCCGCATGACCAACCGCCACATCCACAAGCACTGCCAGCTCGACGCCGACACCGAGGCCCTGCTCGAACAGGCGATGACCCAGCACGCTTTCAGCGCCCGCAGCTACACCCGCATCCTCAAAGTCGCCCGCACCATCGCCGACCTCGCCGGCGACGACCGCCTCCGCCTCGAGCACGTCACCGAGGCCGTCCAGTACCGCAGCACCGAGCGGCACTACTGGCGGTAAGCCTCGCCATTGTGCCCATTCGCGGGGACGAGACACCCATTTGGCGATTCTCGGCCATCCGGCTCAGAGTCGTACGGGGTTCTCCATTTCCGGCGCACCCATTTGGCCATTCTCGCCCTTCCGGCTCAGAGTCGTACGGGTTTCTCGGTTTCCCGACTCGAGAATCGCCTATTCTCGGCGTTCCGGCTCAGAGTCGTCCAGACTCTACAGACTCGGACACTTTTTCGCGTGGGCATCAGGCGACAGGCCGCCAATCCCCCCGCCCCTGGATTTGGCGGCCTGTTGCCTTACTGAAACCCTTGCCGCGCAACCACTTAGCCCAAGTCCCGACCCGCGTCAGGCCGCCAACCAGTCCCCATTGTAGGCGGGGCGTCCCTGCCCCGCGTCTTCCCGCGTCAACCGACACCCAATGCCTCCCCATCGCTCGCCGTTCGTAGTGCTGGCTTCAGACCGCATCTTCTCCTGGCGCGCGGGTTGCGCGGCGCACACGCCTTCCCGAACGTTCCCGAACCGTTCTGTCTCGTCGCGAAGCTCCTGCTTCGCGTTGCACATCCTCGAAGCTCCCGCTTCGATCCTCTTGCGGCAGGAGCCGCACCATCCACGTTGCGAAGCCGGAGCTTCGCAACGAGATCGAGCAGAGCGTGGGAGCGAGAGGGGAGATGTGTAAGGCCGCCTACCTGCCGGGCGGGAGTTCGCGAATGTAGATTCTGCGGAAGTAGAGCGGGCCGGCGAACTTCTGGAGCTCGATCGAGCCGGTGGAGGGGATGGACTTCCCACGGTCGTTGTAGTTCTCCATGATCGTGTTGTCCACCACGAGCCTGCCGTTCAACTTCACTGAGACCCGCTCGCCGACCATCCTGACGGCGATGGCGTTCCATTGGCCCACGGGGCGGTCGGCGCGGACGAGCGGCTCGGCGGGGTGCTTCTGGTTGTTGAAGAGGCCGCCCGAGCCAACGGGCTTGTCCCAGATCTGCACCTGGGGGCAGCCGCGCAGGTAGATGCCGCTGTCGCCGCCCGGCGCGATCTTCCACTCAAGGTACAGCTCGAAGTCACCGTACTGCCTGGCCGTGCAGAGGTTCTCGCCCTTGCCGTCGAACACGAGCACCCCGTCCTCGACCGTCCAGTGCTGGCGGGCCCGCTCGTCGGCCTTCCAGCCGGTGAGGTCCTTCCCGTTGAACAGCGCGACGAAGCCCGCGGGCACTCCCCCGTCGTCAGAAGCCGTAGCCCCGGCGACCACGCACACCCGACACCCGACGTACTCGTACCGGCTCGTCGGGCTTTGCATGCACCGGTCGGCCGAACGGCAGTGCCCGCAAACGCTGCCCCAGGCAGCGCCCCGCAAGACCCGGGCGGCGCCGGCTCCGGGGCCCCCTGGGTCCACCTGAGCAGCCTTGTCATACGGCGCGTACCAGTCCTCGCACCACTCCCAGACATTGCCGGCCATGTCATAGAGGCCCCAGGCGTTGGGTTTGGTCTTGCCGACCGGCTGCGCCGAGCGGCCCGAATTGGCGTTGAACCAAGCGTGTTGCGGCAGGGCCGCCTGGCTGTCGCCGAAGTAGAACTCCGTGGAACTGCCCGCCCGGCAGGCATATTCCCATTCCGCTTCGGTGGCCAGGCGGAAGGGCTTCCTGAACTTCACGCTCAGCTTCTGGACGAAGCCCTGGCAGTCGTCCCAGCTCACCATCCCCACCGGGTTCTGAGGGCGAGGCCCGAGCTTGCTGGGATTGTCGCCCATGACCGCCTCCCACTGCGCCTGGGTGACCTCCGTCTTGCCGAGCCAGAAGGGCCTGCTGATCTTCACGCGGTGCTGAGGGAACTCCCGCGTGTAGTCATTCCATGAGTCCTTGCCAAAGGTCTTCTCGATCTGTTCCGGACTGGTCGTGGGCGGGCTGCCCATGAGGAACTCGCCGGCGGGGATGAGGACCATGGTCATCTTCACGCCGCCGCCGAGGTCAATCTCCTCCTCGACCTTGACGCCAAGAGCGTCAGCCGCTGCCTTCTGGCGCCGCTTGGCCTCGGCCTCGTCGAAGGGCCACTTGGTGTAGCCCAGGGAGTCCTCGATGCGGAGCTTGACCGCCGCAATCTCCTCGCCAAGTTCCTTGTAGAGCTTCGTGTTGCCGTGCTGCTTGTCAAAGGCAGCGAGCATATCGGTGAGGCGCTTGGCGCCCCCGGGCGAGAGCTTGCCCTTGGCCTCCTCCTCGATGCGGAGCCAGGCGGCCTTTGCAGCGGCCTCGGCTGCGCCTAATCCCAACGCATCGAGCCGCTGCCTGTAGATGGCAACCGACGGCGCGGCGCCCGCGTTGTCGAGCGCCGCGCGGGCCTCGTCGAGCGCCACGTCGTCGGCCAGAAGGACGACGGCTGTCATGAGGTTCGACCGCTCGTCGTCCTTGAACTCGGCGTAGGCGAGGGCCTGCTTGGCGGCGAGCTTGTGGATGGGCAGCGTGACCTCCGCCCGGCCCGAGCGGAGTGTGACCTGGCCGTCCTTGACCTCGGCGATGCTGCCGCCGGCCCCGCCGAAGGCGAGGAAGCGCCCCTTCTTGGCCGCGAGGCTCTGCTCGACGGCGGCCCAGAAGTCCCTCAGGAGCTTGACCGCCTCGCGGTCGGCATCCATAACCTCCCGCAGGTTCGCAACCTGCGGGAGGTTTGAGAGGAGCTTGTCGGCCTCGTCGTACTTGCGGTCATTGAAGAGCGCCCAGACCTTATCCGATTCCTGCGCGTAGGCCGCCTGGGCGCGGGCGAGGGCGTCGCGTTTCTCGGCTTCGGCCTGGCGCTGTCTCTCCTCCTCTTGTTTCTTCTTGGCGTCCTCCTCTTCCTTGGCGGTCCCCTTCGGCTCGGGCCTGGGCGGCTCAGGCGCGGGCCCGGGGCCCTCGGGCTTGAGCCGGCGTAGGCGGATGGTGCGCACCGCGCCAACCGCCCTATATGTCATAAGCCCGAACGGCTTCATGGCCTCGTCGTGGCCGGCCGTGGAGAAGCGGCGTCCTGCGGTGGCGAGGTCAATAACCTTGGCCTGGTCCACCCATGCCTCGATCCTGGAAGCCGTCACTCGCAGCCTCACCGCGTACCAACGCCCCCCCACCTCACTCGCCCACTTCCTAACCGTTCCATTCTCGTGGTGCCGCAGCCCATCCACACAATCAAGGCCCGTGTAGCGCGAGGCAACGATAAGGACGCATGCGCTGTCGCCGACAGGAAAGTAGATGCTCGCGAAGTCCGCACCCGCCACAATGGGCATGGCCTCATAGCGGACCTCATACCCGCTTTTCGGAAACTCGCCCGTCCAGGCGATCCCCGTCAACGGCTCCCCCGCGCCAAGAACGATCCTGCCGTCCTGCACGCGGACCTCCCCATGCTCCGTGTAGCCGGCCCCCTTTTCCGCCACCTTCCATCCATCCAGCGTCTTGCCGTCGAACAGCTCCTCCCACGGCCCCCAGCGGGCCTCGTCGTCGGGCGGCGGGGCCTCGGGGTTGAGGCGGCGGAGGCGGATGGAGCGCAGCGCCGCATTCGTCTGCCAGGTGTGGATCCCAAACGGCCTGGCAGATGTCCACGTGCCGGCCAACCCAAAAGTGTGCTCGGCAAGGGGCAAGTTAGCGAGTTCTTCATCATCGAGCCAGATGCGCAGTCGGCCATCGGCGACCCGGAGGCGCAGGCGGTGCCATTCCCCCTCCTTGAGCTGCGATGCGGCCCTGCGTGACTCGTAGACCGGCTGCCCGCCATCGAGGTCGTTGAGCTGGACAACGGCCGTCCTGTAGTTGCGGAACTGGAACGAGGCAACGCAGTGCGACGGCCCAACGGGCAAGGTCACATTACAGGAAGAAAGCCCTTGCTCGAAGCTCGCTTCCTCCAGCATGACCTCATAGTCGCTCGTGGGGAAGTCGCCTGTCCACACGACCAAGGTTGCGGGGTCCCCTCGCTCAAGGGCGATCTGCCCATCTTTCACTTGCACTTGGCCGTGCTTTGCGGCCACTCCCTCCTCAAGCATGCGCCACCCTTTCAGCGTCTTCCCGTCGAAGAGGTCCTCCCACGGTCCCCAGCGCGTCTCGTCGTCGGGCGGCGGGGCCTCGGGCCTGAGGCGGCGGAGGCGGATGGAGCGGAGGGCGTTGTGGCCGATGCATGCAGCCAAGCCAAAGGGAGTGGCCTCCTGCATCCATGGCGCGAGACTCAGAGCGTGGCCGCGGGTGAGGAGGTCCACCACCTTCTGCCCATCCAGCCACGCTTGGACCCTCTCGCCCGTCACGCGCAAGCACACCAGGTACCATTTCCCTCGTTGTGTGTGGAACTGCCTCCAGGTAGGGTTCTGCTCGCTATTCGCATACTTTCCGTCGACTTGTTGGAGGCCCAGGATCGTGCCGCCCCAGCCGCCAATATCGAGGGCGCACGCCGCCGAGCCCACGGGGAACGCCACTTCGCACACGTGGCCCCCGCCGGCAATGGAGCAGGCTTCCAGCCGGACCTCATAGTTCCTCTGGGGGAAGCCGCCCTTCCAGGCGATGCCGGGCAAGTGGCCTTGGAGATAAATGGCCCCGTCTCGCACGGCCACTTTGCCGCGGTCGGTGAATTCCCCGTCGACCTCCGGTCTCCCCGCCTTGGCGAACTCGCCTGCCTCCAGCACAGTCCACCCCTTCAGGGTCTTGCCGTCGAAGAGGTCTTCCCACTCGGCCCATCGCTCGTCGTCGTCGGGGGGCGGCTCGGCCTTGGGCTCGGTCTTGGGTTCGACCTTCGGCTGAACCTTGGGTGTTGGGGTGGGCTTGAGGGCGACGAGGGTCTCGGCGCGGAGGGCAGCGATGGCGGGCTTGTTGTCAGCGGCGAAGCGCGTGGAGGCATACTTGCCCGCGAGGTCGTCGAGGTACTCCTTGGCCTTGGCCCAGTCGGCGCGCTTCGCGCAGGTCTCTGCGTACTGGAGGCAGAGGGAGGCGTGTTGCTCGAGAACCGGAGAAGCAGGTGTTGGGTGTTGGGTGCCGGGGGGAACCACAGCCGTGGGCGGCTGTGCCACACGGGAGCCGCGAAGAACGAAGAAGAGGACGACGACGAGGGCGAGGGCGATTGCGCCGCCGCCGATCAGGAAGACGCGGGGCAGAGACGCCCCGCCCACAGGCTTTCCGTGTGGCACAGGCGCCCTCGCCTGTGCGACATGACCGGGCAAGGTGCGGGTGGCCGACACAGCCGAGGGCGGCTGTGCCACATGGGCCTCGACATGGCTGAGGGCTGCGAGAAGCTTGTCGGCGGTCGAGTAGCGGTGGGCGGGGTTCTTGCTGAGGAGGCGGTGAAGGATGCGGCAGAGGGGCGCCGGGCAGTCGGGCGCGAGGGTCTGGAGCGGCGGGGGCGTGGCGTTGACGTGTTTGATGATCAGCTCGGCAGGGGTGGCGCCGTCGAAGGGCGGCTTGCCCGCGATGGCCTGGTAGAAGGTGGCGCCGAGCGAGTAGAGGTCGCTCCGCGCGTCCGCCGGCTTGCCCTGGGCGACCTCGGGCGGCATGTAGAGAGGCGTGCCGAGCGAGGCGCCCGTGGCCGTGACACTCACGTCCACGCCCTCGTGCTTCGCGAGGCCGAAGTCGGCGACCTTCACCCGGCCGCGGGCGTCGAGGAGGATGTTCGCCGGCTTGATGTCGCGGTGGAAGATGCCGGCGGCGTGGGCGTCGGCCAGGGCCGAGGCGACCTGCGTCATCAGCTCGACGGCCCGGTCGGGCGCGAGGCGGCCCTCGCGCCGGAGCAGGTCGGCGAGCGACTCGCCGTCCACGAACTCCATCGCGATGAACTCGTGGCCCCGCTCGGAGCCGATGGTGTGGACTTCGATGATGTTGGGGTGTCGGACGGCGGCGACGGCGCGGGCCTCGCGGTGGAAGCGCTCGATGAAGGCGGCGTCGCTCGTCAGGTGCTCGGGCAGGACCTTGATGGCGACGAAGCGGTTGAGGGCGGCCTGGCGTCCCTTGTAGACGGCGCCCATGCCGCCGTGGCCGATGGTGGCGACGATCTCGAACTCGCCGAGGGTCTGGCCGAGGAGGGGGTCAACCTTGTCGGACGGCCTCACCTTGCCCGGCACGCTCAGGAGCACCTGGCAGGTGGGGCAGACGATCTTCTCGTCCACGGCCGACTCGTATTCGAGTCGCCTGCCGCACTTGGGGCACTTGGCGGGATGCTTGGCCACGCGCTCTGTCCCTCCTGGCGGGCGGAGAGTGCCTCACGCGGAGCCACATCGAAACGCTGCGAGCGAAGCGACCCGCGTGGGTCTCGTGCGGCGCGGATTGTAGCGCCGGCGGGCCGCGAAGTCAACGGCTCGCCTCGGCCCTGGTCTACAGCGCGCAATCTCGGCGCTGGCGCTTTGCAGCCCCTACGGGGCGTACTATGATAGCCCAGGGCAACGCCCTGGGCATTGGCGCGGGCCCATGCGTAGCCCTGAAGGGGCGTACTATGGCCGCGCCGCTAGTACGCCCTTTCAGGGCTCAACGGAGGCCAAACGCCATCTCCCAGGGCGTTGCCCTGGGCTATCATAGTACGCTCCTTCGGAGCTCAGCAGCCCAAGGCCGGGCTCCAGAACGGGGGCAACTCTCCCCCGGCAGGTTGGGTGGCCAGGCTCCCCGTCAGGCCTTCAGGCGGTCCTCAATGCCCTCGATGACGGTGTCGAGGACCTTGATGCGGGCATACCATTTGCAGTTGGCCTCGACGATGATCCAAGGGGCGTAAGGGGTGCTGGTGCGGAAGAGCATTTCCTCGACGGCGGCCTTGTAGAGGTCCCATTTCTCGCGGTTCCGCCAGTCCTCTTCGGTGATCTTCCACCGCTTGTAGGCGAGGCGCTGGCGCTCCTTGAATCGGCGGAGCTGTTCCTCCTTGGTGATCTGGAGCCAGAACTTGCGGACGACGACGCCGGAGTTGGCGAGGTGGTGCTCCATGTCGTTGATCTCGCGGTAGGCGCGCTTCCATTCGCCCTCGGCGCAGAAGCCTTCGACCCGCTCGACCAGGACGCGGCCGTACCAGGAGCGGTCGAAGATGGCGATGTGGCCGGCCTTGGGCATCTCGGTCCAGAAGCGCCAGAGATAGTGGTGGGCCTTCTCGATGTCGTTGGGCGCGGCGATGGGGATGACGGTGTAGCCGCGGGGGTCGAGGTTCTGGGTGAGGCGTCGGATGTTGCCGCCCTTGCCAGCCGCGTCCCACCCCTCGAAGGCGAGGACGACGCCGACGCGGCGCCTGTAGATCTCGTATTCGAGCTCGCGGACGCGTGCCTGTGCCTTCTTCAGGCGCTTGCGGTAGGCGTCCTGGTCGAGCGCGGGCGACATGTCCACGCCGTCGAGGATGGATGCCTTGAGGGCCTCCGGCAGGGCGGGCGCAGGAGCGGCAGGGGCCGGCGCGGCCTTGACCTTGGGCGCGGGGGCCGCGGCAGCGACCCTGCGCTCGAGAGCCTCGACCACCGTCTCGAAGATCTTCAGCGTGGCGAAGCGCTGGTTGTGGGATTCGACCACGGTCCAGGGCGCGAAATCGGCGTCGGTCCCCGCCAGCATGTCCTCGGCGGCGGCGAGGTGCTTGTCGTAACGCTTGTGGTCGCGCCAGTCCGCCTTGGTGACGCGCCAGGCGGTAGCAGGGTTGCCCTCGAGCTTCTCGAAGCGCCGCTTCTGCTCCTTCCTCGAGATGTGGAGGAAGAACTTTATGATCACGTTCCCGCCATTGGCCAGCAGGCGCTCGAACGACGTGATGTCCTCGTATGCCTGCTGGAGGGCCCGGCCCTTGACACGG
>Ga0307379_10004908_pt1 | contig 18861 bp, 7 predicted proteins | sample UN2MG_FD_202237 | JGI IMG/M metagenome (GOLD analysis project Ga0307379, IMG submission 202237) | Soil microbial communities from Risofladan, Vaasa, Finland - UN-2 | ecosystem: Environmental > Terrestrial > Soil > Coastal area > Acid sulfate soil | place: Finland: Risofladan, Vaasa | collected... | reverse complement strand
GCCGGGCTGCTGACCGGGCTGCTTGGCTTGCTGCTGACCGGGTTGCTTGGCTTGCTGCTGACCGGGCTGCTTGGCTTGCTGCTGACCGGGCTGTTGACCGGGTTGCTTGCCGGGCTGCTTGCCGGGCTGTTGGCCGGGCTGCTTGGCTTGCTGCTGCCCCTGCTCACCTTGCTCGTGCCCGTCCTGCTCCTGTCCTTGCTGTGCGGCCTTGGCCTGCTCGATGGCCTCGGCCACTTGCTTGTTTGCGGCTTCGGCGGCCTTTGCGGCTTCATTGAGGTTTCTTGCCGCCTCGGCCTGTGCCTCTTGTGCCTGTGCGTTTGGCGCTTCCGCGTTTTGGGCCAAGGCTTTGGCCGCCTGGGCCATCTGCTGGGCCGCCTTCTCGGCTTTTGGTTCGGCGGTGTTCCTCAAAGGCTCGGCGGCGGCGGGTGCGATCTGCTCCATCGCGTCTCGTGCGTCTTCAAACTGCTCGGCCAGCCTGGCTGCCTCCTGCTGGAGTTTTGCCTGGGCCTCAGCCTGCTGCTGAGGCGGCATCGGCGGCTGCTGTGTCTGGGCTTGGGGCTGCTGGCCGGGCTGGCTTTGCTCGGGCTTCTGGGGCAGGCCGGCAAGCTTATTCTGTTCGTTGGCTAGTGCGTGCGCCTGCTGCTGCAACTGTTCGAGCACCTCCTGGCCTTTCTCGAGTGCGGCCTCGCGGGCCAGCGGCATCTCGGCTAGCTGCTTGAGGAGTTCCTTCGCCAGGTCGGCTTGGGCATCGGCCACGGGTGCGCGGGCCGCCTCCGGATTCTGCTGGGCCTGGGCGGTCTTGTTTGCAAGCTCTTCCTGCTTGCGGGCGAGGTCTTGCAGCCGTTCGAGGTTTTGGCGGGCGATCTCTTCGGGCATGTCTTGTGCCAACTCGGCGGGCAACTCCACGCCCTTTGCCAGCTCAACGGCCTGCTGCAGAGCTTGCTCTACTTTTGCGAGTTTTTCGGCTGCTTCCTTAATCCTTGGCTCGGCCTGATCAAAATCACCCTCGCGCAGGTTCTTGGCAGCCTGCTCCATCGCCTGCTGCGCAGGTTCGGCGAGGCGTGCGGCCTGCTCGGCCATTTTTGCGGCTTCGGGCGCTTTTTCCTGCAGGGCATCGGCCAGGCGTTGGGCCTGGTCTGCCACGTCGGCGGCACGCCTGGCATCCTGGCGTTCGGCCTTGGCCAGCGTGGCCTGGTTCTGGGGGTCGTCGGGCAGGGCGTTTGCGACAAGCGGGGCCATTGTCTGCTGGTTTTCCTTCAGTTCGGCCGCCTGCTGTGCCGCCTGTGCAAGCTGCTCGGCCGGCACGGCGGGCATCTGTTTGTCGGCATTCTGGAGCTGATCGAGCGCCCTCTGCTGCTGTTGGGCGGCATCGGCCAGATGCTCGTTGCGTTCGGCGGGGTCTTCTGCGGCCATTGCCTCGGCCATCTGCGTCTGGGCCTGTTCCATGGGCTGGTCGGCGGCTCGGTTCAGTGCCGCTCTCATTCGATCCAGTTCGCCCATCTGCTGGAGGTCGGGTTCGGGGCGTGCGCCGATGGCGTTTGCTTCGCGTGCGATTTTCTGGGCGAGCTCGCGTGCGGCCTGCTGCGCCTCGGCCTGTCTCTGGCGTGCCTCCTCGATGGGTCGCGCCTGGTCGGCGGCGAGCGGTGCGGGCGCATCCTCGACGGCTTCACGCGCCTCGGCGAGCTCGCGTGTGGCCATTTCATGCTTCTGCAAAACGTCTTGGAATTGCTCTTTGGCATCGGGCTGTGCCTGCGCCAGCTCGGCCCGAGGCTCGGCCGCTTCCGCCTGTGCGAGCACTTCGGCCTTCGCCAGTTCGTTCTTAAGGTTGTCGAGCTGCCTGGCGATCTGGTGCTGGGCGTCGGCTGCGTCTTGCGGCCTGTTTGCGAGCATCTGCTGGGCCTGGTCCATCTGCTGCGGAATCGGCTCGATCTGCTTTGCCGCCTGTTCGATTGCAGCTTGCATCTGTGGCTGAGCCGGCCAGTCCTGCCGTGCGGCGTTGATATCGGCTGCCACGTCTCGCGCCTGGTCTTCGAGCTGCTGCTGGCGGTCGGCGATGTCGTCGAGCGTGGGACGATCCTGCTGCTGAGCCTTCTGGGCCTGCTGCGAGAGGCGCTTCTGCTGGTCGGCGAGTGCGGCGGCGTCAACTGCTGCCTGGTGCAGCGCGTGCTCGGCCTCAAGGCGGTCCACGTTCCGAGCGATCTCGTCGAGGCGCTTCGCGGCTTCTTCCTGCCTGGCCGCGGCTTGGTCGAGAGCATCGGGCTGTTGCTGGGCCTTCTGCAGGAGTTGCCGGGCGTCGGCCATGGGTTCTTGTGCAAAAGCTTCGAGGGCATCGGCGGCGGCGGCATAATCCTGGGCGGCGCGTGCATCCGCCTGCGGGCCTTGCTCTTCGCGTTTGGCCATTTCCCTGGCAAAATCGGCCAGTGCCTGTGCCTCGTCGGCCAGTTGCTGCTGTTTCTGTTCGGCCTTCAGCAAGGTCATATCGTCGGGCTTGCCGGTTTGCCTTGCCTGCATCAGCTCGCGCATCGCCTGTTGCTGTTCCTCGGCCAGCTCGCGCATGGCCTTGGGGAGGTTGGGCTGGAGTTTGGCGATTTCGGGCTCGGCGGCCAGCTCTACGGCGGCTATTTGCTCTTGCGCCTGGCGCAGGCCCTGCCGCGCTTGCGCCAGCCGCTGGTCCGACTGCTGCATTTCGTTGGCAGCCTGCGGCATCTGCGCGTTCTCGGCCGCATTGGCTGCGCGCTCTGAATGCTGCTGCGCGGCGGCAAGCTGCTGCCTTGCCTGTTCCAGCGGGCCCACCGCCTGCGGGAGCACCGGCTGGGCTTCCTGTTTCAGGCCATCGATCTCCTTGTCGAGCTTCTTGAGTGCTTCGGCGATCTGCTTCTCTTCGGCTGCGGCCGCCTTGGCCTCGTCGGAATTCGGTTCGAGGCCGGCCGTTTTCCTGCTGAGATTCTGCTGGGCGTGGGCGATCTCCGACACCGCCTGCTGCACGTCCTGCACCTTCTGCTCCACGGCGATGCGGTCCAGTTGCTGGGCGAGCTTCTGGATATCGGCGGCGGCGCTATCCTCCTGCTGCTGCACGCGAGCAAGGGCATCGCTGCGGGCGGCGGGGGTCTGCTCGGCGAGCGCCTGCTCGAGCATCCGTTCGGCCTTGCTGAGGCTGCGATCGGTCAGGTTCTCCAAAGCCTTCTGCAATTCGTTGATGTCGCGGGAAAGGGCCTTGTCGGGATGCTCGGCCAGTGCGGCATCGAGCTTGGCGATGATCTGCTGAGCGGCGCGCCTGTCTTCTTCAAGTTTTCGCGCGGCCTCTCGAAGCTCATCCTGGTTCTCGGCGGTCCACGGTGCCTGTTCGTTTCGCGCCATCTGCTTCAGGCGATCCACGGTCTGTGCGTCTTCCTTCAGCCGGTCGGCCAGCTTGCGCATGCCATTGCGCGCGCTGTCAACGGCTTCGAGCTGCTGCTTGCGCGCGGGCGTTTTCTCGGCAAAACCGACGCGAATGAGGTACTCGTTGGAGTCGCCTCGGCCGGCCTCGCCGCGACCGTCATACGCGCACACCCTGTAAACTATCTCGTCGCCGGCCTTCGCGCCCAGCCTGCTGAGGTCCCACTGGTAGGGGATCACGAGGCTGCGGACGTTCTGCTGCGGCAGGCGGAGGTTGATGCGCTGCTCGGGCTGTTTGTTCAGGCTGAAGAGCAGTTGCACGGCGGTTACCGCGAAATCGTCGCGCACGGCGATCTGCATGGCCACCACGGATGCTTCGGGCAACACCAGATTTCCGCCCGGCTTGTTGATGAGCACGATGGGCTTGAGGTCGGCCAGAGCCCGCAGCGAGTATTCGGGCACCGGAAAGTTTTCATGGCCGTCGAGAGAGGTGAGAAGGATCGAGTATGTATCGCTCACCGATACGGTGAATGAGAAGGCGGCCTCGGTTTCGGCCGAGCGCATCGGGCGCGGCTTGCTTTCGCTGGCGAATGCAACGCTGGCGGAGCTTAGCGGCTGTGTGGCTTTCACCTTCAGTGTTACCTTCGTGCCCTCGAGCTTCGCGATCATGCCGTCTACACTCGGGAAGGTTTCGGGCTTCAGGCCGGTATAGGCGGGATACTCGCACGAGATAGTGAGGCTGGCCACTTCGGGCCGCGGCACCACTCGCACGCGGTAGTCTTCGCTATCGGCATCGCCCGCCGAAATGCGGTAGATGAACGACTTGCGGAGGTTGGGCATCGATATGACAAACGTGCCCTTGTCGTCGGGCAGCATCGCATGTTCTTTCCATTCGCCGCCATCGACCTGCTCGTGCAGATGGGCGCGGCTGGGCACGTTGCCCCTGGCATTTGCGAGGATCAGCAGGCTCTCGCCCGCGAGCACCGTGGTGTCGCCGGGGCTTACGTCGAGGCGCGTGTCGGTGAGCCGCGGAACGTTTGCGAGCAGGAAGCGCCTGAACAGGCGGGAGAAATCCTGGTATTGGATGCTCGCGTAGACGCCGACGAGCAGCAGTATGATGCCTGCTAAGCTCACGGCGTGGTAAGCGGTTTTGGACGAGATCGCGCGGCGGAAGTCGATATCCCGCGTCTTGTTCACCGTGGTGGTCACCAGCGCGTCGATCAACTGCTGCGAGCCCTTCACGTCGGGGCTGTCGCTGCTCTTGAGAATCTCCACCGTGCTGGCCAGGCCCTCGCTCAACTCGGGGTGCGCCGCTTCAACGGCAAACGCAAGCGAATTCTCGTCGGGCCGGCGAAACCACGGGATCACCACGAAAATCACGGCCGCCGCGACCGCCGCGCCGATCGATCCCGCCAGCAGCAGCACGCGGTGCAGCGGCGACAGCACGAGGTAGCGGTCGATCAGGAACGACGTGATCATCGAGAGGACGAAAACAGTGACGACCATGGCGAGGCCGCGAACGAGCGTTATCGCCATCACGCGTTCGGCCTCGGCCTTCAGCTTGGTCTGCAATTCTGCGGGCAATCGACCGGAATGGTGAGCGAGTTCCATTGCTGGTCCTCCGTGAGCATCCTGTGCCGGGGAAGCGGCCTTTTAGACCATGTGATTCACACACCTGATATTGTAAGGCGGGAAGGCGTTGCAGTCAAACCCAATTGAAGCTGAAAAATGAGTGTTTACAAGATTTTACGCAACAGGCGGCCGGGGCGAGAAAGGCGGCGCTGCCGAGTTCACCTCTGCGTCAGCTCGCGAATGATGTCTTCTATGCTGCGTGTGGGCGTGTAGCCTGCGAGACGGCGTGCGCGCGAGATATCCGGCACGCGGCGGGGGAGGTCTTCGAAGCCTGCGGCGTAAGCCTGATCGTAAGGGATGTGCTGGATTTCGGCCGCGGGATTCGCAATGGCCCTCACGATCTCGGCAAGCTCGCGGATCGATATCTCGCGGTCGCTGCCGATGTTTACCACCGAGCCTTCGGCGGCCTGCGTATTGGCGAGGCCAATGATGCAGCCCACGGCATCGGCCACGTGCGTGAAGCTGCGCGTCTGGCGGCCGTCGCCGTAGACGACGATCGGCCCGCCGTCGCGTGCCTGCTGCACGAAACGCGGAATCACCATTCCGTACCTCCCCACCTGCCGCGGGCCCACGATATTGAAGAAACGCGCGATCACGCAGCGCAGGCCGCGCTCGCGATGATATGCCAGCGCCAGAAACTCATCGAGCAGCTTCGAGCACGCATAGCTCCAGCGGCCCTTGTCGGGCGGGCCGAGCACAAGGTCGTCGTCCTCGCGAAACGGCACCTCCGAGCGCTTGCCATACACCTCGGACGACGACGCGAGCAGCACCTTCTTCTTTGCCAGCCACGCGAGCTTCAGCACGGTTTGCGTGCCGCCGGCGGTAGTCTCGATAGCCCGCACGGGGCTATGCACCACGAGAAACACGCCCACGGCCGCCGCAAGGTGATAGATCATCTCGCATTCGTCCACAAGCGGCGCCATCAGCGTCTCGTCGAGGATGCTGCCCACCACAAACTTGAAATTCGTGTTGGACAGCAGGTGGCAGATGTTTTCCTTGCGGCCGGTTGAGAGGTCATCGATCACGACCACGCGGTGCCCGCCTGCCAGCAGCCGCTCGGCCAGATGCGAACCGATGAACCCCGCCCCGCCCGTGATGAGGATGCTTTGCATGTCACACTCAGCCTATCGTCTTGTGGAATTCCTGCAGCGCGCGCACGCAGTAGTCGCGTTGTTTGAGGGCGGTGATGCCTTCGACAACCGTCCATGCCGCCGAGAGCGTGGTGATGCACGGGATGCCGTGGATGACGGCGCAACTGCGGATGAGCGAGCCGTCGCTACGGGCGCCTTCCACGCCTGGAGCAGGCGTGTTGATCACGAGCGCGATCTCGCGGTTCTTGATCGAGTCGAGGATGTTCGGCCGGCCTTCGCTCAGCTTGTTGATGCGTTCGAGCTCCACGCCGAATGCCCGGATGGCGCCGTATGTGCCGGCGGTGGCGGCCAGTGTGAAGCCCATCTCGCGCAGCCTCTTGGCCAGCCGGCCGATGCCGGGCTTGTCGCGGTCTTTCACGCTTATCACCACCCTGCCCGACAGCGGCGGAGCCATCGACGTGGAAATCTGCGCCTTTGCGAGGGCGAGGCCGAAATCGTTGTCGATGCCCATCACCTCGCCGGTGGAGCGCATCTCGGGGCCGAGGCGTATGTCGCACTCGGGGAATTTCGTGTATGGCAGCACCACGGCCTTTACGGATGTGTGGCGCGGCTTCGCCTCGTGCAGCAGGCCGAGCTGGTCGAGCGTGGCACCCGCCATCACTTTTGCCGCGAGCTTCGCGAGGGGCACGCCGGTAGCCTTGCTCACGAACGGAATGGTGCGCGAGGCGCGAGGGTTCACTTCGAGCACGTAGAGCGTGTTGTTGCGGATCGCGTACTGCACGTTCATCAGGCCCCTCACGTCGAGCTCGCGTGCCAGTGCCCGTGTGGCGCGGCGAATCTGCTCGAGCAGCTCGGGTGTGAGCGTGTAGGGCGGCAGAATGCACGAGCTGTCGCCGCTGTGGATGCCGGCCTCCTCGATGTGCTCCATTATGCCGCCGATCACCACGCGGCGGCCGTCGGAGATGGCATCGACGTCTACCTCGATCGCGTCCTCGAGGAATTTGTCGATCAGCACCGGCCTGTCGGGCGAGGCCTCCACCGCGAGCTGCATGTAGGTGGCGAGGCTGTCAACGTCATAGACGATCATCATTGCGCGGCCGCCGAGGACGAACGATGGCCGCACGAGCACCGGGAAGCCGATGGTCTTGGCGATGGCCGCCGCCTGGTCAACGTTCATCGCGATGCCGCTCACCGGCTGCAAGAGGCCCAGCTTGTCGATCAGCGCCTGGAATTGCTCGCGGTCTTCCGCGCGTTCGATGCTTTCGGGGCTGGTGCCCAGTATCTTCACGCCGGCCTTGTGCAGAGCCGCGCAGAGGTTCAGCGGGGTCTGGCCGCCGAGCTGCACGATCACGCCCTCGGGCTTTTGCTTGTCGCAGATTGCCAGCACGTTTTCCAGCGTAAGCGGCTCGAAGTACAACTGGTCCGACACGTCGTAATCGGTGCTGACGGTTTCGGGATTGCTGTTGACCATTATGGTCTCGTAGCCGGCTTCCTTCAGAGCCATCGCGGCGTGCACGCAGCAATAGTCAAACTCGATTCCCTGGCCGATGCGGTTGGGCCCGCTGCCGAGGATCATCACCTTCTTGCGATCGCTGTGCGGCGACTCGTCCTCGGTTTCGTAGGTCGAGTAGAAGTAGGGCGTATATGCTTCGAACTCGGCCGCACAGGTGTCTACACATTTGAACGTCGGCACGATGCCGCGTTTGATGCGTTCGGCGCGGACGGCGTCTTCGTTCGACTTCCACATCATGGCGAGCTGCACGTCGGAAAAGCCGTAACGTTTTGCCTCGCGGAAGGCCTCCATGGGCACGTCGGCCGGCGATGCAAACCGCGCAAGCTCGTCCTCCATGTCCACGATCTGCTCTATATTTCTGAGGAACCACGGATCGATCTTGGTGAGCTGGTGGATCTCGGCGATGTCCATTCCCTGGCGAATGGCATAGCGGATGGCGTAAATGCGTTCGGGCGTGGGCGTGATGAGCGCAGTGCGCAATTCATCGGTGTCGATGCTTTCGCCGCGCAGCAGCTTGTCCTTCGCGTCCCATCCGAGTCCGAAGCGGCCGACTTCGAGCGAGCGGATGGCCTTCTGCAGGGCTTCCTTGAAGGTTCGGCCGATCGACATCGCCTCGCCCACCGATTTCATCTGTATTGTGAGCGTGTTGTCGGCGCCGTGAAATTTTTCGAATGCCCACCGCGGAAATTTCACCACACAGTAATCGAGCGTCGGCTCGAAGCTCGCGGGCGTTTCGCGGGTGATGTCGTTTGGAATCTCGTCCAGCGTGTAGCCTACGGCCAGCTTTGCGGCAAACTTTGCGATTGGAAAGCCGGTGGCCTTCGACGCCAGCGCCGAGCTGCGCGACACCCGCGGGTTCATCTCGATCACCACCATTCGGCCGTCGGCGGGATTGGTGGCAAACTGTATATTCGAGCCGCCCGTTTCCACGCCGATCTCGCGAATGATCGCGATTGCAGCGTCGCGCATCCGCTGGTATTCCTTGTCGGTGAGCGTCTGGGCCGGCGCCACCGTGATGCTGTCGCCCGTGTGCACGCCCATCGGATCGAAATTCTCGATGGAGCACACGATCACCACGTTGTCTTTCTTGTCGCGCATCACCTCCAGCTCGAATTCCTTCCAGCCGATCACCGACTCCTCGATGAGGATTTCGGAGATGCGGCTGCAGCGCAGGCCCCATTGGGCCATCTGCTCGAATTCGTCCACGTTATACGCGATGCCGCCGCCGGTGCCGCCAAGCGTGTAGGCGGGGCGGATCACCGCGGGCAGCCCGATCGACTGCCGCACCGCTCGGGCCTCTTCCATTGTGTGTGCAAGGCCGCTGCGCGGCACGCACAGGCCGATGCGCACGATTGCCTGGCGGAATAGGTCGCGATCTTCGGCCTTGTTGATCACATCGCGATTGGCGCCGATCATCTCTACGCCGAATTTCTCGAGCACGCCGTTTTCCGAAAGCTCCACGGCGAGGTTCAGAGCCGTTTGGCCGCCGAGAGTAGGGAGGATGGCGTCGGGGCGTTCGAGATCGATGATTTTTTCGAGGGAGGCGGGTGTCAGCGGCTCCACGTAGGTGCGGTCTGCCACTTCGGGATCGGTCATGATGGTGGCTGGGTTTGAATTCACCAGCACCACCGAATAGCCTTCCTCCTTCAGTGCCTTGCACGCCTGGGTGCCGGAATAATCGAATTCGCAGGCCTGGCCGATAACGATAGGCCCGGAGCCGATGATCATTATTTTGTGAAGATCGTCACGCCGGGGCAAGTGTCAAGGACCTCCTGCTGTATGCAAAAAAATGCCGCACGAGGAAATCAACCGGGCGATCCCCGTGCGGCCTCTTGGTTGCGGCAAATCTGCACATGATTTTGTCCAGGGCATTCAGAGCTTGCCGTAGTTCAGTTACTTGTTTAGCTAATCAATACTACCATGCAACCGGCGGTAATGCAAGCAAAAAAGTAGGCCCGGAAGCGCGAAACGCCAAACGCGGAAACCGTGGTCCAAAAGTCCAATGTCAAGATGGGGCCGCCGGCTACCGTCTGGCTTCACACGCCCCCCTGCAACCCGGTCGCGGTAAACGCGATTCCGTCGTTCGCAGGCACTGCGATATCCCACAAGGCGGCCCTGGCCGCCGGCGGGTTGCCTCGCCATGTCGCGGCCGGCCGCCAGCCGGCTGCCATCCTGATGCTGCTCGATACCGGCGCCGGGCTGTAGTTGATTACAACCACCGCGCGCGTGCGGGCGTCCAGCGGATGCTCGGTAACACCGAGCTGCGGATGCTCCTTCTGCACCGCGCGGCCGGCGATGGCCTGCTCGGCGATCTGGCGGTATATCCGCCAGAGAGGCTGAGCGTTCGGCGCGTCGAACCCGCCCGGCGTGGCCGTTGCGTGCTGTTCGATGGGCACCGTAAGAAAATAGATCCGCCCGCGGCCGTAGTCCGCGCAGGTGAACGCCGGATTACCGTCCGCCTCGCCGCCGAGCACGGCGGCGCGGGTGGGCGACAATCCCAGGCGGAAGGGACTGCCCACGCTGAATGCGGACACGTCCGGAAGAGCATCAATCCTGATTCCAGCGGGCGCCACTCGCCGCGAGCGCGAAACAACCTCCAAGCCGAACGGCTCGACGAATGGCGAGAGCATAGCGTCGTTGTGCGAGACGTATGCGGTGGCGCCCGAGCGGACGCGGTCCAGCAGTTCCAGCCATCGGCGGCGGCTGAACGATTGGGCGCCGCTCATGCACGGCACTAGATACAGCGCCGAGTCGCGCAGCGGCTGCTCGGACGTCTGAAAGCTGATGTCGAAGCCCGCCTGCTTTGCGAGCACAAATGCACCGAACGCCGCAGCCCACGAGTCTTGCCCGGCGGTCAGCACGCACACCGCCTGCGTTGTTCGCGGCGGCAGCCTCCTCACGGGCAGCGCTGCGATGAACCGCCGGAAGGCGGCCATCTCGCGCAGCACCGGCTTTGGTGTGCGGTCGGCGCGGAACAGCCCGAGCTCGCGCTCGTACGAGTCCCAATCGTAGGGCGCGTGTTCGAGCCGGTCGAGATCATACGCGCACCACCAGAGGAAGCCGTGGCAATCGTTTGCCCACGACGACAGCAGGCCGCAGCGCACGAAATCGGCGGCGACTGCCTCGGATGCGAGCATCGGGCCGAGCGTACCAACCTCCTCCACAAGGCATGGCCTGCCGCCGACGTCGGCATACATCCTGGACTCGGCCGCGGCGTGCAGGCCGGCTCGGATCGTGTTGACCGCGTCGCGGTCGCAGTGCGGCGTGAAGATCGGGTATGGGTGCGTGGTGAGCAGGTCGGTGAGCTCGCCCTGATCGCTGATCCGCCAGGCGCCGTCGCGTGCCGTGCTCAGGCTGTGCATGCCGGAGACGACGGGCCGCGTGCGGTCTTCCACGCGGATGGCGTTTACGATGGTAGAAGTCCACAGCCATGACTGCTCGCGCGTGGCGTGGCCCATGCAGTTGCACTCGTTGCCCAGGTCCCACGCGATGATCGCGCGATGCCCGCCAAGCTGCCGCACGAAATGGCGCACGAGCCGCACCTCCCACATCACGGCGGTGGCGTCGGTGATGGGGTTCATTCCCTCGAGTGCCGGCGGCACGAACAGCCGCCCGCTCATCCATCCGGTGATCAGCCCCACGATCAGCCGCAGGCCGTGCTTGTCGGCAAGGTCTGCGAATTGCCGAAATCGGTCAATGGCTTCGGGCGACACGCCCGCGCCTCCGGCATCGTCATCGGGCAACGGCCGCTCGCCGAGGCGGAATTCAATCGGCCTGCTGTGCGCCGTGCGCAACAGCGTAATCGGCTGGAAATCAGGCCACAGCGGAAAAACGCGAAGCACCTGCATGCCGGCTTCGGAAAGCTGCTGCAGGTCGGCGTCCACCGCGTCGGGCCGCCAGTCCGACCACATGGCGGTTCCGGCGTGCGAAGCCCAGTAGTTGCAGCCAATGACGAATGAGCCGGGTTCAAGCAGATCAGCGGAAGTAGCAAAACTGTTTTCCATTGTCGTCTCCTTATATTGTAACTCAAGAAGATGATTATAGCATTTGAGCGGTTGAAAGAAAAGGCGCGGCGGGCGCCCGGCGGGCCGTTTAGCTTTGAGCACGAAAATCGCTGCAAACAACGCCCCGATGAACGCCAGTCACGGCACTCGATACTTTTCTCTTGACACACCTCAACCGCGCGAATAGAATGCTGTCAATAGGTTCGGCAAGGACGTCGGGTACACGTTCGGGAGCTGCCTGTGGATCAGGACAACTGTGTGAGACTCGAAAACGTAGGCGCGAAAAAAGTGTTGACGGTGAAGATCCTGGTTGCGCACGCTTGACGTCGGAACAAGGTTCCATGCGCACTGTGGTACAACCATTTGTGATGGAGAAAAGCAATGGCGGAAAAACCGAAAATCACACTCGACGACGTTGAAACGGCGATAGATTCATCGCAGGATTACATGTTCATGTCATACGCCAACACGAAAACCGGCGAGATCGTCATGCTATCGGAAGAAGACAGACGTGTACTTGAGGAAGACGAAGAGGAAGACGAATCCGAAGAGCACGAAGACGGCGACGACGATTCAGAGCGCGAGCTGCCCGAGTGGCAGGTCGAACAGAGAGAGCTCATACGCAGGATGCAGGAGAATCGCGAGGATTACGTGCCAATGCCCACCTCGTTTGATTTCCACGAGTATCGCGTAATGGAGAGATTCTGCTACAGCGTGGAAAACGAGGCCCTCGCCGACAAGCTGCTGCACTCGATCAAAGGCCGCGGCGCGTTCCGGATGTTCAAAACCACCCTCTTCGCGCACCACATCGAGAAGGACTGGTATGAATTTCGCCAACGGGCGCTCAGGGAGGTTGCTCAGCAATGGTGCAACGACTTCGGCTTCGAGCTGGTCGATCGAATCCCCCCGCCGGAAGATAAGAAGAAATGACACGCCCGCGCCGCACGCGTGCGATATGGTGAGGCGGCCATTGCGGCCGCCCCGAATATCATGCAGTTGCTCTTGGAGCCGCTGTGCTTAAGGGCACCGCGTGTTCAGCCGGTTCCTCACGTGGAGGAGGTCGAGGATGTTTATTCGGCCGTCGAGGTTGATGTCGGCTCGCCAGTTGTCGCCCGTGTTCACGTCCTCATTCAGCCGGTTGCGGATGTAGATGAGGTCGAGCACGTTCACGCGGCAGTCGTCGTTCATGTCGCCGGCAACCGTGCTGTGTATTGCGAAGGTATCGGTGTGGCTGCCGCCGTCGTCATCGTTTACCGTCAGCGCGACCGTGAAGGTGCCGCCGGCCGTGAAGGTGTGGTTCAGGTGGAACGATTTTGCCGCCTGGTTTATCGCGAGGGGTTCATCAGCGGAGCCGTCGCCCCAGTTCACCGTGCCCGACCAAACGTCCGCGCCGGGATCGGTGAAGGAGATTGTGCGGTTGAACGTGCCATACGCTGTCGGCGCCGCGTGGACAACGGTATCCGGCCCGGCGTCGAAGGCCGGCGCCACGTTGTTTACCACCAGATCGAAAGTTACTGAACCGGTGGGGCCGTGTGCACCCGTGGTCGTAACCGTTACGCGGACGCTCTGGTCGTCGCTGGCGGCATGCGACCAGCTCCAGATGCCGCTGTGCGTGCCGGTTTGCGTAACCGTGCCGATCGACGCGCTGATCGTGACGGCATTGTCGATGTCGGGATCGGAGAACGTGCCGCTGGCCGCGACGCTCTCGCCTTCGTTCACAGAGATGGCCTCACCCTGGAACCACACCACCCAGAAATCATTCTTGCCGTAGTTCGGGCTGGTCTTGTTGCCGGTGCCCGCAGGTGAGTCTGAGCCGCCGCCCACGATGATCCCGCCATCGCTGGTCTGCTGTAGGCTGAAGAGGTATTCAATGGAGCTTCCGCCGAATGACTTATCCCAGAGCACGTTGCCGGCATCGTCCAATCGCACGACCCAATAATCATTGTAGCCGTAGCACGGTGTGGTCTTGGTGCCATCGTCTTCGGACGAAAACGAGAAGCCGCCAAGGATGAAGCCGCCATCGCCGGCTTGCTGCAAGCTGTATAGCCGATCGGGGAGGCTTCCGCCGAACGACTTGTCCCAGAGCATGTTGCCGTCGGCATCCAGCCGCACTACCCAATGATCGAGGCCGCCATAGTTCGGGCTGGTCTTGTTGCCGCTGCCAGCAGCCGACCTGGAGTAGCCGGCGAGGATGAAGCCGCCATCGTTGGCTTGCTGTAAACCGTATAGCGAGTCGGAGCCGCTTCCGCCGAATGACTTGTCCCAGAGTTTGTTGCCGTCGCTGTCCAGCCGCACCACTAAGAGATCGAAGTCGCCGTGATTCGGGCTGGTCTTGTTGCCGGTACTCTCCGCCGAGTTCGAATTGCCGCCTAGAACGAAGCCGCCATCGCTGGTTTGCTGCAGGCTTCGCAGGTAATCATCGTTGCTTCCGCCAAACGACCTGTCCCAAAGCATGTTGCCAGCGGCATCAAGCCGCACCACCCAAAAATCGCCGCCGCCGTAATTGGGGCTGGTCTTGTTGCCGGTGCCAGCCGCCGACTTGGAGTAGCCGCCGAGAATGAAGCCGCCGTCGCTGGTTTGTTGCAGGCTTAGCACGAAATCGTCCTGGCTGCCGCCGAATGACTTGTCCCACAGCTTGTTGCCGTCAGCATCCAGCCGCACCACCCAGAAATCGTAGCCGCCGTGGTTCTCGCTGGTTTTGTTGCCGGTGTCGGCAGCCGATTTGGAGGAGCCGCCGAGAATGAACCCGCCATCGCTGGTCTGCCGCAGGCTTTGCAGGCTATCCTCGTTGCTTCCACCGAATGACTGCTGCCATTGGGCCTCTGGCTGCAGCGACGTCAGGCGTATTATTGGTTGCCCAGGCTGGACTCGTATGATGAGAGTGTCGGTGGCGCTGCCGCCGTCGTCATCCTGGACCGTTACCGTAGCTGTAAAGGCGCCATCGGCCGGGTAAGCGTGGTTCAGGTCGAACGACTTGGCCGCCTGGTCTATCGCGAGCGGCTCATCGGCGGAGCCGTCGCCCCAGTTGACCGTGCCGGACCAGACGTCGGCACCGGGATCGGTGAAGTTGATTGTGCGGCTGAATGGTGCACCGCCCGTGGGCGACATGTAGGCAAAGGCATCCGGCCCCATTTCCAAAGTTGGCGACACGTTCTTGACCACCACGTTGAATGTGACCGTGCTGACATTGCCCGAAAGATCGGTGGCCGTCATGGTAACGGTATGAGTATTGGGGCCGTCGATCGGCAGGTACGACCAGCTCCACGTGCCGCTGCTCGTGCCGGTTTGCATGACAGTGCCGATCGATGCGGTGAGCGTTACGGTATCGTCCGGATCGGGATCAAAGAATGTGCCGGAGGCGGAGGCAATCTCGCCTTCGTTCGCAATTCCACCGGCGGAAGTCTCGCCGATCTTGACTATCCAGAAATCAGAGCCGCCGTATTTCGGGCTGGTCTTGTTGCCCGTGCCTGCTTCCGATCCCGAGTGTCCGCCAAGAATCCAGCCCCCGTCGCTGGTCTGCTGCAGGCAGTACAGCGAATCATCGTAGCTTCCGCCGAATGACTCATCCCATATCTTCTCGCCGGCGGCGTCCACCCGCAGCACCCAAAAATCGTAGCCACCGTAGTTCGGACTGGTCTTGTTGCCCGTGCCCGCCGCCGAGCTGGAGTAGCCGCCGAGAATGAACCCTCCGTCGCTGGTCTGCTGCAGGCTGTACAGTCCATCCAAGTAGCTCCCGCCGAATGATTTGTCCCAGAGCATGATGCCAGCCGCATCCAGCCGCACCACCCAGAAATCGCTCCAACCGTAGTTCGCGCTGGTCTTGTTGCCGCTGCCGGCCGGCGAGTAGGAGTAACCTCCCAGCACGAATTCGCCGTCGCTGGTCTGCCACACGCTGCGTGCCCTGTCTTCTTTGTCCCCCCCGAGTAATTTGGTCCAGAGCTTCTTGCCGTCGGCATCCAACCGCACTGTCCAGAAACGCGTGCTCGACCACGTTAGATAGCCGCCAAGGATGAACCCGCCGTCGCTGGTCTGCTGCAGACTGTAAATTGACTCATCGCTGATGTTGCCGCACGACTTGTCCCAGAGTTTGTTGCCGTCGGCATCCAGGCGTACCACCCAAGGATCCTTGCCGCCCAGGGCCAAGCTTGTCTTGTTGCCCGTGCCCGCGGCGGAGGATGACTCGCCGCCCAGGACGAATCCGCCATCGCTTGTCTGCTGCAGGCTGTGCAGCGTGTCCCCCAAGGTTCCGCCAAACGATTTGTCCCACAGCTTGTTGCCGTCGGAATCAAGGCGCACCACCCAATAATCAGCTCCGCCGTAATTGGGGCTGGTCTTGTTGCCTGTGCCCGGGGCTGAGGACGACTCGCCGCCGAGGATGAACCCGCCGTCGCTGGTTTGCTGCAGGCTGTACAGACGATCATCGCCGATCCCGCCGAATGACTTGTCCCAGAGCTTGTTGCCGTCGGCATCCAGCCGCACTACCCAGAAATCCCAGCCACCGTAGTTCGGGCTGGTCTTATTGCCCGTGCCGGCGTTCGAGCCTGAGTAGCCGCCGAGAATGAACCCGCCGTCGCTGGTCTGCTGCAGGCTGTGCAGCTCATCACTGCCGCTCCCGCCGAATGACTGCTGCCACTGCATGACCGGTGATGGAGATGCGAGGTAGACCGCAGGCGTGCCGGCGTGCACGCCGGAACCAAGTGCCAGAACCAAAACCGCCGCCATGCATGATGTCAACAATTGCGCTGCATTCATCTTCCACATGATCGATTGTCCTCCGTGCTGTTGCAGAAAATCCCGTCGCGCTCGAAACACCCTCGTATTCGCTTGGCGGCGTGCGCAAACGAACCATGTGAAGCACGCAACCCCGATGCGCTAATTATGCATCATTTCATGGGACATGTCAAGCAGAACTTGCCAAACGCCAAACAAACTTCCCGCCCGAAGACGGAGCGCCGTGTTTGGCAGCGCGGCGTGGGAAACGACATTCCGTTCTCGTGAGTGTTTTATTCATATATTTATTTATTTGTTATTTTGTTGTTGCGTTCGAGCGGAAGGCCTGCTATAATAGGGCGCGAAGCGTGCCTATGGTGCACTCGCGGTTCGCTCGGACGCTCTTACACCTTGCCGATCCTACCTGTTGCTTCCTGATGCTATCTTCACAACTGTGACCTGCCGTTTGCCAGACTCGGCGTGTGCCGCGGTCGTACGGCAGGGCATACCATTCGTCAGCCTTTTTCCAAGGGCGCAGCCTGAAGAGGCGCCGATGTCGAGATGCCCCGATGCGGGGATGTCTCTGCAGCAATGACGATCTGCGCGGAGTGTTTTTATGAAGATTTATGTGGGTAATTTGTCGTTCAATACCGATGGCGCGGCCCTCAGGGCTTCTTTCTCGGAATTCGGCGAAGTGTCAACGGCCGACGTTGTGGCGGACAGAGAGACGGGCAAGTCGAGAGGCTTCGGGTTTGTCGAGATGCCGGTTCAGGCCGCTGCGGAAGCTGCGATCAAGGGGCTGAATGGCAAGGAGGTCGACGGACGGGCGCTCAATGTAAACGAAGCCCGGCCGAAGGCTGATAGCCGCGATGGCGGAAGCCGCGGCAGCTACAGCGGCGCACGCCGCTGGTAGGAAGCTACACGTGAGGCCTGTGCAGTAAGGCCCGTGAATGAATGCGTTGGGGCCTCCCGGATGGGGGGCCCCTCGTTTTTTGGCCGTGGAAGTTCTGAGGCGCGGCGCTTGGTGCACGGAGCCAACCAAACCTGCCGCCAGACACGATGCCACAAGTTTTGCTGTCTTCCGCATGATTGCCACTCCTCCTTGCAGTTGCGAAACACCCCCATGGAGTACAACTCCATCTATCACTATGCCTCATGTCAGGGGCGATGTCAAGCAGAACTTGCCTGGCAGCGCTGATAGGGTGTGTAAAGAACTTATGGGCCTTCGCGTATAAAAAGGCACTGCAGCCAAAGGTGCGGTACACGGAGGGATGCGTCGTCCGCGTGTAGGGAGCGGGCTGAGGCGCCCCTTCGGCCTGCTCAGAAGCAGCGCCTCAGCCTGCCCCGAATGGCGTGAAATTAAGCGTGTTATACGCGGTGCCGCGAAAGCGGGGGACAGGCACCGAGTTTGCTCCGCAGACTCCGCAAATCGGCTGCCAGTCCCCGTTTTCGCTCGTTTTCTCTGTTCCGAAAGCTCACTGAGCCGGTCACATTTCGGGCTTAATTTCACGCCATTACAGCCTGCCCCTACCAAGACCCCGCGTTCGACATCTTCCCGGCGTAGCTCGTTTGCACCCGCGCCACGTGCAGGTTGCCCGCTGCCCATTTCACCCCGACGCGCCCACAAATCTTTTACACACCCCGCTGATAGGGCATCAGCGATCTACCGCTGGTTCTCCGCTTCGGCCACCTCCTCCTGCGCCAGCCGCTCGCCAAACACGCTTGACCTTCCTGCACGTCGAGGATAGAATGTGTTGCGTCAGAAGCGCGAGCACGAGGCTCAGTTCTTAAAGAGCAGCCGGGCGTGGCAGACGTCGGTGGCTGGTGCCGTAGTTCACAGGAGTGCCAATGAGAGTTGTCATAACGATTGCGAGGCCGCTTGTTTGTGTGCTTGCAGTGGTGACGTTGCTTCTGGTGCCGGCGGTTTGTGCGGCGGCGGAGGGCGGGAAGCCGGCCGGTGCAACCAAGAGCATTGCGGCGAAGGTGCTGGCATTCACCGGAGCCGAGACGCGCATCGTCTGGCTCCGCCACAAGCAGTGGGGGGGGCGGGTTACGGACCTTATCGACGGCGGCGCCGGCTATTCGATCATGGCTCTCGATACGGACGGGAAAGGCGAGCGCGAGCTTGTCCCCGAGGGCCAGTTTCACAATCCGCTCATTTCCCCAAGCGGCCGCCGGGTGATCTACAGCGCGGTGACGGACGGGAAGTTGCGGATTCATTGCGTGGACTGGAACGGGGCGAACAGCCGCATGCTGAGCGATGGCTTTGCGTTATGCCCGTGGCGCGACCCGGCTACGGGCATCGAATGGGTGTATGCGAGCAATAACCGCTACGGCGATTTCGTCGATCGCTTCCAGCTCGACAAGCCCGATGTCAAGGAGAGGCTTTACACGGGGCCGGTGTCGTGCCGCTTCGGGATCTCTGCCGACGGCACCCGCGCGGCGGTCGATGCGGAGACCGTGGCGAACATCGGCCAAACGGTGCGCGCGGCCAAGGCGATCAGCCTCCAACTCGTGCTGCAGCCGGCCGAGCCCA
>Ga0307379_10004907_pt1 | contig 18862 bp, 9 predicted proteins | sample UN2MG_FD_202237 | JGI IMG/M metagenome (GOLD analysis project Ga0307379, IMG submission 202237) | Soil microbial communities from Risofladan, Vaasa, Finland - UN-2 | ecosystem: Environmental > Terrestrial > Soil > Coastal area > Acid sulfate soil | place: Finland: Risofladan, Vaasa | collected... | reverse complement strand
GATGGAGGTCAGCTGGGATGCCTCCAGAATGTCATTCGAGCAGCTTGAGTTATCGACTTACAAGGTTCAGATGGCCTCAGCCGGAGAGGGCCGTCTCCAGATCGCTTTTTTCAATACCGGTGCGCGTCATGGAGACGAGCCGCTCGTGATCAGATTCAGAAATCGGGACGTATTCAGTAGTGAGAATATAATACGGGTAGGTAACCTGGAGAGTTACGGTTCTGATTTCGAGGACAATCTTGCCGGTTCAAAACTGGATATGATCGCCAATCCGGCTGAATTACCTGGAAAACTGGCCCTTTTGCAGAATACTCCAAACCCATTCAATCCTTCCACGGAAATCCGGTTCACAATTCCAGATACCGACATGCAAATCCGGGTTTCACTGGAGATATTCGATATCCGGGGAAGGAAGGTCAAGACCCTACTTGATGGGGCTATTCTCCCGGGGCAATACAGTGTGATCTGGGACGGACGGGACAAACAAAGTAGAACTGTGCCCTCAGGAACATATTTTTACAGATTGCGGGGCGGGAGCTCCAGCCTGACCAGGAAAATGATTCTTCTAAAATAAATTAAATACAGGCTTTCCAAGGAGTGACATATGTACAGACTAAGTTTCTTTTCAACAACTTACGTTTTGCTAATGATGCTTGCATCAGTCCAGGTTTTCGGGCAGGTGCCAGGGATGATTTCCTACCAGGCCAAGATCGTGGACGATCAGACCGGGCCGGTGAATGATACCCGGACAATGGTCTTTTCGATCTACACCCAGGCCACAGGTGGCTCCGCTATCTGGACCGAGCAGCAGAACGTGACGATCGTAAACGGCATGGTAAACGTTTTGCTGGGGAGTGTCAGCCCGCTGACCAGTGAAATTTTCCAGGGCAGCGAGCGCTACCTGGGCGTCAAGATCGGCTCTGATCCGGAGATGACCCCGCGCAAGCGCCTGCTGGCCGTGCCCTATGCCTTGCGGGCCGAGGCGGCTACGATCAGAATTTCACCATCGGGGAATATTTCCAGCACGGATGTGACCTCCGCCATCAGCGAACTGGATGCGGAGAAACTGGGCCTGAGCGGTGGGACGCTCATTGGCCGATTGAATGTCTATAACGAGCGCAGCAACGATGTGGGTTTGGATGCGGTTTCTGCGGACAGTTCTGCTGTCCAGGCAATTAACAGCGGCTCCGGAGCTCCTGCAATGGTGGCATACAACTGGGGTGAAGGCAATGGGATGTACTCGTTCGCTGAAAGTGGAAATGCCCTATGGGCAATAAATAACTCAGCCCAATTTGTTACCATCTATGCAGCAAATAATGGTGATGGCAATGTGATCAAAGTATACAATGAAAGTAAATATCCAACTATTTATACAACAAATGAAGGTAGTGGGTCCTGCTTTTATGCAAATAATAATGGGGAAAATGCCACAGTAGATGCTAGAAACGATGGGACTGGTTTAGGAGTTTATGGTTATTCAAAAAGCTCTAGCGGCATACAAGCACGAACCGATTCTGATGAATATGCTGCTCTTTATGCAATCAACACCGGCAATGGAGGTGGAATTTATTCGGAGGGCCGAATTACAACACAAACGAGTGATGAAAATAGCATTGTTGCGAGAAATAACTCAAATACTTATCCAACAATATGGGGTGGAAATAAGGGTAGTTCAGGTGTCATTTATGCAAAGAGTGAAGGTAATGGTGTTGCAATTTGGGCTGAAACAGCGAATTCCAATACTGTAAATATAAGTAATAATTCAGATGATTATCCCACAATTTGGGCTAAATCCAATGGTAAAGCTACAGCATTATATGGATATTCAACAGGTGGCTCTGGTGGCGGGTTTAGTACTAATTCTTCATCTGGTTATGCTTTATGGGCTTCATCCAAAGATGCCTTAAAAGATAATCCTGGATTGCTGGTTTGGGGAAGAGCTTATATTTCTGGAGGCGTATCCTCCACTATGCTTACCAGTGCCGGTACAGCACGGGCTCATACTATTTCCTCCCCACAGGCGGAATTCAGCTTTTCAGGCTCTGCCAGGCTTTCTAGTGGCGAGGCGCAGGTGTCTTTCGCGCAAACCTGGCAGGACTGTATCTCGCTGGCAGAAGAATATAGAGTGTTGATCACTCCGACCGATATGTGCAATGGTATCTGTTGCGTGGAGAAAACTCCTTCCGGCTTCAGGGTCAAAGAGCTGATGAACGGAACCAGCAACGCCTCGTTCGACTGGATGGTTCGGGCCGTGCAGAAAGGCTCCTCGACCGAAAAAACACTGCTCGCCGGGGCAGGGAATAATGTCGGCATGGAAATAATCGATGAAACGGAACAGGAAAAACAGATGCTGGAAGTATTAGCCAGGCAACAGGTACTGGAAGAAAAGATGGAGGAAAAAAAGAAAGAAATGGAGCAGCATCAGGGGACTTCGCTTTCCTCAACTCAAGAAATACCTAAACGACCCCAGATGGCGTCACCCGCTTCGATTAGTCCTGATAAAATGGAGCAACGGATAAAGCAGGTCATGGAGTATAAAGAAAGGCTTAAAGAGAAGGCGCAGAGGCAGTGAAAACCAGAGTCATTATAATCTTATTCACAGCGCTTACGTCATCGATAGTGCAAGGCGCTACGAGGCTTGCTGAACAGTCTGTGGGCAGTATGTCCGGCAGAGTGGCCGGCAGTGGGCTGCAGGCAGAATCTTTTGTCGGTCTGCCATGGGCGTCTGTTTCCTTAGCCGGATCGATCACCGAGAGCATTGTATTCCCGGCGGTGGTCGCCGAAACGTCCCCTCTGGTTAGAATCCCTCTGTACCTTCAGCCAGATAAAAAGTCAATCCAGCCCAAAGATAGTGTGTCCATACAATGTATTCTTGACTTGAGAGGCACCGGATTATCAGTGGGTGGATATGCCTGCCTGATGACCTGGGATACCACGTCAATAAGTTATACTGGATACTCGGCGTCAAAGGTTGGAAGGTTTACTAAGCCCCAAGTCAACGACAAGCTAGTGGAACAGGGACAACTCGTTTTCAGCGAGGTTGCAGCAGAGGGCGATACAGGACGCATTGATTTGCTGAACGTAACATTCCAGGGCCGGGAAATCGAGGATTCCGCCCGGTGTTCTTTTGAACTCAAATTGCTGTCGATTAACACCGCACGGACCTTCCAGAATATTTCCAACCTTGTGGATATTTCCCCGGCAAGCCTGCTGATCAAAAAAGTGGAGATAGATTCGATCCCGCCGGTAATCTACGGCTTGGAGGCATTCAGCTACACATACGACACTCAGGGACCATACATCATCAAGGTCCGGGTGGAGGATCCAATACTCTCACAGGTTCTGCTCAATTACCGCAGGAGCGGAACCCAGACTTACGACATGGTCGTGATGACTGTGAGCGGAGAATATTTCTCCGGCCCAATCCCTGGCCAGCCGACAGGCACGACAATCGAGTATTATATCGAGGCCGCGGACACTATAGGGAATGTATCAAAAGTGCCAGCAGATTACCAGACCGCTCCTTACTCTTTCCGGGTAGTTATAAAGCAGGAGCCATATTTAGATGCCAATAACGATGGCAAGCTCAACATCATGGATGTTATATCCTTGTTGCTGATGGCGCGTAATAATCCCGGCGACCCGAGACTGGATTGGAATGGTGATGGAAAATTCACAGTTGCCGATGCCGTGATGATGCTAGATGAAATACTTCTGAAAAACAGATTGAGCGGGATTATGATGCTGGCTAGTGCCGGAGAGAGTAAAAATATACCGGCGCTTGAAATATCTGCTGATGAGTCGGATTATCTTCGTCTAATGCTGTCGCAAATGCAGCTTTCACCGGAAGTCAAGATTCAGTTCGATGCCATGCTGGGAAAGGACAGAGCGAGCTTGCCGAAAATTTTCTCTCTGGAGCAGAATTGTCCCAACCCATTCAATCCATCCACTATGATCACCTATTCCATACCAGATGGAGAAAGACTGCTGGTAAATCTATCGGTCTATGATCTCCGGGGCAGGCTGGTTAGGACGCTGGTAAGGGGAGACGGAGAACCTGGTGAACACTGCTTATTTTGGGACGGGACAGACGCCGAAAGCCGAGCACTGCCGAGCGGAATTTACCTCTACCGTCTTAAAGCCGGCGGGTATGTTGAGACTAGGAAGATGATCCTGCTGAAATAGATTGTTGCAAATACCATCCTTAGTATTCATCGTAATGACATTTATTATTAGAAACTTAATCTCGGATTAATGCCACCATCGCCTTGATCGTCTATTTTTCTTTTATCGCTGTTGTTCTGGCTTAAAATAAATTGCTGGCCGGCACTCCAGGCCGTTCCCCTGCATCTGCGGGGGGGGGCGGCCTTTTTTAATTTTCTCATGCTGACCATAAACGCCGATTATAACTAACCCTCAGATCAAGTCTTATCTACTACTTTTTTACGCACCACACCTGATGAATCAAACCATTATTCCACTTCTCACATTGCTATTTGCCAAGAGATCTTTACCTGTTTTAAGTATCAATTGTAAAAATCACTTCTGCCCAACGATATTTAAATAAGGATATTAGACCCTACCCAAGCCAAGATCGTTCTTCAGACGTGAAATCTCACGGTTATTCAGGGGTGTTTGTTAGGCTAAATAGAGACAGTAGAGAGATTTGGACGGGGCGAACGAAACTTGAACTCGCGACCTCCGGCTTGACAGGCCAAGCGGGCCGAGCCACCTGATCCCCTCCTTCCTCTGGGTCTGTCCTGGTCGGGCGTTTTAGGCTTAGTTTGCCGGCGAATTCGTGCGGTTTGCGCCTAGTAGCCGATCCGGGCCTGGGCAGGGCAAGGGGCCGATTAAGGCAAGTAAGCGCCTGGACTGATCGATAATGAGTCATGTGGTTGATATGTTGAGCAGTGCAATATTGCATTTGGATTGCAAGATAGCCGGGGATTAGGCAAGGCGGTAATGTTACCGATATGGTCAGAATAGGCAGGAGTATTCAAGGCGCAAGCAGACCAACAGGTTTTTCTTGTTAGGCAAGTAATACTCCTCCACCGGTATAAAGGCGGGTGTGGAAATCGAAAACCACATCCGCTTTTTTTATCTCCACCGAAAAACCTTTTTTATGCAAAAAAACGGCCATTGAAAACTAAAAAGTTTGGACTATGTTTGGACAAATCTGCTCATTAAAAAATAAATGGTTCAGCCAAAACCGGCCAAGCCTTTGACAAATCTGATAATAAAGATGAAATTAGAAATAATGATATACGGATTATTGATCCGCCCCTCTTTTGTTAGTGCGTCCCATCAGAACGCACCCCCCTTGGCGGTTAAAGTCCTTTACAGGCCGGACAGAGCGAGCTGTCAGCCGGAGGGCTGCTCCTTTGCTTCACAATCAGGCGGAAATTAAGGAAAAGTAAAGATGACTATAAAACACTCCGGATAAACGGCTATTTTTAACAAATTTTAACGGTTTAAAGGAGATTTTCCATCTCCAGATCTAAAAATCCGGTTAAAACGAAACGATTTATTAAAGCCAAAGGACACGGCGGGGAGCGTTAAAATGCTTGAATTAAAAGAAATAGCCGCTTCCATTGAAATTTTTCTCCTCAGATCAACTTGACAAAGGTTTTCGCCGGGCGTAAAATGAAATACATTAATTTTCTCTTCTTATTCGACCGATCGTTCTTCCAGGCCATTGTCTGACAATAGCATAAGGCTTTATCCAGAGCTTTCTCCTTGAGCCTGATCGGTCGTTCATGCATAAAAGGAACCTTCACTGTTGTTATATTAATATTTATCCTCAGCCGGGAGTTTCTATGAAAGTCAAGGAACTCATGACCCGTAACGTGCTCGCGGTGAAAAAGGATCTGTCGATCCGCAAGCTGGTGAAGCTTTTGGATAAGCATAAGATCACCGGGGCCCCTGTAGTAGACGATGATGGCAAGTTGATCGGGATAGTCTCTTCCAAAGATGTTATCCGGGCAATCGACCATCTGATCCGCGTACATGTGAGTATCGAGGAGCAGCAGGAAAACAAGGGAAAGTTCAACTGGATCGAGGGCGTGATGACCCCCAATGTGATTACGGCCTTGGAAGATGATGATGTACAGGATGTGTTCAAGATCATGGTCGACCGTAAAATCCACCGTATTCCGGTTGTGCGGGATAATAAGCCTGTCGGAATAATCTCCAGCCTGGACGCCTGCAAGTTGTTATCCGGACTGGATGATTTGAAGGTCAAGAAATAGCTGCCATGCCAGGACGAGATCAAAAAACAATCATTGTCATCTCAGAAGATTTTCGCTTCCCCTTCTCCAGGGGATTGATGGCTCGTTCGCTCATCCGTTCCGGCCTCTCCACTGAAGAATCTTACGAGGTCGCCAGCACGGTCGGCAAGACTCTTTTAGCCGAGGGGATCAAAGAGATTCGCCGCCGCAGGCTCAAGCAGATCGCGATGAAGATTATTAAAGAGCGGTTCGGCAAAGAGGCTGCGGCAAAGTATGAAAAATGGAAGATCGATGGGGAAACGATTTATGTCGGACAAAAAGGACGCCGGGAGCCTTTCTCGCGGGGTATTCAGGCCCAGAGCCTTCTTGCTGCCGGCTTGAGCCCGGACATTGCCCACAGCGTTACGGAAAAAATGGCCGCCGATCTCTCTGAGAGGGGTATCAAAACGATCACCAGGGATGAGCTGCGCAGGCTCACCTACCAGAGGATACTTTCCGATTTCGGCAAGCCCTACGCCAGACATTATCTCCTCTGGCGCACGCTGAAAAGGCCGGACAGGCCGCTTATCCTGCTGTTCGGCGGCGCAACCGGCACCGGCAAGTCCTCGCTCACTGTCGAAATAGCCCACCGTCTGGGCATCTCCCGGGTGATCGGTACGGACACAATCCGCGAGATCATGCGGGGAATGTTTTCCTATGAGCTTATGCCCTCGATTCACGAATCATCCTACTCGGTGTGGAAGCTCCTGGAAAACCCGTTGGAAGAAGGGATTGACCCGGTGCTGAGCGCTTTCCAGCAGCAGACACAGCGCGTGACTGTCGGAGTCAATGCCATTGTGCGCCGGGCGATCAAGGAAAATTTCTCGATGATTATCGAAGGCGTGCATCTGATCCCGGAGAAGATAAAACCCGAGTTCACAGAGAACGCTATCATTTTCCAGATCCTGATTATCACCTTGCAGGAAGAGATGCACCGCAACCGTTTTGATATCAGGGATCAGGAAACCAGGCTTCGCTCATCACAAAAGTATCTCGAACATTTTGAGAGCATCCGTAAGATCCAGGATGCGCTTATTTGCAGGGCCAAAAGAAATGGTGTTATGATCGTGGACAATGTGGATTTCGATGAGACTGTGAACAAAATCATCCAGTTTTTGACCCGGAGGATGGGAGAACTTATCGAGCTTGATTTTTCCGCCTATGAATTACCCAAGGAGGCAGGCAATTTATGAGTCCCCCCGCTGAAAACAAAAAGATGCAAAAGTTTAACGGTCCGTCCGCTCTCATTATCATGGACGGTTGCGGTGTGAGAGATGAAGAGGCTTACAACTGCGTGGCCCTGGCCCAGACTCCTTTTCTTGATTGTCTGCGCGACGGTATATGCCAGGCAGTGCGCGATGTAAGGACCGGCGCGCTTTTCGAGGAAACAAGCTACACCGAGCTGGTGGCCGTAGGGCCGAAAGTGGGCATGCCGGAGGGCGCTAAAGGCTCTACTGCAGTGGGACACGAGGTCTTGAGCGGCGTCGACTATGTTCATCCAATGCATCAGATAAACAGCGCTGTAATCGATGGTGTAATGGTTAATCCGGCAATCGATGAAGCTATCGATCACGCTGTGGCCCATAACAGTGCAATCCATTTGATCGGTCTGGTCTCTAACAACCAGGAGCACAGCCATATCATCCACCTTTATGCGATTCTCCGCCGGATTGTCCAGCGCGGGGCAGGCAAGATCCGCATCCATTATTTCTCTGACGGACGGGGAACGCCGCCTTTCAGCGCCGCGCGTTTTCTGGAAGATTTAAATGACATGCTGCTGATGATAACCACAGCGGAAGAACTCAACAAGGAGCGTAAAGTCGATTACAAGGTGGCCACTATCGGCGGGCGGGACATAACCATGAACCGCAGTACGGAATCCTGGTACAAAACCGAGGCTACTTTCCGCGCCATTGTGGAAGGCCAGGGCCCGCGGATGGAAGAACCGGAGCAAGCGCTTAAGGCAGCTTATGACAAGGGCCTTACCGACCAGTACATTACGCCCACAGTGCTCGGGGACTATGCAGGCGTGGAGAACAACGATGTGCTGATTCAATGGAATTTCCGCAAGGACCGGGGGGAATTCCTGATGCGCATGCTGGTGGACCCCGTAACCGACATTACCGAGAGGCTCAGGAATTCTCCGGATGACACCTACACAGGCCTTAAGCGTTTCGAGCGCTGGAAAAATAAACCCGCTTTGCACTATGATACCCTGCATATCGTGGGGCTGGTGGAGTATTACCGCGGCATGAGATGCCCGGTGGCCTTCCGGGAGCCGATCCAGGATATAAGTCTGGGCAAGGTGCTTGCCAACTACAACTTTAACCAGTACCGGGTCAGTGGCGTGGATAAGGCCAAAGCGCTCACTCTGCTCTCTGGAAACAAGGTCGGCGCCCCGTTACCGGGTGAAGAGAGAATCACAATTCCGCTGTCCTCCGAGGTGCGCCGCTATATCAAGGAATACGACCAGCATAAGGGTGAGACAGGCTACAAGTTCGAGCCTTACCGGAAATTCCCCAAAATAGAGATCGAAGATTTGACTGAAAAGATCATCGAGATTATCGAGGCCGGGGACTCGAAAACTGTCTTGCTGATCAATTTGTGCAACCCGGATATGGTCGGGCACACCGGGGATATCAGCGCGGGCATCATGGCCATGATGGCCGTGGACAAAAGCCTCGAGCGCATAGTGACCGCAATCCGGGCCAAGGGGGGCTTTGCCATTATCACCGCCGACCACGGCAATATCGAGGAGATGATCACCGAGGACGGAGAGCTAAACACTTTCCATACCAGCAACAAGGTGCCTTTCTTCCTGGTTGGCCCGCCCAAAACGAAGCTCCGCGAGGACGGCACCCTAAGCGATGTGGCGCCCACAATGCTCAGCCTGCTTTTCGGAGAGGAGATCCAAGCGGTCAAAAAGGGCATGAAAGGAAAGCTGCTTTTCGCCAATGGCAGGTGAAAGCTCTCTGAATAAGCTGGAATTTTATCTTTTAAAGCTCCTGATGTTCTTATTTACTTGATGATGAAATCTTTTCTTTAAAAAAAAGGGACATTCCCGGATACGGAGAGTGTCCCTTTTGCTTGTGTTTTTGAAAGCAAGGCTTTGCACTAAAAGTTCTACATGGAAATCCCCTATTGAGAGGGGTGGGGCGCGAAGCGGACAGGGTGTGTCTTCTTGATTTTCATGCTTCGTTTTGACCGCCCCGCGGACATGAGAGTTTTTATGAAACCTTTGAAAAATGTTATCCTTTTACCAGAAGAATATTGTTTGCTTTTTTATAAAACCATAAAAATCAATGTATTATTGTAGGGGCGGGTTTCAAACTCGCCCCTACATGCAAAATTTATCCTGTTACCTGGGATTTTTTTAAAGGTCTCTTTATGTATATCTGGTCCGCGCTCTCAGGTTCAGTCAGGAGGAAAACAGTTTTATATACCATTATTTTCAGACCGCGGTGGCAAAGAATGTAGCGATCTTTTATCGAATAAGGGAAATACTCATTGCTCATCGCTCATTACTTCTTACTCTAAGCTCTTGCATATTTTGATAATTTCATTAATACTGTTATTAGGCGGCAAGCAAAAACGAATGGGAAAATAATTTTTTTAATCGAAAAGAATTCCTCGAAGCTCTGCTGAGGGGTAAACGACCCCTTAAGCTAACCGTAGGGGCGACCGGCGGTCGCCCGGGGGCGGATGGTGAAAATAATCATTACCAACCTTATGATACCTCGCAGTTTGCCGCGGGGTAGTTCATTCGAAAAGAATTCCTCGAAGCTCTGCTTCCGGGCATCCTGCCGCTGATTCCAGCCGTAGGGGCACGGCATGCCGTGCCCTCTATGGGGGTGGTGTGAAAGTGTGGCATCAAATTCATAAATCGAATTCCGAACAGATACCTCGCGGCTTGCCGCAGGCTGGTTCATTTCAGAATAGAATAAATGGGTTGTTCCGGGTAAGTCTAAGCCTGGCTCGAGGGAAGGAGTCAAGCTGATTTTTTAGTCCTGCGCTTTATTTTTCCCGCACAGGCTGCAGGGCCTGTAAACTTATCAATTCCAGCACATGGAGGGCAAGATGAAGCTGAATGTCAAGGCCTTTTCTTTCACCTGCGCTATCTTCTTGGGCCTGGGTATGTTCCTGTACACCTGGTGGGTGATAGCTTTTGAGGGCCCGATCGCTGAAGTGAGCCCGCTCAGCTATGGCTACCGGGGCTACTGTATCAGCCCGCTGGGGAGCGTTATCGGGCTGGGATACGGGCTGGTGGAGGGACTTATCGGTGGGGCGGTTTTCGCCTGGCTGTACAACAAGCTGATATGCGAGCCCAAGGAAAAAGCCGAAGCCCCGAAAGAGCCTGCGAAATAACTGTATTTCTCTCATCGGTCAGGCGAATTTTTTAGTAACTCTTGATTTTGGTCCCGGGTTTTCACCATTAGTGAGCCGCCAGCGCTAGGAATAGGTTGGCAAAGGGGTTGGTGTGCTTGCAGGGGGGTAGTTATACTCAAAAATACTAAAAAAACATTTATATTTTTTATTAATCAAGCAAACCTGGAATTAATTATGTTTTGAATAATTAAAATAATGTTTCTTATATTGACGAATTAGAAAGACCATATCTATGCTGTCTTGCAATAAAAGCGTCCTTACCTCCTTCCATAATTTCGAGAATTGATTTTATAATTTCCTTATTGTCAATAGAACCACTTTGAGTGCAAATTCCCTCAGAATCACTTAGAGCATCAAGAACAATTACCTGTTCTGCATCTCCAGAGACTACTATATTAGGATTATGGGTTGCAACTATGATTTGTCGTTTTTCTTTAAGATCTGTAAGTATGTCAACAAGCATTTTACCAACTAAACGGTTATCAAGATTATCTTCTGGCTGGTCGATAACTAAAGGTGCATCTTCTGACAGGGCGATTAGTGGCAGCATAGCGCTCGACCTTTGTCCAGGCGAAAGATTCTCAACAGGTCTATTATTCAGAAGTATGCCTTCTTCATCATTCCAAACCACTTCTGCCATCTCCAAAATTTTATCGAGTTTTTTACTATCGACTATTGGTATATCAGCATCATCATCATGACTGAATGGAAAAAGTGTATCTATCAATCTTTTTTCAATGTCATTATCTAATAATAATTTTACCATAAGAGAGGTACTTTTGTTTATTTGGTGTGGTTTTTTTAATAGTATTGCTTTTGCCAATTCAATTGGAGTGTAGTTCGAAGAAATTTTCTCAGGCCATTTGTTTGCCTTGTAATTACCATGTAAGTCTCTATTTAAAAAACCACTATCACGAAGATAATTTTCAAAATTTATTCTATCTCCACCAGATTTAAACCGTAAGGATATTTTCATTTCTTGAGTTCCAAATTGATTAAGGCGAGATTCAATCTCTTCTTTTCGCCTTGCTCTTTTATCACTAATTTCATCTGATAAATCTGCAAGTTTTTTTGCTATCTCCATCCAATTTTTTATGTTATCTTCAAATTGTTCCCATATTTTTTTATAATCCCGTTTTAGTTCTTGCACGCGCTGAAGGCGTTCTTCAGCTATTCTTCTCCTTTCAGCAGCCACTTGTTTGGCAGTTTCATCACTAACTTTTTCTCTAATTTCCGTTTCCTTTTTCTGTATTATTTCTTTTAATTTTTGAATATTTATATCTACTTCATGTACAAGATCTTTTAAAAGATCTACTGCTTGGTTAGTTTTTTTACGTACATCAGCTTCTATATCGGGAATCTTTAATTCTAATTTAGTTTCAGACCACCAATTTTTAAGTGTTTCTGATGGATCAATAAGCAATTCATCAAGACCTTCAAAAAGTTCTGTTTTCATAGTGTTCAAAAGTGAATCTATCCTTTCTTGTGTTTTATTTTTAAGTTCTGATAGAATTTTTTCTTTTGTTTTTGCTGTATCAATTTCCAAAAACAACTGTTGTACTACTGGTGTATTAAGTAGATCGAAATCTGCTTTATATTCCTTATATCTTTTTATTTCACCATTGTTTCTTAGTATTGTATTTGAAAGATTGGACACTAAGGTCTCAATGTTTCTTCGTTTATCTGCTAGCGAGGATCTGAAATCTGACAATTGTTCAAGTTTTACATTAATCCCAGGTATAAGTCTATCAATAAGGTCTCTTTGGCGATGTGCTTCTCGTCCTAAAGTTTCTATTTCACTCCATCCGAAAAGTCTCATAGGATATAATCCACTAGTTTCAACATCATGGACTTCCCGTTCATCTCCATTTATTGTAAAAACCCTAGTTGTGTAATCTTGTTTTTGATCATAGGTGGCCTCCAAGATATGATTTTCTCTATCCTTGACACAATATACTACGCGAATAACGCAATTGGTTAAAGTAGCTTCTTGAAGTCCTTTCACTTTATTAGCTAAATCTGCACTAGGTTGTTCAATCTCATGTAATGTTCTATTGTAGCCAAAAGCATAACGAAGTGCCTCAATGATAGTTGACTTTCCAGAACCTCGAGGTCCTATTAGACATGTAAGATTATCTGAGAATGAAATCCGAAGTGTCTTAAAAAAGCCTTTTTCATCACTAGCAATTATTTCTAGACCAAGGATAATAGGCGACGGAGGAATTGGTACATCACCAGGAAATCTAATACGTGTATCAGGAAATTGAAGAGCTTGCTTTAAGCCTTCAAAGCAAATGGAAGTCATTTTTATATGCGTAACTCGATTTTCATTTGCAATATCTTGAGCATTGTGAGCATTTGTTGACAAAAGAACCGGGATACTAACTTTTTTACCTGCTATTTCACTAATCCAACGGTAATGCTCTTTATCTGTCTCTTTTGCCACTTCAATTGCATCAAAACCAGAGGTGAGAATCCAGTCTTTGAATTTTCCTGAAATTTGTCTATCCTCTTCTTTAGAAGATTCTCCTTCGGTTGAATATAATACAATTCCATCTTTACCAAGCTGTCTAAAGGCTTTTCTAACTCCACTTTCATTATCAATATGTGCTGCTATACAAAGTCCTCCAAAATCATGGATGGTTTTAATAAATACTGTAAGATCTGAACCCTTTATTAATTCTCTCCCGGTGCGATTTTTTTCATCTGGTATGTCTTTAGGTAAAATCTTGCATATTTGCTCAAGTGTGTAATCTTCGGGGAATATTGCTATTATATGTAGTTTAAAAGTATCTAAAGGTGGTGAAGGTTGAAAATTAATTTCCATTCCAGGAAGAATACATTTATTACTTTTTTTAGCTAATTGTGACAATCGACAAGAAAAATCACATTTCATGTGATCTGTTATTGCTAACATATCTATGTTAATAGATTTTATCTCCTCCAAGAAAATATTTTCAATAATATTTTTATCTCTTGTATCAAAAACCATTTTTTCTTTTCTTTTAATAATTTGCGCATAGTCATAACTGTCAGGGGAATGAGCGTGTAATACTACTTTTTGGAAGATAGCTATATTTTCTTTTAGTTTCTCAAGCCTTTCCAAAAGATTTTTATATCCATTCATTTTAATCTCCTTAAAAGAACAATATTTATAACTTATTGTAAATCTAGTTCTTTAATTAAATAAAACTAATACATGTCTAATTTATTAAAATTTAACTTAAATATTGTATCTTAAATTTTCAACAACTGCCTTTTTTATTATCTATTTTTTTTATAATGTTCAAAATCATTGAAGTCAAGAAGAACCGTACATTTTCTATCTATTTCTATTTCAGAACTACATTTTTAAGATATTGCCATTAAATCTAAATTTATTTGGTTAACAAGGTCATTCTTTTAAATCTTCAACGGCATGCGTTCCCAGGCCGCAACCAGGCCTCCTTTATGAGTCTCAAGAGATTAACAGATAAAGCCCCTATTAGCAACAGAGGTTTATTTGAAGCCTACGGAGGTCTTCGATTTACTACACGCCAAAAATTTTTAGTACTTTTGATAGGCTGCAAAAGTCATAAAACATTCTAAATCTGTGTGAAAAAGTGCTAAAGTTATAAATTTCCGAATTTATTAAAGTTAAGGTCTAGTAGTACCTTGTCACTACGAGTTCTTTCAAACTATCGCTTTAATTAGAAGCTCACAACTATCTTCAACTTTGGTGGTCGACCTAAAGTCTTACCTCCTTTCAAAAACTCCTTGCAAATTATCACAATCCGGTTCAGATTTTCATTTGCCGTCTTTTCAGTCCGGAGATGTTACTTTTCCTGACAACGGCTTCACCCCTTTTCTCACCGCCGGAGGAGCTGCCAGGTAATGTGCAAATCCATAAAAAACATAAATGCCTTTGGTCTGAGCGCGTTGTTCCTTTTCTGCTGCACAGGGCTATTCTCGGCTGAAACCGTGTCAACGAGACACCCGGTAAGCCGGGAACATCCACGGCTGTTGGGCACAGCGGGAGAGCTGAAAGAGCTGGCCAGGCAGAAACCCGGGGATTTTGTCCGTGTCGCTGAGGTGGCGTTCGAGCAGGAGGGGGACGATCACCAGAAGATGATCTCCATGGGCCTGCTCTATGCGATCAAGGGGGATCAGTGGTACGGCAAGAAGGCTGTCGAGATAGCCATGAGATATATAAACGGCCCGGTCCGGGTGGGCCATGAGACTTTCGGCCACGACCTGGCCCGCTGCGCGCTTGCTTACGACCTGTGCTACCCCTGCTGGTCCGCTGAAGAGCGCATGAAATTCCACGACTACCTGAACCGCACAGTGGATGCCAATCTCGGCTCGGAGACCAGCGTGTTCCACAATGGCTGGTACGGGTACAAGAGCTGGGGGATCGGCCTGGCGTGCTATGCGACATATTACGAGAACCCCCGGTCGCCGGAGATTTTAAAAGCCCTGGAGAATGAGTTCCGCGAGCGCGTGGTCCCATCCTTTGCCCTTGCCGGGGACGGCGGCGGCTGGGCCGAGGGCTATTATGTCAACTACTGGTCGTATGAATGGATGTTTTTCTGCGAGGTGGCGCGAAGATGCGAGGGGATGGATTATTTCGACCTTTCCCCTGAATTTTTAGGGAACCGCGCAGTGGCCGGTATGTTCGAGGCTTACCCTGGTATCAGGGAGCGCGATTCCCGCCGACCGGTTCCCATGGGCGACAGCGGGGGCCGGGTATTTACAGGCGAGCGCGACAAGGCCCTCTCAGCCCGGCGCATCCTGGTGAACTTTTTCCGGGATGACCCGGCGCACCAGGTGGTGCACTCTTTTAACGAGACCACTCCGGTCTCGGGTGTAGTGGCGAATGCCTACAAGGATTTTCTCTGGCGCGATACGAGTGTCAAGAAAGGCAACCTGAAAAATTTCAGGCTCTCGCATATCAGCCAAGGCCCGGGGTATGTCTATGCGCGCAGCTCGTGGGATGAAGACGCCACCTACTTCTTTTTCAAGTGCGGCGACCGGTTCACCTCGCACCAGCACCTGGATGTGGGGAATTTCCTGATCTACAAGTACGAGGAACTGGCGGGCGACGGCGGCCAGTTCTATGCGTTCGACACTGACCACGAGGTGAACTACCTTCTGCGCACTATCGCCCATAACTCAATCCTGGTCCACGATCCGGGCGAGACCTGGCCCGCGATCCGCGCTTTCAAGGGCCCGATCGGCAATGACGGGGGGCAGCACCACAACTGGCCCCATCACAACGGCTCTGTCCAGGATGCCGCTGCCTGGGTGGAAGGGCGCAAGCTCTATGACATCGCGGACATGCTCGCTTTCGAGGACCGGGGCGGCTACCTCTATGTGGCAGGCGACTGCTCCAGAGCTTACTCGCCGAAAAAGCTCGAGTATTTCTTCCGCCAGATTGTCTTTATCCGGCCCGGCACATTCGTGATTTTCGACCGGGTGAGATCCAAAGACCCGGGGTTCGAGAAAACCTGGCTCCTTCAGGCCATGAAGCCTCCCACCGGCGAAGCGCCGAGCCTCCAGATCACTAACGGCAGGGGGCGGCTGTTTGTCCAGATCCTGCTGCCGCTGGAACCCAGAGTAAAGCTCTTCTCCGGCCCGGTGCTTTACAGCTACGGCGGCAGGAGCTATCCGCCCTATCACAATGTCGGCCCGGCGCCAGAGTGCCGCATCGAGGTATCGCCGCCAGTGCCCGCGGAAGTGGATTATTTCCTGAATGTCCTGACAGCGGCAGACTCGTCCACAGTGAGCGTGCCCCAGGCTGCCGCCGAGGTGACAGACTCGGAGGTCACGGTCACGGTCGCCGGGAGGAAGATTGTCTTTACTACTCAGGAGGTCGGCGGAGGGATCGAGGTCGCCGGCAGACGCACCCAGTTCGCTAAGGAGATAGTGGCTCAGTAATGTTCCGGCAGGAACATTGAGCCTGAAATAATGGTTAGTTCATTCTATGACCTGGATCTCGAGATTTCTTGAATGCAGTTTGTCCCGGATTCGATCCGGATTCCAATTGCCGTTCTTTAGACGACCCGCTGCCGTCACTAACCGTATCTCACTTAACTTCCCTTTTCAGAGGAGAAACCCGACCATGTCTGGATCAACTTATTTACAGAAGGCTTTGGTGTTGCTTTGTCTGTCTGTCTTTTGCTGGGCCGGGTGCGCAAAAAAAGAGAAAGAGTCAACCCCGGTACAGGCTGTTTCCACTCCCGGGCAGACTGGTATTACAAGGCACGCAATCAGCAAGGAACACCCGCGTCTGCTGGGCTCCAGGCAGGAACTGCAGGACCTGGCCGAGCAGAGGCCTGAGGCCTATGCGCGTGTTGTGGGTGTAGCGCGCAATATCGAGGCCGGCGACCAGCTGATAGCTGACAGGCACGGGAAGATGATTTCCATGGCGCTGGTCTGCGCGATCGACGGGGACAATGAGCTCTGCAAACAGGCCGTGCAGATGGCCATGAAATATATCGAGGCCCCGGTCCGGGTGGGCCATGAGACATTCGGCCACGACCTGGCCAACTGCGCCCTGGTTTACGACCTGTGCTATCCTTGCTGGACAGAGGAAGAGCGCCTGAAATTCCACGACTACATGAACCGGACAGTGGATGCCAATGTGAACTCCGAGACCCATGTGTTCCACAATGCCTGGTACGGATACAAACACTGGGGATACGGCCTGGCCTGTTATGCGACCTGGTACGAGAACGAGCGCGCCCCGGAGATTCTCGAGACCACCAGGCAGGATTATATCACGCGCGCGGCTCCGGCCCTTGAGCTGGCCGGGGACGGCGGCGGATGGGCGGAGGGGTACTATATCAATTACTGGTCCTATGAATGGATGTTTTTCTGCGAGGTGGCGCGGAGATGCGAGGGGTTCGACTGCTATGAGCTGGCGCCCAGGTTTTACACTAACCGCGCCGTGGCCAGCATGTTCGAGGCCTACCCTGGGATCCGCGAGAACAATTCACGCCGGCCGATCCCCATGGGCGACAGCGGGGGCCAGAAATTCCGTCCTGAGCGCGACAAGGCCCTCTCCGCCAGGCGCATCCTGGTGAACTTTTTCCGCGACGACCCGGCGCATCAGGTGGTGCATGCTTTCAACGAGACCACCCCTGTCTCAGGAGTGCCCGGAAACGCTTACAAGGACTTCCTCTGGCGGGATACTACTGTCAACAAAGGCGACCTGAAAGCTTTCAAGCTCTCGCATTTCAGCCCGGGTGCAGGCTATGTTTACGCGCGCAGCTCGTGGGATGAGGACGCCACTTATTTCTATTTCAAATGCGGCGACCGCTTCACCGCGCACCAGCACCTGGACAACGGGCATTTCCTGATCTGCAAGTATGAGGAGCTCGCCGGGGACGGCGGCCAGTACTATTATTTCGGCGGGGAGCACGATGTCAACTATCTCCTGCGCACGATCGCCCACAGCTCGATACTGGTCTACGACCCGGATGAGACCTGGACTAACATCCGGGCCTGGAAAGGTGCGATAGGCAATGACGGGGGGCAGATGCACGACTGGCCGCACCACAACGGCGCGGCTGTAGATGTGGCTGACTGGGAGAAAAACCGCCAGCTTTACGATATCGCGGACATGCTCGCCTTTGAGGACAGGGGCGAATACCTCTACGTGGCCGGGGACTGCTCGCGGGCCTACTCGCCGAAAAAGCTCGAATATTTCACCCGCCAGATTGTCTTTATCCGGCCCGGCACATTCGTGATTTTCGACCGGGTGAAATCCAAAGACCCGAATTTCAGGAAGACCTGGCAGCTTCAGGCCGCGAAGCCGCCCACAGGCAAGGCGCCAGAGCTTGTGATCACCAACGGCAGGGGGCGGCTGTTTGTCCAGACCGTGCTGCCAGAAAAGGCCCTGGTGAAGCTCAACCAGGGGTCGGACCTTTACACCTACGGCGGCAAGAGCTATGCGCCTGAGGAGGAACGGGGCCCGGCGCCCGAGTGCCGTGTCGGGGTCTCGCCGTCCTCGCCTTCGGCTGTGGATTACTTCCTGCACGTATTGACAGCTACAGACTCCGCCTGTTCCAGTGTCCCCCAGGCAGTGGCGCAGGTTACGGACACAGAGGTCACAGCCGCGCTCGGCGAGGCTAAGCTTGTCTTTACAAAAGACGCTGTCGGGGGAGAGATCGAGATTTCGGGCAGACGTGTCCCGTTAGCTAAACAGATCATAGCCGAGTAGATTTTAT
>Ga0307379_10004906_pt1 | contig 18866 bp, 15 predicted proteins | sample UN2MG_FD_202237 | JGI IMG/M metagenome (GOLD analysis project Ga0307379, IMG submission 202237) | Soil microbial communities from Risofladan, Vaasa, Finland - UN-2 | ecosystem: Environmental > Terrestrial > Soil > Coastal area > Acid sulfate soil | place: Finland: Risofladan, Vaasa | collected... | reverse complement strand
GAGGACGGTTTCTCTTGTCCGGCTAGGCCTCGTGAAACTTGTCCTTCGCTCGGCGCTTTGGTAGGCTAGGGGTGAGGAGGCGTCGGAATCCCATGTTCATCGACGAGGCGGAAATCTACGTCAAGGCCGGCGACGGCGGCGACGGATGCGTCTCCTTTCGCCGCGAGGCCGGCGTCCCCCGAGGCGGCCCGAACGGCGGAGACGGCGGCGACGGCGGCTCCTGTATCCTCCGCGCACGCGCGGGGCTCGATACGCTTCTGGACTTCCGCGGACGCCATCACTGGCGAGCCGAGAACGGCGAGCCGGGGCGCGGAAAAGACCAGTTCGGCGCAAAAGGCGAAGACCTCCTCATCGACGTTCCGCCGGGCACCCTGGTCTACGACCGGCGGCTCGGGATCTTGATTAAGGACCTGAAGCGGCCGGGCATGCAGGCGACGGTGACGCGCGGCGGCCGGGGCGGCCGCGGGAACAAGGTCTTCGCCACGGCAACCGACCAGACGCCGCGCCGCGCCGAGCCCGGCGAGCCCGGCGAGGAGCGGCACCTGAGGCTGGAACTGAAACTCATCGCCGACGTCGGCCTCCTCGGTCTGCCGAACGCGGGAAAGAGCACGCTGCTTTCGCGCCTGTCGGCGGCGCGGCCGAAGGTCGCCGACTACCCCTTCACAACGCTTCACCCCCATCTGGGCATCGTCGAGGCGGGAATCGATCGGCGGTTCGTCATGGCCGACCTCCCCGGCCTCATCGAGGGGGCCCACCAGGGCGTCGGCCTCGGCGACGAGTTCTTGCGCCACATCGAGCGGACGCGTGTCCTCGTCCACCTGGTCGAGGTGGAACCCGAGACCGGCCAGACGCCGGCCGAGGCCTACTGCGCGATCCGAGGGGAACTGGCTGCCTACAGCGGGGCACTCGCCGAAAAAAGAGAACTCGCCGTCTTAACCAAGGCGGACCTCTTGGGAGGCGACGATTCCGTCCGGCGCGAATTCGCCTCGCAAATCGGCCGGCCCGTGCTCCGCATTTCCAGCGTGACGGGAGAGGGCCTCGAATCGCTCGTCGCTCAGATACTCGACCTGCTGGACCGCCTCGACGTCAAGCCCGCACATAAGTCCCGATTGGTGGAGGATTTCGAATGAGCAGCATCCTGGCCGCCACACTTGGAAACACGACGGCGGCCATCGCGCCGGTGACCGACGGAATCGTCGGCGACGCGCTCCGGGTGCCGATAAGCCGTCTGGCCGACTTGGAGGAGGGATTCGGGGGCGGCCGCTGGGACCCGGTCGAGGAAGGCATCCCGGTAATTGTCGCGTCGGTCAACCCGCCGGCGCTGGAGGCGTTCGCGCGCCTGTCGGCCGAGGCCGCCGGCGTTCGGCCCGAGGCGGCGGGCGTGGACTTCCCGATTCCCATTGAGACCGACGTGGATGAACCTGAAAAGGTGGGCGTGGACCGCCTCCTTGCCGCGCTCGCCGCCTACAGGCAAGTCAAGGGGGCGTGTATCGTCGTGGATGCCGGGACCGCCGTCACCATCGACGCTGTCTCAGCCGACGGGGTGTTCCAGGGCGGGGCGATCTTTCCCGGCCTCGACCTGATGGCCCGCGCGCTGGCCGATGGGACGGCTCGGTTGCCGGAGGTTTCCATGCCGACCGAAGCCCCTGCCGTGGGCAAGAACACGCGGGCAGCCATCGCGGCAGGCGTGCTTCGGGGCGCGGCCGGCGCGGCGGCGGCACTCATTGAAGGCATGCGGAAGACGGTCGGTCCCCGTGCGCCGGTGCTTTTGACTGGCGGCGATGCGCCTCGCCTCGTGCCGTATCTTCCTTCCGACTGCCGCGACGTTGTCCCGAACCTCGTCCTTGAAGGCCTCGTTATCGCATACGGCGAGTCGAGGAAACGATGAGCCGAGGGGATGACGGATTCTTTTCGGTCCTGACGCCGCCGGGCCGCGGAGGCATCGCGGTTCTGCGCATCGTCGGCTCCGTGGCGGCCCGCGCGCTTGAGACCGCGTTCCGACCGGCCGGCCGCGGGAATGACGGAAATCTCAAATCACCGGATTCGGCCTCTTCTACGACTCTTCTCCCGGAACCGGGCCGACTGGCCTACGGCCACATCATTGACGGCGAAGGGGCGCCGCTGGATGAAATCATCCTGTATCGCGCGGATCCGAAAGTGTTTGAGGTGAACTGTCACGGCGGTCCCGCCGCCGTCGAGGCCGTCTGCCGCAGGCTCGCGGGGCTGGGGCTTGAAAAGGTGAGTCCCGACCGGCTCCTCGAACTGGAAGGGGCGAGCCAAATCGAGCGCGACGCTCGCCGGATGCTATGGTCTGCCCGGACGCCGCTTGCCGCACGAATCCTCCTGGACCAGTTGAACGGCGCCCTCAAGCGCGCCATCGAGGAGGCCTGCAAGTCCATTGCGTCCGGCCGGGCCGACGAGGCGTCCGCGAGGCTCGATGCGCTGCTTAATCGCTGGCGCTGCTGCGGGCGGCTGCTCGCCCGACCGGCGCGCATCGCCGTCGCCGGGCCGCCCAACGTCGGAAAGAGCACGCTCGTCAATCGCCTCCTCGGCGCGGATCGCGTCATCACATCCGAAGCGCCCGGGACCACGCGGGACTATGTCGAGGCGGAAGCCGCGCTCTCCGGGCTGCCGGTTGTGCTCGTGGACACGGCGGGCCTCAGGGAAACCGAGGAGATGATCGAGCGGGAGGGCGTCGAGCGGGCCCGGCGCGAGGCCGGCGCGGCCGAGGTGGTCGTGTACCTCCTGGATGCGAGCGAAGGGCTACGGGCCGAAGATGGGGCGATGCTCGCGTCGCTGGGCGAGCGCGGTTTGGCGGTCTGGAACAAGGCCGACCTGGCCGGCGGTCCGCTGGGGGAGCCGGGGGCGATTGCCATCTCGGCCCTCACGGGGGCCGGCGTCGATGTGCTGACTCAGGCGCTTTTGAATCGGCTCGGTTACCGCCCTGGCGAACCGGGCGAGGCCGTGCCGTTTACCTCCGTCCAAGCCGAAACGTTTGAGGCCGCGCGCGAGGCCCTCGCTGCCGGTCGAACCAAAGGGGCGCTCGAAACGCTCGGTAAACTCACAAATACCTCGTCATCAGGCGACCGATGTCCTGCCACATGAGGAAAGCAAACAGAACGAGGACCCCCATCCAACCTGCAGCCCAGATGGCATTTCGGACCTTCATGCCGACCGGGCTGCCCTTAATCTTCTCGATGACCAAAAAGAGCACGTGCCCGCCATCGAGGGGGGGGACGGGGAGGAAGTTCACCACCGCGATGCAGACGGCAAGCATTCCCCATAATTCCATCAGCGTGCCGAGACCTTGCGACGCAATCTCCAGCGAGGCCGCCACAATTAGCACTGGACCACCCATAGCCTTCGGGCTGACCTCGCCGCGAATCATCTGGGCGATGTTGGCATAGACTCGCTTCAGCCAGAGCACGGTGCGGTTGATGCCTCGCGTGACGGCCTTCAGCGGGTTCATGATGCGCGGCAGGGAAACGTAAAGCGGCTCTCCGGCGGCTCCCGCCAGGGTGAACCGCTCGAGCGGCTTCGGCTTGAGTTGGTAGAAAAGCGTTTTTTCCTCACTGCCCCGCCGGATACCGATGGCGACGGGTTCGTCGAGGCTCTCTTCCACCAGAAGGCGGTAAATTCCATTCCAATCGCTCGGGCATTCGTCCCTTTCGGATACCCAAAGGATTTCGTCGCCGCGCTCCAGGCCCGCCTCCGCCGCCGACCCCCCTTCTTCGGCGTAGGCGACGCAGAACGGCCGGCGCGCATCAAAGCCCATCAGAATGCCGATGATCGGCTGTTGACCCTTTTTATCAAGCGTGACGGCGGGAACGGCTTCAATTGTTCGGCCGGGGAACCACAACCAGCCCGGACGGTACAGCCGCAGCGGCACCTTGCCACCGACCCCCGCCTCGCGGACCACGTCCTGCAACTCCTCAAGCGCGGGCCATTCGACGTCGCCGGCCTTGATGATGCGGTCGCCGCTCTTGACGCCCGCCTTCGCGGCCGGGGCCTCATCCAGGACTTCGCCCACCATCGTCGGCGGCTCCATGCCCAGGTCGTATTCGAACAATTCGGCCGGATCGACTCCCAGAACTTTGCGTTCGCCATCACGAACAACGGTCAGTTCCACAGGGCCGGCGGGCAGCGAATCCAGGAGGCTTTCGACCTGGTCCCACCGCTCGACGGATGTCCCTTCCACGGCGAGGATGCGGTCGCCTTCGCGAAGGCCCGCCTGGGCGGCGGCGGACACGTCGAGCACCCCGGCAATCACCGGTTCGACCGGGGGCCGCACCCCGATCATCGGGGCGTACGAGCCCGGCAACCGTTCGCTCACGAGGGTTTTCGCCAGGCGCTGCGTTTCGCCGCTTCCTTCAACGCCGCGCGACAGGACCAGCCTGAACTCGGTCCCCGCGTTGCGAAGATGGACCGCCGCAACAATGTCCTCAAAGGACTGGATCGAGGCATCGTTAATCGAAACGATGCGGTCGCCCGGGCGGATGTCGGCCTCTTGAGCCGGCGATCCGGGGACTACCCCGCCGACGATGGGCGGGGCAGCCCGAATGCCGAGCATCGGCGCCACGATGAACAGAACCAGGGCCAAACCCACGTTCATCACGACGCCCGCCGAGAAGACAACCGCCCGCTGCCAGGGGGGCCGGCGCCACATCGCCCGAGGGTCGTCCGCGCCCTCGGCCTCGGGATGCTCGCCGGCAAGTTCCACAAACCCACCCAAAGGAATGCAGCGCAGCGAATACTCCGTCCCGCCGCGATTCCACCGAAAAATCGGCGGCCCGAAACCGATGGCGAAGCGCGGCACGCGGACGCCGAACCGCTTGGCGGCCAGAAAATGCCCCAGTTCGTGCACGAAGATGATTAGCCCCAGGGCGACGGCTATTTCGATGATGTAAAGGATGTTAGGCACTGTGCGGCTTCCTCTCTAGCCCAGGCATCGGCTGCCAGGATTTCTTCTAAATCGGGGTCCGCCACCCGCCGGTGCGCTTCGAGCACACGCTCGACGAGCGGCACGATATCGGTGAAACGAATCTTTCCGGCCAGAAACGCTTCGACGGCCAACTCGTCGGCCCCCGAAAGCACAGCGCCGAGCGTTCCGCCCTGCTCGGCAACCTCAAACCCCAGCGCCAGGGCGGGAAACTTCTCCACGTCCGGCTGCTCAAAGTTGAGGCGCCCCAGAGCCGCAAGGTCCAGCCGCTCCCACGGCGCAGGCCGGCGCTCGGGGCAAAGAAGCGCATACTGAATCGGCAGCCGCATGTCCGGCGGCCCCATCTGGGCGATGACCGACCCGTCCACAAACTCGACCAGCGAGTGAACCACCGACTCGGGATGAATCAGGACGGCGATCCGGTCGGCCGGCAGGTCGAACAGATGGTGGGCCTCGATGACTTCGAGGGCCTTGTTCATCAGCGTGGCCGAATCGATCGTGATCTTCGGCCCCATCGACCAGGTCGGATGCTCCAGAGCCTGCCGGGGCGTGACGTCGGCTTGCGCCTCGGCCGGAAGGCCGTAAAACGGCCCGCCGCTCGCCGTCAGGACGACGCGGCGGACCTCGTCGCGCCGGCCGCACGCCATCGCCTGAAAAATCGCCGAATGCTCGCTGTCAATCGGAATGACCTCGGCGCCCGCGCGCGCGGCTTCACGCATCACCAGCGCGCCGGCCATGACGAGGCTTTCCTTGTTCGCAAGGGCCAGGCGCTTGCCCGCGCGGACGGCGGCCAGCGCCGCCGCGAGCCCCACACCGCCAACCACCGCCGACAGCACAATGTCCACATCGTCACGCTCGGCAATGGCCGTCAAGCCTTCGGGCCCGACGAGAATCTCCGGCTTGACGCCTCTGGGAAGCGCCTCGGCAAGGACCCGTGCGGCCTCCTCGTCCGAGACCGCGACGACGCGGGCGCCAGTCTCGGCCGCCTGCCGGGCCAGACGCTCGGCGCTCGTGGCGGCAGCAAGCGCCACGACCCGGAACTCCGGGCCCAGCGACGCCACCACCTCCAGCGCCATGCGCCCAATCGAACCGGTCGATCCCAAGACAGCGATATTCGACACCGTGTCGCTCCGAAAGTCAGCCCAACGAAAGAGGGAGTTTACGGCCCACAGACCCACCTTGCAATCCCAAACCGGGCCGTAGTCCCGATACATCGGGCGGGTTTACCCGCCGGCCTGTTGGGAGGGCTTGCCCGCCGGTCCCTTGGGCGGGTTTATCCCCAGCGGCCCGTTTCTTGCCGTTGCCGCCCGACGTTCGCCGTAGCGCTGGGGTTTATCCCCAGCGGCCGTTTCTTGCCTGCCGCCCGCGGCCCCGGGCTACACAAAAAGGACTGCGTGCGGGGTGGGATTTTACCCGCCCCGCCACGGCGGGTAAACGTGGCGGGCACCCCGCACGCGCGCCAGCGGCGGCGCGCCGAAAACAGAAGGACCGGGCCGCCGTGTCCGGCAACCCGGCCCTTCTGCTGCCTCCGCGGGGTGCGGGCACTCGCACCTTTCGGGCACCCCGCCCGCACCCCGTTTTCACACACCCCTGCCTTCCGGCCGGGTTTTTCTCTACTTACGCCTGCGGCGAATCAGAGCAAACGCGCCGCCGAGGGCCAACAGACTCATCGTCGCCGGCTCGGGCGTGACGTAACTGGTGCTGTTCAGCGCTACTGAGGAAAGATAAACATCCGCATTTTTCCAGTTCCCGGATGTCCCGCAGATGAAATCGATCGAGTACACCTTATCGGTGGAGTCGATATCGGCTTTGGGAAGTTGGCCCAGCACCGTTGCAAAATCAGCCCAGAAGAAACCGCCGTCCTTGGATCGGGTGGCATCGGGGGACCAGTAATAATAATAAGGGTCGCTTCCGCTTCCGAGAGCGAGAGCGTCACGCGTGACGTACGCACTATCGACGGCCGTAGCGAATGGCCAAAAGTCGCCGGAGAGAAAATTATCTCCTCGGTCGCTTGCGTCCACGTAACCCAGGGCGCTCGGCTGGTGGGAGCTCGCCGGCGTCATCCAGGCCAGCCCGGTTCCTTCGAGGATCCCGTCGCCATCCGCATCAATGTTGAAGACCACTTCCAGGATAGGGCTACTGGTGCCGCCGAACGCCGTCAGCTGGGCGGTGTAGGACAACGACGTGATGGCGTTCAGTGCGATCCCGCCGTCAATCGTCAGCCGCGCGTAGGCGCTGCCGACGTCACCGTCGTCGGTATGCAGTTTGACGGCGGAGCCTTCGACCGTCGCACTCGCGCCGGTTCCGGCGGTGCCCCACGAGACGGAGTTGGCCGCCTCGGCCGCGCCGCTCGCGGCCAGAACCAGGCCCACTACTGCGAAAACCGTCAGTAAACTTCTCATCTTGCGTCTCCTTTCGACCCTCTGGGTCCAAACTGGACCGTTCGGGTCTTTGCGTCGCGCGCGGCCGAGGGCCGCTCGGCCCTCTTCCTGCCGCCGCAACTTTGACCACTTGTTTTTGCTTCCCTTCCGTTTCCAACCTGCGTCTATCGAGAACGCCTATCCGCACTCGCAACGCCCGTCGGCCCAGCCTCTTCTACCTCTCCCTGGCACGGCAGGCGTGCTGTGGCCTGACGGCCGCCGACCGGGCGACAAATCCGAAACACCCCTCAATCCGTCGCATCACCTCCTTTCACCTTTCCTGTCCTATCGGTGGGGTGCGGGTACTCGCACCTTTCGGGCACCCCGACCCGCACCCCGTTTCACACACCCCTGCCCTCCGGCTAGGGAATAACCTTTCACCTTTCTACTTACGCCGCCGGCGGCCAAGGAACGTCAGCGCGCCGCCGAGACCCATCAGCGCCAGCGTGGCGGGCTCGGGAACCCCGCTGAACTGGCCCGTGGCGTTGGCGTCAAACGGCGCAAGGTAGCCGTTAGGGCCGATTGCCAGCGGAGGAACGATATCCAGAAGGGACCAGGAAAAACTGCCCGTAATGGGGTGGCTCAGACCGGAGTTGGCAAGGATCGCGCCACCCGTATATGTGACGGAGGAGCTGACCGTGACGCCGGTATCTTGAGAGCCCATGATCAAGCCATCTTCCAGACCGCCCGCCAGGAGCAGGACAGGGCCGGTTCCCGGGTCTTGGCTCCAGACCTCAAACTCGGCCACGCCGAGCGGCTGGATCATCGCACCACCGAAGGCCATCGCCGGGCCGCTTGCCGGGATGCCCTGTGTGGGATCGCCGCCGACAAGGATACTCAGCGTGCAGTCAGCAAAGATGGTGCCGTTCGGACCAACAACGCCGCCGGGGATGCCGGGGACAAGGAACGGTGTGTTAAACCGCAGATCCTTCGCTCCGGTCACATCATGGAATGCATTGCCGTCCCAGATGAACTCCGCGGTTGTCGGCGAAGGCGGCTCCGGCATGTAGTCGGCCAAAAGGCCCGCCCGGGCCGTTGAGGTCCCTGCGGCGACCACCCCCGCAATAACCAGGGCACACACCGTAAGACCGATAAGCGTCCTCATAACTACTTCTCCTTTCTTTTTGGCTACTGCGTTCATGCTACCCGTTACCCGCCCGCGACTGACCTTGTTCCACTTCACTACGGATCGAGGAGCGGCGTCCACCGCCGCCATCGCCTTGCTGCCACATAATCCGGAACATTTATCGTGTTTCTCCTATTGTCAGCCAGACACCCTTTCACGACGTCGCCTTTACCGAACTCTCCTTCGACCGGTCCATTCCATCCGCCTGCCAAACAAAAAGGGCGGTTTCCGAGGGGACGATAGCCCTCCCGAAAATCGCCCTTCAAATACCTTGCTTATGTGTCCGGGGCCCTATTGTTCAGGCCTGCCGGTCCGGGCCGCTCAATATTCCCCGCAGCGCGGCCGCGTGCTGCCTCCTCACCTCTAAATATAATCACAATCAATGAATCCGCAACGAGGGAAGGCCTGTTATGGCCTGTTCCAAATCCCTCGATTGGCTACAGGATATGGATATAAAGGTCTCGCCGGGGATCCTTCGGTGTATGAGCCCAATTCAGGTGTCAAGGGGGACCAGGCCTTTGCGAACGGCGTATCTGGTCAGTTCCGCGATGCTGTATAGGCCAAGTTTTTGCATGAGATGGCGGCGGTGCATCTCGACGGTCTTGGCGCTTCGTTTCAGGCGCAGGGCGATTTCCTTCGTCGCCAGGCCCTCGGCCAAAAGTTGAAGCACCTCACGCTGCCTGGGCGTCAAGGCGGGACCGTTTGTCTTCGGCGTCCCGGACGATTGGTCCAGGTAGGCTTCCGTCACCACGCCCACGATTTCCGGACTCAGGTAGGTCTGGTCCGCCACGACGGCCCGGATGGCGCGAACCAGGTCCTGGGCGTCGCACGTTTTGAGAAGATAGGCCGAAGCACCCGCCTTGAGCATCTCGGTCACCAACTCGCCGTCGCGGTGCATCGAGAGGGCCATCACCTTGGTTTTCGGCAGGCGGGCTCTGATCTGGCGGGCGGCCTCAATGCCGCCGAGTTCGGCCATCGTGACATTCATAATCACCACATCCGGGCGGACATCGCGGGCCACGCGTACGGCGGCTCGACCGTTCTCGGCCTCCGCCACTACCTCCATGCCTTCCTGGTTGTTGATTAACGCGCATAGCCCCTGGCGGATAAGGTTGTGATCGTCGGCCAACAGGATCCGGATGCTCATCCTGCCCCCCGTCTAGGCTTTGCTCGTGCTCAGCGCGGCTTTCCAAGGGTTCCCCGGATTCAAAACCAGCGTGTCTCCGAAGCCCCCTGCGCCGCGGCGCCATACGCGTCAACGGCGGTCGTTCGCCGCGCCCTCGGCTCGCCCGGCGCTACGCCGTGCCGTTGTGCTGATATACCGCCTGTCCTCGCGCCAATGTAACTTCACACTATTATACCCTATGGGCGACACCATGCTGAGGATCAGGCTACGGGAACTGGTGGTTTATGAGGCTAGACTAAGCCTGTATTTGCCACAGGGATGCCATGTAGGGCTGCCACCCAGCGGCCCAGCCACAAGGGCCAGGCCACCCGTCCCATCCTACATCCTCAGCCTTTCCATCTACCTCTCGCAGCAGAGCCGTGAGCCGTGCCTGAGACCCTCCATCGCAGCCGAGAATCCGGGACGCGTCGCCCCCCTCCCATGCATCCCTCTGACACAACAAGCGTATGGTCTATTGAGCGGAAACGCAAATTGGCGTGACAGACGTGCGGCACTGCTATGACAAGAGTGTGGCACTGCAACGGCCCGTCAGGTTTGTGGCAAAGGCCTCAGCGCCTCTCTGCGCAGCGCAGTCTGCTTATACTACTTTGTCAACTTCACGCCTATACAGGCACGCGCTACCCCCCCCTGCCATTTTGGCAGTCTGGGGCCGCCGGACGTATGGAGCAGGGCCGATGGGAAGGGCCGAAACGCGCGCGCGGACGCATAAGCGCCGCTCCATGTATAAGGGGTAAAAAGGGGGGCAAAAGGGGCCAATTGGGGGTAAGTTCTGACAAAAAAGTGAAAAAAAGTCGAAAAAAGCGCCCGATTCCGCCTTACCCATCTTAACATTTCGGCCCTCAAACCCCTCTGGCGCTAGCGCCAGGCCCGATTTGGCCCCCAAAACAGGCCGATTCCGCCCAAATTCCACCCAAAATCGCCCGCCAACATATCGGCCATACGCAATGTGTGCGCGCACCAATCGCCCACGGGTCCCGGCGCGCCGGGATGGGGTGTGCTGCCCCGCCGAGATGTTCCGCGCAATTGGCAAGTGGATCCCGAGCGCGTGACACACGCCTCCGGCCAGTTCGGCGTCGGCCACATGCCCTACGAGCACGAGTATGCGGCCGGCCCCCGCAAGGCGTATGATTCCCTGCCGCACCTTTCCGAGATGACGGCCAAGGCGCTCGGACTTCTCGAAAATCGGCGGGGCTTTTTTCTGATGGTTGAAGGCGGCCGCATCGATCACGCCTGCCACGCCAACCACATCGAGAATTGCGTCTTTGAGACCATCGAGTTCGCTCGGACGGCCGCGGTGGTGCTCAAGTGGGCGCGCGGGCGACGCGACACGCTGGTTCTCATCACCGCGGATCACGAGACCGGGGGCTTGAGGATTCTGGAAAACCGGGGCCAGGGCAAGATGCCGCTCGTCGAGTGGGCGACGGGAGGACACACGGGCGTCGCCGTCCCGATTTATGCATGGGGTCCGGGCGCCGAGCGCATCAAAGGCCGAATGGACAACACCGACTCGTATGAGATTATGACGGGCGCCCGAGCGCTTCGGGCCTCGTCCACCGTCGAGAGCGCGCGCTCCTCGCGGGAACCGGCCCTTCGCTAGGCGGCGATCGGCTTGCCGTCCTAGTGTTCGGCCTTCAGGTACTCCTTGGCCATCAGGGCGGCCACGACGCCGTCGCCGGCGGCCGTGGCGGCCTGCTTCATCGCGCCGACCCGCGCGTCGCCCGCGGCCCAGACGCCGGCCACGCTCGTCTCCAGCGTGCAGGCGTGCGTCCGGATAAACCCTTGCTCGTCCAGGTCGACGGCGCCTTTCAGAAAACCTGTCAGCGGCTTCAGGCCGATGAAGACGAACACGCCGTCGCACTCGGCCGTGCGCTCCTCCGCTGTTTTGAGGTTCTTGATGCGAATGCCGGTGACCCGCTCGTCGCCGAGGATTTCCGTGATGGTGCTTTCAGAGGACGTCGTCACGCGGTTGCCGTACTTCTCGAGTTCGTCGATGAGGATCTGTTCGCCCGTAAAGTTCTTTCGGTCCATCACGTAGGTCAGGTGCCCGACGAACTTCAGCAGGTGAAGGCCTTCGTCGAGCGCCGTGTTCCCGCCCCCGACCACGACGACGTGCTTGCCTTGGTAAAAGGGCGCATCGCACGTGCCGCAGTAACTCACCCCGTAGCCCGTCAGTTCCTTTTCGCCGGGAACGTTGAGTTTGCGATATTCCGAGCCGACGGCCAGGATCACCGAGCGGCTGCGGTACCGCTTCCCGCCGACGTGGGCGTCGATATAGCGGCATCCGGCTTCCGTGCAAGGTTCCATGCGCTCGACCTCGGCATAGTTGACGATTTCGGCGCCGAAGCGCTTGGCCTGGCCGGACAGGCGGTCGGCCAGTTCCATCCCGCCGATCGCCTCGGGGAACCCCGGATAGTTCTCGACGCGCGCGGTGGTCAGAATCTGGCCGCCGGGCATGAGTTTTTCGAGGACCAAGGTGCTCAGTCGCTCGCGCGTGGTGTAAATCGCGGCCGAGAGGCCGGCGATGCCGGCGCCTACGATGATGCAATCGTAAACCTTGTCTTCAGGTTTTGCTTCGGCCTTCGTCTTGGCGGGTTCTGCCATGTTTCAGTCTCCCGGTCCGACTCCGGCGGATAAATCGCCTCACCCGCCGCGGAAAGCGACAGTTTAGCGACGTTTCCCTTTCCGTCCAGATGAAAAACGGCCTGGTCTGACGCCGGACAAAACTCAAACGTCGTCGCTATCGCCCGACCCCGAACCGAATTTACACGGAAGTCCTGACAGCGCCCGGGTGTCGTATCAGTTGCATCAGAGGTGTCGATAGTGTACTCTTATGGGGTTCCTGGAGAGGCGACGCCATGTCGAAGAAAACGGCTCCGCAGCAAGAAACAAAGGTGGACTTCGCCCGGCTTCAAGGCGGACAGTGGGATCTGCCTCGCTGCTTCGTCATCCACGCGTGGTCGCCACCGGGCATCCGGCATGTCATTACCCACATCAGAAATGCACTCAAAGACAACTTCCACGTGCGCGCCGACTTGGACTTCACCGGCGAATCCATCCGCGAGCAGGTCCTGGCCGCCATCGAGGATGCGGCCCTCGTGATCTGCATCCTCGACGACCTTCGCCCGAACATCCCGTTTGAACTGGGCTACGCTTATGCTCTGGGTAAGCCCTGTGTCCTGATGGTCCGGGAAGGGGCGCAGGTAAACGTGCGCGACTACTATCCGGAGGATCAGCGGGAAGGGAAGGAGAACCCCGCGCTCAACGTTGACGCGCATTTCAGCGACATCAAGGATCTCCTTTTGGTCGAGTATGACCACGAAAAGCCCGAGGCGCCGGCCCGCCTCCTGGCCGAGGAATTGAAGAAGACCGGCAGCGAAGGGAAGACCCTTTCCCGGCGCGTGCTGGAGGCTTGGGTCGGTGTGTGGAAACACCGATTCGGAGCCCCGGACGGCTGCTTCGACACCCTGTTTGACTTCATCCTCAAGAGCCGAATCGTTATCGACAAGCCGCTCTTTGCGACAAAAAGAAAGAAGAGGTTTGGCGAGCTGCTCAAGGACGGCCTGGCCTGTGCGACGAAGAAGAAAAAGCCTAAGGTCGGCCGACCGGCGCCTCTGCAGAGCCAGGTGATTGAAGCGGCGATGGACCTTCCGCGCGGGGCGCGCCTGCCATTCATTGAGAGGCTCCTGAAGACCTACAAACGCGATCTCCGCCTGCTGTTCGCCCAAGCATACACCGTCGCCATGCTGGTCAAGGCGGGGGGTTACAAAGATCAGACACTCTGTGGAAGAGCGCTTCAACTTCACAAAGAATTGGTCGCCGAATGGCCGGAGGCAGCCGAGGCCCGCAACAACTACGCGAACCTGCTCGGGGACCTCAACCGCCCCGAGGAGGCCGAAGCGCACTACCAAGAGGCCCTGCGGATCAATCCCGACCTCGCCGAGGCCCACTACAACTACGCCAACCTGCTCCGGGACCTCAAACGCCCCGAGGAGGCCGAAGAGCACTACAAAGAGGCCCTGCGGATCAATCCCCACTACGCCGGAGCCCACAACAACTACGCCGTCCTGCTCGGGGACATCGACCGCCCCGAGGAGGCCGAAGAGCACTACAAAGAGGCCCTGCGAATCAGTCCCGACCGCGCCGAGCCCCACTACAACTACGCCATCCTACTCGAGCACCTCAACCGCCCCGTGAAGGCCGAAGAGCACTACAAAGAGGCCCTACGGATCAATCCCGACTACGCCAGGGCTCACAACAACTACGCGCTCCTGCTCGGGGACCTCAAACGCCCCGAGGAGGCTGAAGAGCACTACAAAGAGGCCCTGCGAATCAGTCCCGACCTCGCCGAGGCGTGGGCGAACCTGGGGCACCTCTACCACGCACAGGGACGGAAAGCGGATGCGCGCCGGTGCTACGAGCGCACACTTGAGATAGGAAACCTACCTGATGGCGGCGACCACGTCCGAGGTTGGCTAAGGGAGTTGGATGGGCCCGATGCCCAGTGACCTCGAGAGCCGGTAGGCCGCCCGGACGACATCGCTGAACATGGCAATAGCGGGCCGACGGCAAGGCCTGAACTCGCCCGCTTACCACGGGCCGGGTTCATGAGGACCCGCGACGGCGGCGATGGCGGCATAGACGGACGCTGCGCCCGCCCGCTTCAGCGTCCGCGCGCACTCCCCCATCGTCGCGCCGCTCGTTAGAACGTCGTCCACCAGGAGAATGTGCTCGCCGGCCAGGGCCGCCGCCCGTCCGCGCACCGCAAAGGCCCCTCGCACGTTCTCGGCCCGCCGGCTGGGCGGCAAACGGGTCTGGTGCGCCGTCGAACGGACGCGCAACAGCGGCCGCGACACCAGCCGCCGCCGCGTCGCCCGGACCACCTCCTCGGCCAGACCCGCCGCCTGATTGAAGCCGCGCCCCACGCGCCGGCGCCAGTGAAGCGGCACGGGCACGACCATGTCCACCCGGTCGGCCCACGGAGCCAGGGCCACCCGCTCGGCCAGCAGCCGACCCAGGACCGGGCCGAGTCCCCTGCGGCGGCCATACTTGTAGGTCAGGACGAGGTCCCTCAGCGGCTCGGCGTATGGGCCGATGCGGGCCACGCCGTCGTACGGGACCGATTTACGGCGGCACATCCCGCACCCGTCCAGGTCGAACGAGTACGGCCCGGCGCCCCGCCCGCACCGCGGGCAATAGAGCACCTCGACGAGCCCCGCCAGCGCCCGCCCGCAAGCCTCGCATAGGGCAAAGCGGCCGTCACGCGGCGCCGGCGACCCGCACGCCGCGCAGTGCGACGGCAACAGCAGTTCGCGCGACGAAATCCAGAGCGACCGGAGCATGTGGCGATTATAAACGCGGATTTCCCGGATGGACGCAACAATTTCCGGCTTGATGGCCACCTACGCCTCGACGTATGATGCGTGTCCCGAAGGGATCCCGTTGGGAGAACCGGCTGGCGGAAGGTCAAGAGCGGGGTCAACGTGGTCCTGAAGTGCGAATACGACGGGCTGGGTCGCGGAGTTCGACCGGCCAGCCGCTCAGACGGTGGGCAGCGGCCGAACACGGCGTAAGCCCGCACGGCAGAGGACGCTGAGGGAAAGGGTCTCCCGATGGACCGCAGAGAATTTCTGAAAGCGTGCGCGGGCGGGCTCTGCGTTGCAGCCCTCCCGCCGCGGTGGCAGACACCGGCGGCCGCGCGTGCCGCCGGCAACGCGGGCGCGACTCTCGCCGGTCCGATGGTCGGGGTCCACCGCTTCGGCGAAGTGAGCGAAGCCCGCGGCGCCGTCCAGGCCGTCCTGGAGAAGATCGGCGGCTTGGAGCGCATCATCCGCAAGGGCGACCGCGTTGTCATCAAGCCGAATCTGGTCAACTGCGCCGGCGGCCGGTGGGTCGGACGCGTCACGCAGCCCACGGTGATGGAAGGCGTCCTTCAGGCTGTGGTCGAGTGCGGCGGGCGGCCGGTCGTGGCCGAGGGCACCTGCGAGGAGCTCTACGGCACGACGGTGGGATTCGCCCGCGAGATCGGCCTCATGGATGTCTGCAAGCGCTACGGGGCCGAGTTCATCGACATCAACGCCGAGGAGCCCCGGGCTGTGACCGTGCCCCGCCCCGTGCTCTGGCCCCGGTTCCACCTGACGCCGACCGTCGTGGAGTGCGACCGGTTCATCTCCGTACCGGTGATGAAGACGCACTACAACGCGGGCTTCACGCTGGGCATGAAGAACCTGGTCGGGACGCTCAGCGCGCAGCACTACGCCCCCGAGCGGGGCGGCTGGGACCGGCAAGGGTTCCACGAGGGCTCGCGCGAACTGTGGCAGCACCGTTACGGCGTAGGGCCCGGCGAAACCGAGGCGCTCGGGTCCCTCCAGATTCGGGCGGCCGTGGCCGATCTGGCCAGCGCCAGGCCGATCGACCTCGTGGTGGTCGACGGCATCTACGGCGAGGAACGACAGTCCCCGACCGGCGGGGCCGCCGACCTCGTCGGCATCAAGGAACGCGCCGGCAGCTATCTCGTCCTGGCCGGCACCAACTGCGTGGCCGTGGACGCCGTCGGGGCCCACCTGATGCGCATCCCGCCGGAACACCGCCAGCAGCTCGACTTCGCCGAAGCCAAAGGCCTCGGCACGGCCGACCTGAAGCAGATTCGTTTCGTCGGCGAACGGCTCGAAGACGTGGCCGTGCCGATGCGAAGCGGCATCCTCAGCCAGGGCTGACAAGCACCGAAGGAGACCCACGTGAAGCGTGCACTCGTCGCAGGCCTGGCGGTCCTGCTGGCCGGTGCTTCGGCCCGGGCGGGGACGTTCGACGAGGCCCGAGCGGTCGCCTTCGTCGAACGCTGCCGCGTGGAGGAGGGAGCCCGGCCGCACCTGCGCGGCCTGTACTACGTCGCCCTCCTGCACGACGCAGCCGGGCGGGACTTCGATCTCTCGGCCCGGCAGGAAGAGCTGGCGGGCCTCCAGAACGCCGATGGCGGCTTCGGTCTGTGGAAGGGCGACCGCTCGACCGTCTCGGCCACGTTCTGGGCGGTGGCGCTTCTCGGCCGCACGGAGAAGGGCGTGGCCCGCCCGCAGGCGTGCGAGGCATACCTGTGCACCCGCCTGGACGCCCTCGCCAGGAAGGCCGGCCGCGTCAATGCCCTGGCGACCCAGCGGGAGATCTTCCGCGGCCTGATGGCCCTAGCCGCCCTGGAGGCGAAGGTGCCGCACCTGGACCGGTATCTGCACGCCCTGACCGGCGAAGGGCAGGCCCAGGGCACGTATCAGTTCCTCCGGGTGTCGCAGGCCTTCGGCCGGCCGGTCGCGGACCGTACGAAGCGGCTCGAACGCCTCCGCACACTGGCCACCGATCTGCTGTTCCGCAAGTACTCGTCCTGGCCGCGACGCGAGGACCAGTATTACATCGTCGAGGCGGCAAAGATGCTCGGCGGCGAACTGGACTACGCCCCCTACGTCCGCAAGGGGCTCGGCTGGGTCAGGGACGGACCGCGGGGGTCCAAGTCGCCGGACCATGCGGAGTGGGCGTGGCGTGTCTGGCGCCTGGGCCACGTCATGGAGATGGAGACGGGGTGGGTGGGCGGCTGGCTGGACGAGGCCTGGCCCCCCCCCGAGCCCACGGCAGGGCTCTATGCCCCGATGCCCACCCTCGACGGCGACCAGCGGGCGTCGATGGCCGCACGGCGGCTGCTGGAGCCGGCCGGCCAGTACAAGCCCGTCAAGTCCCTGACCGAGGGCCTGGAGGAGAAACGCAAGGAGGGCGGATTCTACGAGTTCTCCCCGCCCAGAGGACGGGAAAGCGAGCGGGACAAACGTAAGAAGCGGATCGAGGAGACCTGGCAGGCGCTTGTCCGGTATCACCTGGCCAGCGCGCAGCCGCCGGAGCCGGACGGCGTGGCCGAGTGGCTCAGGCGTCATGTCCGCGACCACCTCGACGAGATGAGCGACGGCGATCTGCTCACCGTGGCCAAGTGCTTCGAGCTGCTTGGCCGCGCGCCGCCCAACGGAACGCTGGCGGCAGCCATCGAGGAGCGGTTCGCCGGCGATCCGGCGCTCTTGGCCTACGGGCTCGCGCTGCTCGGGAAGAAGCCGAAGTTCGACGCTTCGTCGCTCGAGCCCCTGGAGGCCATGCTCGGGCGCGCCGCCGACGGCGGTGCGATGTCCGTGTCGGTGTGGGCGTCGTGGGTCGAGGCGCTGCACGCGGCCGGACGCCGCCCGGCGTGCGCCGACCGTCTGCTCGCGCGTCTCGGCGCGATGCAGAACGGCGACGGTGGTGTGGGCCATCCTCAGAGCCCGCACAGCAACCTGTTCGACACGGTCGCGGCGATCCATGCCGCGCGGCTCCTCCGCAGGCCCGAGTAGCCCGCGGCCGCTCGCCGAGCGCTTCCGACACCGGCGGAGGGGTCAGGCGGGCCAGTTCCCGCGCCGCTCGCGCGGCGATAGCGGGGTTTCTCCCTGGTCCGAATGGCCCGCAGGTCAGCTCCGACGACCGCCGCCCAGGCCTAGCACTACGTCTGGGACGCGTGGAACCGGCTGGTGGAAGTGAAGGACGGCTCGAACGTGGTCCTGAAGTGCGAATACGACGGGCTGGGCCGCGGCACCAAAAAGCACATCAACACCGGCGAGGACCAGACCTACGACAAGTTCCGCCACTTCTACTACAACTCAGGCTGGCAACTCCTCGAAACCCGAAAATCCACCAGTGAGAACACCGAGCCGAGGAATCTCGCCAGGGTTCGCACAAGCACGGCCACCATAGAGCGTGGCCTTCCGAAGGCGCGCCGTGGCACACAACGATACAGGCAATCGTGAATATAAGAGGACTATCGCACCGGCGTCAGCACGCGTGCCTGGTGGCCGGCCATCGGGACGGCGGCGGCGTCCACCGATTCGCCCGTCAGTTCATCCTTCCAGGCCCTGACCGATCGCAAGGTCGGCGGCAGCGCAAGTTCGCTCTTCACGGCCTCGGGATTGAAACTCACGAGCACCACGGCCCGTTCCTCATCCTGCGAGCGTAGGCATGCGAAGACGCCGCCGGTGGCGCGGACCGCGTCGTAATCGGCCTGGCCGCGAGCCAGGGGCGCCGTGCGCTTGCGGCAGGCGATTAGGTCGGCGATAAAATTGACGATCGACTCTCCCTTGCCGCCATAGACGGCCGGGTCTTCCTCGCCCTGGTAGATCATCGGCACGCCGTCAATGAGGC
>Ga0307379_10004905_pt1 | contig 18867 bp, 36 predicted proteins | sample UN2MG_FD_202237 | JGI IMG/M metagenome (GOLD analysis project Ga0307379, IMG submission 202237) | Soil microbial communities from Risofladan, Vaasa, Finland - UN-2 | ecosystem: Environmental > Terrestrial > Soil > Coastal area > Acid sulfate soil | place: Finland: Risofladan, Vaasa | collected... | reverse complement strand
GATGGACTCACAAAGCTGCGAAACAGCATAGATGAGATATTGTCGATATTGAAAAGTTAGTCTTTTATTTTATGCGAAGTTGGATGATCCTTAATAACTAAGGCACCGGCTTTATATCTACGATATTCTGGTTTTGTAAGCAGCCCCTTAGGCAGCTTAAATGGCAATTCAACACCAACATATTCTTCCACAACTGGACCTTCTTCTTTGGCTTTCTTTGCGTCGCCCCTTTTCTTTCTATACCAATATGGATTAGTCTTATCGGGGAACTCGCGTTGGAAGAACCACCAACCCTTTTTAACAAACCCTGCTTCGGTTCTTCTAATACCCTTCACCTTTTTACCAATTAATTCTGGTGGGGTAGTATGCTTGATCTCGTGATGCTCTTTACCTTCTTCGTCTTCTAAAATTCTCATTTTACTTCCCAATCAAGCTTTATAATATATTTTACTGAACTATCATTCATTTCCAAGCAAATTTTTCAGCACATCATCTAACGAGAACTCTGGCCTTTCGATGAAGGTATATTTAATTTGGTCACCATCTTCAGTGACTTGCATAGTCATAGTTTCACTAATCTTAATAATGAGGGGGATTTTTTCTTTTTCTTTTTTGATCGTGTCTGGCAGTTTATCAGACATTCCATCTCTTTATGCTGGGTCCACTTCGTATATAAGATTTCCTATTACTATTTTTGTCATTTGAACTCCAACCGGAATTCTATTTGTATTCTCGATTTCCCCAAATTCATCATCACTATCGTCTATTGAACTGGCTATGTTGGCGATTTCTTCTGAATCTTTAGAATCTTCCGTGCCGATAAGCTCCATGTCTCCATCATATTTAAAGCGTTCATGATTCCAACATTTAAGATATTCTTTATCTGTTATCCTGTTTTGATCTCGCAATAGCTTGGTAATAGCATCTGCAGCCTCTTGTCCAGCAACTACTGGATCATCACTATTACTAAAATACTCATATCTTAAAGAGCCATTATTTGCCCATGCGAATACTCTAATCATCCCTACTCCAGTGTGGTTAAGCCGCTATCGCCACCCCGCCACTTGCACTTTAACCAAAGAGAATTGTCTTCCGCAGAGGCCAATTTTAATTTCATTTTGCTGTTCTTCTTCTTTAATACAATGCCTTCGTACAACATTGAAGATTTCGATTTCTCGAAGAACTCTACGTAATTTTTGTCCGAAGATTCGATTGGGATAACACCTTCATTGTACTTGAGCTTCTGCGTGAAGGCCCATCTTTCCTCTTCTTTTTTACTAGCCATTCTCTTACCGTTTAGATACATTATTCCAATAGTGGCTAGCAACTCGTGATCGAGAAGGTTGATATTGGCTTCTCGGCGGGCCATCCATTCCATATCAACTCTTGTGCCGTTTTTAAATTTATTGTCTGATACGAACTTTTTGAGTCTTTCTCGCAGATAATCGGAAATTGGGTGTTTGGAGGTTTTTGGTGATAAAATCTCAAATCCTTTATCTCTTACATCAAGCACTGCTCTATACCCATCATGCTTGAATGTAGCAATCCATTCACCAGATTCGTGTTTGTCTAGATCTTTAAGGAAATCAACACTGACTTCGATTGGTTTATCTGGAAACCCCCATGGCATTGTTTTAATAAGCGTCATCGCGATTCCTTTCTGCCCGTAGTAGAGCATTAAGGAATCGCGATGACGATTATGAGTAAGGGCTACGTCCGTAGCTTAAGCTACCTTCACGTTTTGAAGTCGCTTCTTTGCATATACCTACCACGTGGTATTTCTTGGTCCATACCCATATTGCATTCGCATTCTTCCATACCACAAATTGGACATCCTTCGCATTGGCATGGTGCTGATTGACATACTGGGCACGGCTGGCATTCACACGGATCACAGTTACATTGTTGGCAAGCGGCGTCTGCCATTACGTCTTGTTGATCCATCGGTGGTGCTTCGCTTCCGGGCGGAAGATATCCAGTATTACCAATTCTTCCGTGAGCGATTGCTTCATCTACTTGTTCTTCGCCCGGTTTTACCGGTTTTGGCATCTTGGCGTCTGTGTTATCTAGTCCAATGCTAGTTTTATCATCAAGACCTTTATTGCTATCTTCTTCGTCGCCTTTATCGATTTCGCCGTAGCCTGATTCTGGCTCTTCTCTCGGATCGTCATCATCTGGAAGATCATTATATCCTTCTTTCAGATTAACGCCTAGATATATTCCACGTCTGAACGCTCGCCTGACAAGAGCATCTTGGTGCGGGGTAAGTGTCGATTCCATCAGCGAATAAAGCGCTTCGGTGTACGACTCGTATATTCTTAAACCCTTTGCCAGCTTTGTCATTTGTTGTTATTCCAGTAAGTTACTCTATATATTTTTGTCCAACTGGATATATTTGGACCTTCATCCATTTATGATTTTGGCCGCGCTGCTGGTAGAACCCCTTGTGAGGTTGTGCGATTTTTTGCCTACATCCTTTGATGATGTTGAAACACTTTTATTACTTATCTCAATAATAATCATATTCAATTCGCTATCCGGTATTGGATCAGTTATGGTGGTCCAAGTGCCGCTTTCTAGGACATCAATATGACCAGTTGTATTTGTATCTGGTGTTACTCTATAGTGTCCTTTGGCATTTCTAATTTTACCAAGTATAACATCTTTATTGTTATCCATTTTCATTTCCTTTTAATAAACAGCGCTTCTACTACCTTTTTTGAATCTTGTGGTGAATGTATCGTTCCACCCTTACAGCTTTGAACAGATTGTTGTGTCGATATTTCCCAGTCTTCGAAGTACGTTTTATATGGTTCTGTGTAATAATGTGATAAAATTACTTTTGCGTGCTTAAGACTGGATAATGTTTTAGCTAATTCTTCATGGCTAAAGCCTTTACTTACTTTATATCTTTTTTCAGCACCCTTATACGGTGGGTCTACATATAATAAAACACCGTGCTTGTCCATCTTTTTAATAAACTCAATACCGTCGTAACATAAAATTGTTGCGTTCTTTAATTTTTCTATATATGGGCCAAGATTATTGATTCTTGTTTGCCATTTAATAGCTGGATTCTGCCCGATTTTACGCCAAGCGAACGAGTGTGCATCTGGATAACCAGAGAATGATGCGAATACCTGATATAGTGCCCAGCACCCTAGTTGCCACTCTTCTAAATCGTCTGATCGTAAATGATTATAGGATTCGTCGAATGATGCCTTTGAGTACTCTATTTTATTTAAATATTCTATTACTTCGTCTGGCTTATCGCGTAATGCTTTAAACATGAGCGAGAATCGCTTGTCTTTATCGTTGAGAATATCTAGTTTCGAGGATGGTTTATGCCAATATACAGCCGACGAGCCACAAAATGGCTCGCCGTATGTTTCGTGATCTATGGTTTTTACATATTCACTAATCCACTTAGCTTGTCTGGCTTTGCCCCCGATGTATGGAGTTAGTGGCTTCATTTTTAATGTCTGATGATCGAATATCGCCTAAATTAGGCTTAGGAGTGTCGAGATCATCGAATACTACTATTGGCTTCGAATATAATCTGGTCTTAATTCTTTCGGCAATTTTGAATGCTACGTCTGATGTGAGACTATCTACAAGTTCTTGTAGATCTTCTTCACTACTATCCTTATCTACTTCGAAAGCCATCTCTTGACATTCAATGCATCCAACTTTACCGATTACTACTATTGAATCCTTTCCGTCAACGATAGGATCGTCAACAACATCAACGACAATGCTGATTGGGATTGTACATTTGGGATTAGTAGTAGGTTTTAGATCCATAATCTTATTTCCAAAAATGAAGCGACCCATTGCATTTTCCGTTTTCACCCTTACAGATGCTTTTAAGTTTACTACAATCCACGCAGCGTATGAATGCTCCATCTTTACGCCACCTATGCTCTTTTTCTTTCTTTTTAATATCCATATTTCCTCCTTAAATACGGTTGTGTCGCCATTTGTCTGTGTAATGTCTAACAATAGCTGCCGCCTGTGTAAGTGCCTCGCATCTTTTTTTAAGAAGAACAGTTAGACTCGTTAATATTTTATTGATATATTTCTCAGTACTTGGATTTTTTAAGTCTATTGAAATTACTCTGAATAAATCGTAATGGAATTTATGTTCTGGTGCTAATTTTAATTCCACATTAATTAAGGTTTTATCTATTGCTCCAACAGATATGAACACTGACGATGTTGGTCCCATATGAAATTGATATTCACCAACAAATCCAATATGACCGGATGGTGCTTGGGGTCCCTTCTTTTTCGAAACGGTTATGATGCCAGTTTTTGCAACAAGTTGTTTGACGTAATCTACTGCCACCAATAAATCGCAATCAATAGAAGATTCAAGATCTTGCTTCATTTTCAGTGCTATTGCTTCAATAGAACTAGGTGGCAATTGGTCGCCGTAATGATTAACTGCTACATTAATTAGTTCTTGGTGTAGATCTTTGTTTTTCATTTAGTTTCCGGTTTGTGGTGGTCTACTACCGGGATTACGATATTCTCCATCTCCTCTTTAATCTTTTCGAATGATACTGGAGTGAAATTTCGAACATCGACGCCAACATCTGCTGATCGCCCTTGGCCGGGTAGTGACCCATGGCTATGACCGTATAAATGCCACGCTCCGTGGTGATGTCTGTACCATACCCTCATTGCGTAATGGCACAGCATAATATGTTGTTTTTCGTGCCTCAATACGTGTAAATCTTTAACCCATTCAAAACATTCATTTAATTTGGACTCCCACCGATAATCGTGGTTTCCTTTAATAAGGTACTTTCTACCATTCAATCTTGCCGCAAATGGTCTAGGATCAGAAAATGCAAAATCGCCCACTACGTATATGTCGTCTTTTTCACCAACCACTTTATTCCAATTGGCGATCATGGCTTCGTTCATTTCTTCCACGGAAGAGAACGGCCTATTGCAATATTCAATCACGTTTTTATGATCGAAATGAAAATCGCTTGCGAATAGGACACTCATTTTAGGTATTCCTGTATTTCAGCTAGCTTGGTTCTTTGCTCTTCGAACCAATCGTCCATTTCGTCGTCTTGTTCACCTATTCTATCATTGAAATACTCACGCACATATTCAAGATGATCAATCATTTCTTGTTTTGTCGGCATATCATTATTACATCGCATCATAAGTTACACCGCAATTATCGCCAACGCCGTAGGACTTCTATTTTCAATAATTCATACATATCTTCCGACATACGACCCTTACTATATTCTTGTAGTATTAAACACAACATGTCGGGTTTCTTCGGAATCAAATAACAATTATCTTGAAATTCACGCACAAGCGTCTCTATTATTTCCGTGACGTATTCATTTGGTTTATTAGTGTCCATAATGGTTATTTTCACTAAATCATGCAATAATATATTTATTTGCAATATTTACTTCAAAAGTAGCGCCAGAAAAGTTCCTTAACAACTGGTATACACATGGGAAAGAAGAATTTCAGGGACGTTCTAGATGATGGAGAGTTGATTTTTCATGAGTCTTGGAGTCGAGAAGACTGCATAATACATTTCCAAGATTTCTGTGAAAATAACCAATCTAGATACATAACGAAAAACCTATATCGGAAGGAAGCAGGCGTTGCCGACGCCACATGGGCCAGATACTTCGGGACATTCCCAGAATTTAGAAAACAAGCAAGGGAATTGTTATCCAGAGGCCAAACGAAAATTTTAAGCAATGTAGCAAAGCATGCCTCGGTAGATGACTTCAAGAAATTTAATGAACGTCATAATTGGGGTGAAGATTACTTAAGAGTAAACAAAAGCAGATTTAAGACAGTATTGTTTGGATCTGACTTTCACGACATTGAAGTTGATAGGTTTTTCTTGAGGGTGTTTTTAGATACTGCTAAGCGAGTTGATCCAGACATTGTTTCACTTGTTGGCGACATTTTTGATCTTTACGAATTTAGTAGATACACAATAGATCCAAGAGAATTCTGTCCTGTAAAAAGGATAAAATTCGTCCACAATGAAATACTGGCACCTATCCGCGAAAATTGCCCCGAAACACAAATAGATTTAATAGAAGGCAATCACGAAGCTAGATTGATTAAGCATTTAGCAGATGCCTCACCTACCATGAGAATTTTACTATCAGACCTCCATGGTATGGATATGAGGAAGCTGTTGGGCCTAGATGTGTATGAAGTCAATTATGTTTCACAAGCCGATTTGGCCACATTTACGGTCAGAGATACAAAGAAAGAAATAGAGAAAAATTACAGAATTTATTACGGATGTGTCCTAGCGCACCATTTCCCACATGGTAGAGATCTGAATTATCCGGGTGTGAACGGGCACCACCACGAACATAAGGTATGGCAAAATTTTACACCCCATTTTGGTGTTTATGAATGGCATCAACTTGGATGCGGCCATAAACGCCGTGCCGTGTATTGCGATGGCGCTAAATGGGGAAATGGTTTTGCTTTGGCTCATATAGATACATTCACAAGATCAACCATAATTGAATATTTTCCGGTCACGGATCACGCTATTATTGGAGGCAAATGGTACCACAGAGAGGATCATGAAGCAATCTAAATTAGTTGAGTGGGTTAGAACAGTACTCAATTATCCAAATGGCGGCGACACCGAGATGACATTTGAGTACGAAGATGAATTTGTTCCAGACAGGCAGAGATATTATTGCCTTACAGACCTTGAATATTTATTGATCCAACTCGCGCTATCTGGCATCGCGCTAAATTATGGTAGCACCAAAGTAGGCCACATTTACCTTAGTGAAGAAGAAAAACACGTTATTGGTGATGATTATATAGAGCTTTTGAGTCTACTTCATGTAATGAGAAGTGGTGATGGCGACACTTTCGTTAAACCGGATAAATTACTGCACGAAGTTATGAAGGCAGTTCAAAAAGCAAAGAAAGAAGAGGAATTACCAAAATGCCGCTTCTCCAAAAAAGAGAAAGTGGCTGAATATTATTGGAAAGCGGCCATGGATAGAGTGGTTGCTGGATTACGAGAGATGAGGAAAGAAGCTAGGGAGAAACTATAATCGTTTCTTCTTGGCTTTTGGATCTTTAGCTTCCTCAAGTTCAATTTTTATCTTTTCCAATTCCGCCATCAATTCAATTGTTCTATCTTTTAGTGCCCCTAGCATTAGTTATCCTCCTTTTTCTTCGTCTTTTTTGGTATTACTTTATCGGTTTCCCTATCTTCCTTGACCTTTAGCTTTATCATCAAGCCCCTTATGGCTGCTTTCAATTCATCCATATTAATTTCTTTACCACCGTTATAACCAACTGTTGCGGCTATTTCCTTGATACAAGATTCATATAGATTCTTGATGTTGGTGATTGTCTTAATCTTTTCTTCAAGAATCAAGCGCTCTTCTTCTGTTTTCTTTTCGGCAGCCACACGTTCAGCCTTTGTCTTATCTTCAAAGGCTTGGCGATCTGTGTCCATTTCGCCCAATATTTGAATAAGTGTTAATATTTTATTATCCATATCGTTATCCTTTTCACTTCTTTTCTGGTGCAACAACTAATTCAATTAGTTTAAGGTCTGCCTCGGCATTTGTAGATGTTCCATCTTTCAATCTTTTCCGAGCCGCTGCCTTTAGATCGTTAACACGAGCTACTTCAGCATTAGCTCTTTTCTTCATTTGTGTGTAAGTATGCTCAGCGTCTTCATATTCAATTACTTTAGCTTCAATTTGTTTATCGGTCATTGCAGTTAAATCTTGAGCTGATAGTCCAAACGCTCTGGATAAGAGACGCCACGACCACGCTTTATACATGCTTGCTTCATTAACAATATCCGCTCGTTCACTGTCTTTATTGGTAAGTTCATGTTCCAAACTCGAAATGAGTTTACTTTGAGCCATAGAACCAGCCTTAAGCTGAGTGTTCTCTTGTGTTAATTTTTTAATAGTTTTTGCCATTAGCTTATCCTCGCTCCACACATAAATGTTGAATATGCACTACTGCCTTCCACGTTCACGTTATTACTGCCGCTCTTTTGTAGGTACAGCTCGACGTAATCTGATGTACCATTCAGAAAGATGAGATCGGTTACAGGATGCTGCTGGTCAGTAGTGTAGCCCAAAACTTGCCCGTCAGCCTTGAACCCACGAGTGTGCTCCGTTCCATTTTTAAACAACGAGGCCCAGAAACTAAAGGTTGCGCTAGGTGAAGACCCAAGCATTATTTGAGCGTGGATAAGGTAATAACCTGATCTGTCTGGCTGAAATCTATAATTTGTGGCCGAGTCAAATTTTCCACGCACATCAAAAGATTCGGCATTCAACTGAACTTTCCACGAGGCGTTAGACCCAGTTGTTGTATCACCATTTCGATATGCCCTGAACCCGTGATTATATACATACAGATTGTCAACATATAAAAGTTGATTGACATTTGCGCTATCATCGTGGACTAAGAAAGTGTCAGTATTGGTCATAACAGAGGGTGACATTGATGTGTAGTTCGTCATAAATGGGAACTTTTCGCACTGTACTTTCTTCCATGTTGCGGCGTCGTTGTCGTAGATTAGTAGCCAGTCAGCCGTTTCATCTTCAGCAGTGCCAATATCAGTCAAACTACCTATTGCTGGTAATCCGCTCGATGTGGCGTCTAATTCCTTACCACCTAAATTATCTTCTGCAGCGCCAACGATAGCAAAATCGCTGGTTGTTAGATCGTCAATGATCAACAACTCTCCAGCCGCTTTTTGATGTAATCCTGCTTTTGAACTTGCCATTAGCCCGCACTCCCACCATTCATGCTACTTAATAAAAACCAAAATGTAATTTCCCCAGCGGTTATATCGTCCAAATCTGCACCAAATCCGGTCATAAGAAAATATGCTTCTAAATCATGGGTGTTATCAAAATCTGGCTCCCACGGTATTAAGCCAATAGCATCTTCAATAGCACCTGTTTCCGCTGTCGATTCCCATAATATACGGTCCAGCCACCTATTGGCATCGTCTTCATCACCAAGTTCTACTTCAATTTTAGTAGCTGGTGATGTTCCTGACCAACCAGTTGTGACTCGCCAATGTACCGCATGAACCCAAGCCTTTATTGGCAAAGTGCAGAGTGTGATTGTGTTCGTAGTGGCTGCGGTCTGAACATCGGTATAATCTATCACGAATTTAAACCACTGAGGAAACGCATTTATATGAGAGATGTTCGTTTCTGGTTCTTTTTCTAGCTGTTTTCGAATAACAAGGGTCATGCCGCCCCCTCATTCATGCTAGAAAGCAAGAACCAAAATGTTATCTCACCTGCTGTTAAATCGTCTAATTCATCATTAAATGCGTCTCCATCAGCCATACCAAAACGCATTATTAGATCTACCGTACCGCTGAAACTTGGTTCCCATAGTATTAAACCAATAGCGTCTTCAATATTGGTTTGTACTTCTCCGCTTTCGCCCTCTTCTAAAATTGTCGTGAATGTTAACCACCTACTAGAATTGTTTGTGTCGCCAAGTCTAACTTGGAGTTTGGCACCACTAGACCAAGCATCGCCAGCGGCAAATCCCGTTGTTACTTTCCAATGTACCCCCTCTATCCATGATTTTATTGGTAAAGTGGCAAGTGTTATATCGGCAGTTCTTGAAGATAGACCAGAGTATCCAACCACAAATTTAAACCATTGCGGAACAGCCGAAATATTATTAATATTGGTTTCTGGGAGCTTATGAAGTTGTTTTCTTGCTACTTCCATTATAAGTTCATGCTCGACAAAAGAAACCAAATTGTTAATGTTCCTGCAGTTAAATCGTCTAAATCAAAAGCTCCCGGTTTAGATATGGAAAAATATGCTTCTAAATCGTGGGTGTTGCTAAAATCTGGCTCCCATACAATAAATCCTATACCGTCTTCGAAAGCACCACCTGCTCCTCCTCCACCAGTATGAATTGCAAGAGCACTTAACCACCTATCGGCATCGTCTTCATCACCAATATCAAGCAACAACGTTGGGCCTTCACTACCAAATCCATTCCACCCAGATCCCTTCCAATGTATCGCGTGAATCCACGTTTTTATTGGAAGCGTTGCTAGCGTTATTGTTATTGTCGTAGCAGCAGTCTGAACATCTGTGTAATCTATAACAAACTTATACCACTGCGGCATTGCAGAGATATAAGCAATTTCAATTTCTGTAGATTTGTCTAATTGTTTACGGTGTACTTCTGGCATACTCTATATACGTTCTTGCTAATTCTGCCGAGTAATCTACCTTGAAGTATTTAAGATTATATCTTATGCAGAGCTTTGAGTGAGGATATGATTTGCGGCAATTCAGCGGGGTTGCCGTCCTTGATTGTGATAATATCCCCGAGATCAGCGCCAGCCAACGATTGCGGGAAATACGAACTGGCGAATGCGTCAAACACCATGTCGCCAGCCGCCGTTGATGTTTCAGCGCCCCCGTTGATGGAAATATAGACTTTGGTTCCATCCCAACGCCACACGATAACTACTTTCGTGTTAACGACCGATGGACCGGGGAATGTCGCCGTTTTGTTACCACCTGCATCTTTAATTAACGCTGCTGGAAACCCTGCGCCGTCACATTTAAACGTACCGTTAGGGTCGAACGCATAATTTCCAGTTGGGCTTCCGCCTAGTAACGCGACGGTAATCACCGTACTTCCGGTCAGCGCGAGAATAAGGGGGTTGATATCGTTCGTAGTGTCGCCGTCGTCCCGGATTCTGCCGTTTGCCCCTACACATCGAAGGTATTTGCGTGAGCCTACTGTGACGCGCTCGAATGAACCTCCGTCTGCTTTCCATAGGACAGCAGCAGTACCCTTATTGGCTATGAACGTCGCGTTACCTGTAACTTCTGTAACTTTGGCATCATCGTTTGGGTCGAGCCACATGGCGGCATTGTCTGGGAGCCAACCGATATGATTGAAACCTGCGTAAATTTGGCCTCTATGTAGCATATATTCGCAATATGTTTTGGTAAACCGTCATCGTTACTAACCAAAATCGCATGATGGTAGTTTCCTAAATTCTGTAGTAGGACTTCAAGCTTGCCGCAATCGTAGCCGCTGCACCCGCTGATAGCGCCGTCTTGGTCCCTGCGACCATATATAGCTCGCCGTTGAACGGTGCCGCCAGCCCACTGTCGCCAATGTCGAAGTTCGCCGTGGTGGCAATTGACCCGTTCGCCACGGATGACTCCGCGCCGCCGTTCAGACTTCCGTACATCGCGTCCGTGTCCGGCTTCCGGTATGTCAGTATATATCCGGTGCCGGTGGCGATTTCCAAGCCACTAATCGAGTCAGCGTTCCCATCCCAGCCCCAAGGCCGGTAGATCGGAGTCGCGCTGTTCCGCAACATCAAGCCCCATGTGCCGCCGTTGTCGTCGGTGATAATCGCATCGTTTTCGTAGGGGTTGATGGCGTTATTCGCCACCCCGGTCACGTAGACCACCACGAACATCGTGCAGACACCGCCCGTGTCCATGAAATCGGCAATTGTGCGGTCGCCAGTGTCGCCGCTGTCCCGCGCTGCCATGCGGTCATTAGTGCCGTCGAACGTCAGGCACTCTTTTCCTAGTGCGCCTGAGGCGGTGATGGTTGGTCGGCTGGCGGAATCACCCTGCTTGAAAATGTGCGAGAGCGAACCGGTCCACGCCCACTCGTCAGCCTTGCCGCTGGCAACGGTGATGTTCGCCGCTTCAGCGATGGCATATAATTCGTAAGCCGCGAAATCGTCGTCTGGATGGTACGACAATCCCGAATTGTAAACTTGCCCTCTATGTAGCATTAATTCTCAGTTTAGGTTTCATAGAGAATGCTGATACGGTCTGATGTTTCTAAGTCAAATCCAGCAATAGTAGGATTAAAATAAAGTTCATCCGTAGCAACAATAGCCGTCATTGCGCGAGCGGTTGTACCAGTGTCGCCAGTAAAATAGCAGTCTTTAACTTTAGAACCATCCCCAACAATATAAGCCACACCGTTGATAAAGACCTCAACTTGGCCAAGAGGAGTACCAGCGATGGCAAGAGTCGTATCGAAATCATCAGAACCAGCAGATGCGGCTGGGGTAAGTTCGTGGTCAGCGTTTGCCATAATGGCAGTATCGACTGACGCACCCAAGGCTTGGTCAATACCGTATAAGTGGGCTGCAAGGTCGTCTACATCTGCGGCTTCGGCGGGCGTTGTGGCTGGAGTGTAGTTAGATGGGGTAAAGTCAATATCAAGGTGGTCGCCATCAAGGGTGCCAACATCAATACCAACACCGTTAGCGCCAACTGAAACTGCAGCAGTATCACCACCGGTTGTAACGTCTGGAGTGACAGTTACACCACCAGCAGCCAGTTCAATACCATTACCAGCGAGAACGCGGAGGACGTTTGTGTTGAAGGCCAGACCACCTGTACCAGCACCAGCAGCTTCAATATCAACTTCAACACCAGAGGCAGTTAGTTCAATACCGGGGCCTGCGTTTACGCGGAGGACGTTTGTGTTGAAGGCCAAACCACCAGTACCAGCGCCAGCAGCTTCAATATCAACTTCAACACCAGAGGCGGTCAATTCAATACCGGGACCGGCATCGACTCGTATTTCGCCAGCGTCAAAAGCAAGACCACCAGTACCAGCACCGGCAGCCTCAAGGTCAGCAACGATAGAAGATCCAGAGCCACCAGTAATACCATCACCGAAAGATGTAGATGCTATCTGCACCTCTGTGATTGTGGCGTCGGCAATTTGTTTGCCTTTAATCTGTGGCATTACTATCTCCGGTTACTTTACTTATTTTTGCTAGACTATTATTTCGTATACTACTAATAGCGTATCGCTTGTTTCCATATAAACCGCTGTGCCACTTCCGGCGAGCCATCTTACTTGTTGTAAAGTAGCGCCAACGAGTTGATAATCTAACCCTGCGCCTTGATCTTGTATTACACCGTTTAAATATACCGTGACACCATCAGCGTCTTTTGGTGCCGTTGAAAGAGTATCGGCTAGCGTCTTATCGACGCTTACGATTGATTCTGTCATTAATTCTTCTTGGGTAATATCATCCGAATCCCCCGTACCAGTAGGGGCTGATGCATCTATCATATCTTGAACTACTTTTTTAAGCCCAATAAATTGGAACACTCTATATTCATTCTTCATATTTCATGTTTGATGTTGAAAGGGTATATACATTAGGGAGATCGACCAATGCAAAGAACAGGTGGAACGGCTGTTAAAATGTTATTAAAGCAAAACGGTATTCACGTAGATGAAAATACCGATCTGGATGAAGTGGCTATCCAGCTTGAGGAAGAAGCTAAAAATATAAAAATCAGGATAAATTCATTAACAAATCGGCACGGATTAATTAATAATATGCTTGGTGCTGTGAATGCTTATAAAGTACAACAAGGAATAAATTTAGAAGATTTAAATGCTGTTGATTCATCAAAAACAGTTATACCAACTTAAGACCATTTCAGCATATATTTTTTAGATTCAGAATCGTATTGTAATTGATATTCTGGTCTTATATCGCTTGCTGTGCAACTATCGCATCTATAGTCAGTTCCATCCTTAAAAACGCTTTCTACCATAGTTTTCTTACAAGATGGGCAATATTGATACGATTCTTCGTCCGTATCTGTTGCGGCATCATATTTAATGGTAGTATCTGGTTGGCGTTGTTTAGAGAATTTCTCACTTGCCATAACTCTATCAACGGCATCACTCTTAGATTCGCCGGATTGCTTTCTAAATTTCTCATATGGATCGTCGTTCTCTAGCTGCCAAAGATTAGCTTCTCGTTTTGCACCTTCCTTGTCAAGAACGATACCTTGACCTCTTATGTATGAGGTTAGTGTGCATCCTTTAATAGTTTTATTTGCCTTACCATTACATATTGGGCAATTTATATTTATTTTGTCTTCTAATATGGCGTCGTTTTCGGCAAAGCTTAACGCCACACTAAACACAGGATGGTTTTCATCTGAGCATTGAAAGTTGTATGGTCTTCTCATACTATATCTACTTTCGTAAAAATTTAGTCCATTCATCGCGCCAATATCCACTCAACACCACCTGCATCGTAGTAGGCTTACGTGGAATGGTTAATAGCGGCATTTCTGCCTCTTCTGGTGTCCTAGCGCCTTTCTTATTGTTACATTTTAAACAGGCTACAACACAATTTTCAAAAGATGTGTCGCCACCACGAGACGATGGTAGCACGTGATCTATGGTTCCTTGAGTGCCACTGCCGATTTTTCTACTGCAATATTGGCACAATCGTTTATCTCTATTATATAATGCCTCTCTTGAAAATGCTATTTTATAACTTGGCGTTCTTGAATAATTAGATAGCGTTATGACACTGAATTTCATAATATCGTATGATGGGGTTTTGATGCATGCATCATTTCCACCGGCTGGAATTCTCTCTGATATCCATCTTTCCCATTGGAAAATTTCATAAGTACCGTGATCTATAATTCTAGCGTGGCCAGTATACGCCATATTTATCGCTCTTTTTAATGAGCGAGTTGCTATCGGAATCCATCCCTTATTTAGGATTAACACACGTTCATTTGTAATGCTCATTGCACCATTCCAAAAATCGTTCCATCATCACGTTGTGTAGCTGCTCGTCGTACTCTGCTGCTACAAATTTAATGCTTTTTTCTTTTACGGTGTAATGCTTGTCCCATACATTCTTAACGACGTATAATTTTTCTTTTATTAAAAATATAGCTGTGTTTAATAAGTAAAGCGTTAATCCGGGCGACCATTCTGGCGATTGTAACTTAGAAATTACATCATCTGCGCTAGACCCTAAATAGATGTATGCATCTAGAGTGTCACATTCGTTTATTACCTTGATTGCAAAAACTTCGAATCGATCATCCATCAAAAATTCCATCTGGTGTGTCTGCGATAAATATCTTTATGGTTCCCTTCCTTTTTCATTACTTTTCGCTCAAGGGTACGTAGAATTTCTTTGTCATAATCATAATCTTTCAATACGTAAAACGGTCTAGTGATTCCATTTCTTAATATGCTTGCCTTACTACCGCGTGGTACACCCCATATTTCATATCTAAAATCCCAAAATGGTTTCTTATCCGATTTAACGATTTTGTCATCGCCGTGTATTTCCACTTTAATAGACTTATATCGCAATTGATTGCGTTGCGATTTGTCCTTGGTAATTAGATATGATTGTAAACGAGAAGCTTCACCAACCTCCTCAATTGTATCATCGATAAGGATGGTAGCTAGCGACCGTATTTTTTCGAATGAATTTGGATCAGCGAGAGGGAAGGTTTGATCAATTGTATCATCATAGTAAAATCCCATTCCCTTTTGGATTTTAACCTTATCTTCATTAACACTTATGTAGGTATTGCCTATTTCAAAGTCGCCGCCACCGGCTTTTATTCTTTCAGCCTTTTTCAATACATTGGCTATATATGGGCCTAGAGTTGCTTCTGCGATTTTAATTGCTGATATTTCTGATATTGGCATTTTTTCATGAAAAATTTATTTTGCCCATGCAATCGCATAATTGTCGAATGCATGTCAAACCACCCAACAAATTTACCATCGCCTAAATTGTATACCAAGTACCCATCTGTGTTTGGACTAATAGTAGTCATTGCATCGCTCCACTTTAGCTACTTTTGAGCGTTGATGCATTCTTTATAGTAATCTATTACCTTGACTATCCAATCTGGATCTGCAACATTTGCTATTGGTCCCACCAATGTTTCAACATCACAATTGACCATGTTAATTGATAGAGCATCTGAGGCTTCTAGCTTTTTATGTAATTTAGTTTGATTTGAAGATATCAATATACCGACGATGTTATGATCTATGTTTTGGTTTACGATTTTCACCGCATTGATGCCAGCTTTATTAAAGGCGACTAATAGTTGATCAATAAAATTTAAATAAATTTCGCTTAGCATGTCTGACCACCAAACACATCGCCCTCGATTTCGATTTCTTCCAGCGCTTCTCGTAGTCCAATATAGTTATCGACCATTATCTTGAGAAATGCTTCCCAAACAGTGCTCGCTTTCGCTGTGCCCCATCTTCCACTTAATGTAACTTGATCGTTTTTAACGATTACGTCCATTCCTAATCTTCTTGCATTTCTATAAGATTCCATTTCTATATGATCGCGACAAGCTTGTGTCCATACACCACCAAATATCATCTTGTCATAACCAGTTTTCAATCCTATTTCTCCATCTTTATGGCCGACAGCCATAGCGAAATTTGGAATTAGCTCATTTGCGATATGCAAATACGACGATAGATATTCACCCCTTTTAGTTAGTAAAATTCGGGCATCTTTTAATATGTTCGGTCGTATACTTTTTAGCCAAGCCTTCTTACCGGGATGCCAAAATAACAGAGAACCCCTGAGACTTATATAAGAAACTGCATCACCGCGTTTAAACACGGTGCAATCATCGTATGGCCATTCGATGGAAAGTATCACCTATCTAAATCCATTTATACGGCTGCAAGCAATCACCATCTTTGCTACGTCTCTTGACATTTTGCTTGCATATTCTTTTGGTGCTTTAGCATCACGCTTGATATCTAATACTTCCTTCACGATGTTTACTGCTTCCTCGTGTTTGCCGTATGATTCCCCCTCCGATTTGCCTTCAAGCATTCTTCCGGTTTGTAGGTCGATCAATAAATGGAAACTGTTGTGCTGCAGATCATTTAAGTGATCAATAGCCATCACTTTTTCTTGAACTGACTTAGCATCCTCTAGAGCAATAAAGGCTTTAGCGATGATGTGCCACTTTGGATCTTTCAGTAGCGATTCGGCGTTAATAGTGTTTGTTTTCTCGTCTTTTTTCGGCTGCCCAACCCCGAATTTGGCGGTGTCAATACCGGTCATGTCAGCACCGGACATACGTTGGGCATCAATCACAACTTTCATTAAATTGAACCCACCACCGTGCATCATATGGTTAGCTTGTTTCTCAAGTTCCTTCTCTAACATAGATGGGAGTTTTGAGGCAATTTGTGCAAACGACATTGAATCAAAATCTTTTTCGGACAGTCCTAGAAATTTACATTCCGATTTAATCCGCTCCCGTGCCGCGTGGAGGTATTTCGCGTGGATTTCGTCAATGCGCGAGGCTGCGTACATCTGGTCGTCGCTATCGCCAGAACTATAGACAAATTCGCAGCCATAAAGGTCAAAAATGTCTACTGTTTCAAGTAGTTCAACTTTGCTCATGATTTTCTCCTACCGCATTAGATTATTCCGGAAGCTGGCTGTTAAGTATTATAGAATTGTTTCAAATATAGAATGGAGAGAATAATGGCCAAGAAAACAATAACTATATATAATATTTCCAATCAGCCCATAACTTTCAACATTAAGTCATCGCCAAATAGCGAGATATTTACCGGTAGCGGTATGACTACTCTGGCGAAAGGCAAATTCATCACTGTCGAAGAGACTAGAATCAATTTCTCAGTACTGAAAAATATGGCAAGGTTGGGGCTAGTCAAAACCGCGTTCGCCACACAAAAGGATGAAGTTGTGGTACCGGGACCAGTAGCGGTTCTTGATTTATCGTTTACTTATGCTATTGGTGGCCCAGCCACTTCGATGGACCCTGATGATGTAATTACTGGTTTAGCTCCAGTTGAATTCACACTTAGTGCAATTGTGGTGACTAACGACGGAGACTTGGATGCCAACGTTACTGCGGCAGTGTTGAGTCCAGCATCTAACGCATCTGTGAATGGATTTAGCTCTTCAATTATAGCAAATGGTTCAACCAACTCGTTCAATTTGAGTTGGGGTGGTGCTAATCCGTTTGATGAAGATTTAACAATAACAATAAATGGTACTGGGTATCTGTTCACATTCCAAGGCAATATTGCCGGTGGTGGGGCTTAGACAAGTTCTAATTCTAATTCCTTGAGAGCTTCTCTTGCTTCTGCTCGTCCACGACTAAGCCTAGACATTACTGTTCCTAGCGGGATATCGCGTTTTTTAGCAATTTCCCTATATGATAAATCTTCACCAGCGTCATACAGTAGCACCCTGCGTTCTGGTCTAATCTTCTTAACTGCCTTCAAGATCTCTGGCCTAATAGTTGGATCGATATATTCGTCATAATGTACTTTTTCGATATCGCCACTATTCATATGTTCGTGAAATTGTTTATTGCGCCGCATCCTTTGTCTATATTGCGAAACGAAGATGTGATACATCACTACTTTTAGCCATCCGTAGTAATTTCCCTCTTTAAATTTATCTTCTTGCTCCATAGCTCTTAGATAAGTATCTTGAAGTAGATCATCTGCGCCGTGGTAAGTACGCATAAGGGTGTATGCGTAACCCCACAGGGATCGCTTCGATTCTTTCGACAATGTTTCCAATCTGCTCATGATGTCCATCAAATACTGGCGGGAGGCGTTGTGCAACAATCAGATAGCTCTTAACTATTAACGCGACTTACAGAGCCAAAATCTACTATCTTAAATAGGTATCTATATAAGTCGGTGTATTTGATATAGCCGTCGTCTGTGTGGTAAGATCTATATATTTTAATGATAGAACTGTTTTCGATATCAACATTCCAACCATCTAAATTGAGTGGAAGTTTAGGTTTTTTAACACTGATTTCATGATTTTCGCCGTTATTATGTAACATATTGATAATTTTCTCTACCACTTCATCCACATTATGATCTGGGGCCACAAAGTACATCGTTTCCTGTGTGGTATCCCCAAATTCATCGGGGTCATCGTCCATTGAATTTGCTATTTTGGCAATATTATTTTCGTGTAGATTCAAT
>Ga0307379_10004901_pt1 | contig 18880 bp, 18 predicted proteins | sample UN2MG_FD_202237 | JGI IMG/M metagenome (GOLD analysis project Ga0307379, IMG submission 202237) | Soil microbial communities from Risofladan, Vaasa, Finland - UN-2 | ecosystem: Environmental > Terrestrial > Soil > Coastal area > Acid sulfate soil | place: Finland: Risofladan, Vaasa | collected... | reverse complement strand
GAGCACGCCGACGATGTCCGGATAAATCGACGGCCGGTCCCATGGGCCCGTGACGGCGATAGGCACGGGGAAGCCGAGCATGCTGTTCTTGCCGCTTTGCCCTTCGACGCTGGCGAGCATGAACGGATTGACGCGGAACTTGAGGCGCTGAGCCGGAATGTCCACGGCGCCGGCGCCGCCGACAGAGACAAGCGGACCCAAGAGCCGCAAATCGTCGGTCACCGCCTGGCCGTTCGCGATGGCAAAGCTGGCGCCGAATTTGTTGAAGACGGTCTTGGCTTCCTGCTTGAACTGCCAGCCGGTGAGAATGCCGGTGGTCAGGTTGCGCAGCATGCTGGCGACGTTGAGCCCGCGCAGCGCGCCGTCGGTGAAATCGAACTTCGTCGTGCCGTTGAGGCTCGACACCATGGCGCGCTCGCTATCGCCGCTCGCTGCGAGATCGGCGTCGAGCGCCGCCTTACCTTCGATGGTGGTGAAGTCGGCGACGTCGCGCAGAAACGGATAGGCGTCGAGACCGGCGAGCGCGAGCTTGAGGCGATAGGCCGGCGCCGGGCCGCTCGCATCGATCACGAGATTGACGGAGCCGCCGCCGCCATAGGCCTTGAGGCTAGGCGCGTCGACCGTGAGCTTGCCGCCGGCGAGCGTCACCTTGACGGTGCCGCCGCCGATGCGGATGCCCTCATGGGCCACTTGCTCGAGCGTCACCGTGACATCGGCATTGACGCCTTTCAGCGCCAAGACACCGAGTTTCTCCGCGCGCCAGCCGAAGCCGCTGTCTCTCGTGCCAGCCTTAGGAGCGGGCTGGGCCGCGGGCCCTGGCGCCGGCGCTTCGGGCGCGGGCAAATCCGCGGCCGGCGCGGCGACGGCAATCTCCGTCGCGCCGCCCGGGGGCGCCGCCATTGGGTTGCCTGCTGCCGCCGGCGGCGGGCTCTTGGCTTTATCGGCCGGCGCGGCTTGTCCCTGAGGCGGAGCGGCATCTTTGCCGGCGCTAGCGGAGGTCGCCGTGAGCGTCGCGGTGATACTGGGCACGTCGCCTGCGAGATTCGCGGTCATCGCTCCGGACACCGTCTGCTCGCCGCTCGCGGCGGTGATGGGGTCGAGAACCAGGATGTCGTCTTTATAGGTGCCGTTGCCGGTCAGCCGGTACGGCCCGGAGACGGCGGTGAAGCCGGTGAGAACCAGCGTGCCATCTTTATAGTAGGCCGCACCGTCGACGGTCGCCGGGGCGGGCAGACGGTCCGGCGCATCGATGGCGAGCTTGATCGGCGCCGGCTCGCCGCCGAGCAGCTTGTCGATCGCGGCGATCGAGCCCGCGATCTTCGCCGGCTTGCCGTCCTGGGTGACGGTGACGTCGAGGGTCACGGCGTCATCCTTGTAGGCCGCATCGCCGGTGACCGTCCGCTCTCCCAGCTTTGCCGTGATGCCGCTGAGAGACAGGGCGTCGTCCTGGTAAGCCGCCGCGCCGGACAGCGTGTCCGCGCCGGAGGTCGCGGTGAATTGCGGCAGAGCAAACGCGCCGTCTTTATATTTAACGGTGCCGGACAAGGCCGCCTCGGCCGGGAGGTAATCGGGCGCCACGACGCCGAGCGTGAGCGGCGCTTCGCCCGCGGCGAAGAACTGGTCGACTTGGCTCACCGCAGCCGTGACACCGACCGGCTTGCCCTCGATTGCGGCGTTGACGGTGACGGTCAGGGCGCCATCGGCAAGCTTCGCCCTGCCGGCGAAGGGGGTGTTGTCGAACGTCCCTTGCGTGATCGTGAGGGTGTCGTCCTGGTAGGTCGCGTTGCCTGACAGCGCGTGCGGGCCGGACTGGGCCGCGAACTGCGTCAGCGTGAACACGTCATCCTTGTAGGTGGCGGTACCGTTGACCGTGGCACCATCGGGGAGGACATCCGGGGCCTCGATTGCCAGTTTGATTGGGGCAGGACCGTCCTCGAGGAAATGGGCGAAGCTGCCGATCGAACCCGCCACCTTCACCCGATCGCCGTCATAATTGCCCGACGCATCGAAGGTCAGCGAACCGTTAGCATGGGGCAGCGTGGCGTCGAGGTCGAGCGCGGTAACCTGTTTGCCGGGAGCGCCATTGGATGCAGGCAGAACGATTGTGCCGTTGCGGATATGAAGCTTGTCCAGGGTCAGCTGTTGCATCGTGCTTGCCGGCTTCGCCTCACCCTCGGTGGACGGCTCCGGCTTCGCCTCCTTCGGCAACGGCAATTTGATCACCGGGTCGATGAGCGTCATCTCGGTGAACTGCACTTTGCCGGTCAGCAAGCCGCTCAGCACCAAGCCAAACCTCACGTTTCGCGCCGTAGCGAACTCCGCCGCGCCCCCCGCCGCCGGCTGCGCGATGCCCACATCGGACGCCACGAGATCGAGAGAGGGAAAGACGGCGATCTTGACGGGTCCGTCGACGCGCACGCGGTAGCCCGTGGTGGATTCCACTTGGGCCAGCGCCTTGTTCCACAGAGCGTCGGTGGAGATGAGAAGCGGCGCGACAAAGACGAGCGCCGCGCCAAGGACGACAAGAACCGCAAGGCCAATGAGAATGCGTCGCAAAATTGTCCCCTTCGTGCTGGCTGAACCCCGGGGATCATGGAGATCCCGCCGGGGCGCCTAACTTAGAGACAAAAGGCGGCGGAGTCTTGTCAGGCGCGAGGACCCGCGGCTTGCGGGCCCTCGTCGCTTAGCTCAGTTCGTTGCCGGGTCGGCCTGTATGAACTGAAACGGCGTGGCCTCTTCGAAATGCTCGGCGGCATTGCCTGAATAATATTTGCCGCCGGCAATCGCCAGTTTCTTGGCCGGAGCGCCTTTGGCGAGATCCAGGTCCGCCAACGGCACCCAAAACGTATTCGGGGTCGTCGCCGAATCGAAGAAATAGACCTTGTTCTTCTGGTCGGAGATCGTGCGCCACAGGGTCGAGGCAATGTTGGGCTCGCCGGGCGTCGTGATGCCGCAAAACATCCCCGGAGAGAGCCCATGTTGTTCGTCTGTTACGTGACCATCGATCCCGACAATCGCGACGAGAGCCTCGAGCGTTTCAAGGAGCAGGGCATCGTCGAGCCGAAAGGGGCCAAGCTGCTCGGCGCCTGGATCTCTGTGACCCTGCAAGAGACCTGGGCCATCTTCGAGGCGGACGACACCGCTGCCATCATGAAGCTCTACGAGCCGTGGACGGATCTCAACGTGCATGAGATTGCCCCGGTCATGAACTTCGACGAGCTCAAGAAAGTTCTCGCGTAGCGCCAAGGCGCGGGCCCGGCGCTTAGACGCTGGGCGCGCCGGCGACCGGGAAACGCTGCTTGATCTTGGCGAATAGGCGATCGCGCACGGCGCGGTAGGCGTCGAGGATCTGCTCGCGGGCGCCGGTAGCCAACGTCGGGTCCGGCGTCGGCCAATATTCCACGTCGATGGCGTAGCCATGGGCGAGATCGAGCGCGGCGTGGTGGGCCTCGGGCGCCAGCGTCACGATCAGATCGAAGGACATGTCGTGCAGGTCGGCGATGGCCACCGGCACATGACGGGCCATGTCGATGCCGATCTCCTCCATCACCGCAATGGCGAAGGGGTCCGGTTCGCCGGGGCGCACGCCGGCGGATTCCACATAGACGCGGTTACCGGCGAGATATTTGAGGAGGCTCGCGGCCATGGGCGAGCGGACGGCGTTGCGGCTGCAGGCGAAGAGGACAGCGCCCGGCAAATCGGCGCCATCGCCCACGTCATCAGCCCTTCCAGTGAAGCGCGCAAAGCAGCGTGAACAGGCGTCGTGCCGTGGCGATGTCGACGGCGATCTTGCCCCTTAGACGCTCCATGAGGAGGTGGCTGCCCTCGTCGTGCAGTCCGCGGCGGCCCATGTCGATGGCCTCGATCTTGGAGGCGGGCTGGGTCTTGATGGCGGCGTAATAGCTGTCGCAGATGAGGAAGTAGTCCTTGACGATGCGCCGGAAGGGCGACAGCGAAAGCATGACATGCTGGAGCGGCGCCTGCTCGGTGTCGCTCACCGAGAAGACGAGGCGATTGTCGGCGAGCGACAGGCGCAGCACATAAGGGCCCGAGCCGTCATGGCCCTCCAGCTTGAACTTGTTCTTCTCCAGAAGATCGAAGATGGCGACTTCGCGCTCATGCTCGACATCGGAATTGTCGCGGCCGAGCGAAGCCTCATCGAGGGTCACCTCGACGAGACGGGCGTCTTCGCCCCAGGTCCGCTCTTCCGTTTCGTTTTCTTGCGCGTCGTCGGTCATAGTCTATTCCGGCAAATTCAATCGGATGGAGACGGAGCGCCGGTGGGCCTCGAGACCTTCGGCCCGGGCCAGCGCCATCGCAGAGGGACCAAGAGCCTTCAGGCTGTCGGCATCGAGCTTGAGGATGGAGGTGCGCTTCATGAAGTCGAGTACGCCGAGACCGGAAGCGAAGCGGGCGCTGCGCGCCGTCGGCAGCACGTGGTTGGTGCCGGCCACATAATCGCCGATCACCTCGGGCGTGTAGCGGCCGACAAAGATGGCACCGGCATCGCTGATCTTAGCGGCTAGCGCGTCGGCATTGCCGGTGGCGATCTCCAAATGCTCAGCCGCGAGACGGTCCGCAAGCGCCGGTGCCTCGTCGAGGCTCTCCACCAGAATGACGGCGCCGAACGTGTCCCAGCTGGCGCGGGCGGTCTCGGCGCGCGGCAGCGTGGCCAGCTGGCTTTCGACCGCGGCGATCACCGCCTCGGCGAATTCCGCATCGTCAGTGATGAGGACCGACTGGGCGGCGGCGTCATGCTCGGCCTGCGCCAACAGATCGGCGGCGATCCAGGCCGGGTCATTCTCGGCGTCGGCGATGACCACGACCTCGGACGGGCCGGCCACCATGTCGATGCCGACCTGGCCGAACACCTGCCGCTTGGCCGCGGCCACATAAGCGTTGCCGGGGCCGACAATCTTGACCACGGGGCGGATGGTCTCCGTGCCGAAGGCGAGCGCGGCGACGGCTTGCGCGCCGCCGACGCGGTAGATCTCATCGACGCCGGCGAGCTTGGCGGCCACCAGCACCAGCGGATTCAGTTCGCCGCCCGGTGTCGGCACCACCATAACGAGGCGCTTGACGCCCGCGACCTTGGCCGGGACCGCATTCATCAACACCGAGCTTGGATAGCTCGCCGTGCCGCCCGGCACATAGAGCCCGGCCGAGGCGACGGGCGTCCAGCGCTGGCCGATACCGACGCCACGGTCGTCGGTATAGCGGTCGTCTTTGGGGCGCTGCCTTTGGTGATGATCGAGAATACGCGCATGCGCCAACTCAAGCGCTTGCACCGTCTCATCGTCCACTTGCGCCCGCGCGGCGTCGATCTCTTTCGCCTGGACGGCGATGCCGGTCTCGTTCAGGTCGAGGCGGTCGAATTGCTGCGTGAGCGCGATCAGCGCCGCGTCACCCTCGGCGCGCACGCGCGCGATGATCTTGGCGACCGCGTCATTGACGTCGGCGGCACTCTCCCGCTTGTCGCCGAGCAGCGCGGTGAAGCGCGCCTCGAAATCGCGATCGCGCGTATCGAGCCTCTGGACCATGAGGATGCGTTCCTATGCGCCGGACGCGCCGGCGTCTCCCGAAGCGGCGGCGCTGTCCGGGACGGCGTCATCACCAGGATGCTCCGGCTTGTTTCGCGTCGGCCAGGCCGGCCCAAGATCGCGCAGTTCCACTTCGAGACACTCGACCTCGAGCTGAACCGTGACGTCGCCGGAGAAGGCGAGCGTGACGCGGCCGCTCGGCGCGTCGCCAACCTCGAAGTGAATGGCGAGCAGCGACAGCACGCGATCCGGCGCGTTGGGCCGGAGATCCTTGTGCTTGGCGCTGAGCACGCGGTCGAATCTGAGCGCCGTCCGGCGCCGCCGATAGTCCTGGGCCTTCTCCCCCACCGCGCTCTCCCAGTCGAAGCGATTGAGGACCGCGGCGAAGCGCTTCTGCGAGGGCAGATACGCCATGTCGCCGACGCGGACGACGGCATCCTGAAGATGCGACGACACGACCGCGAGGTCTTCTTCATCGAGGGCGAGCAGCTTGAGTGGGGTCATGGTCAAAAAGGCAGCCTCTCTCGCATGGGAGGTCCCATGCTCCGGATTGAGGAAGAATGCATAACCCAGCAGGAGCTAGCCGGAAAGCCGCTCAATCTGGGCGCCGCAGGACCGCAGCTTCTCCTCGATGCGGTCGAAGCCGCGGTCGAGATGATAGACGCGGCCGATCTGTGTCTCACCTTGGGCGGCAAGCCCGGCGATGATCAGCGACACGGAGGCGCGCAGATCGGTGGCCATGACTTGGGCGCCGCGCAGGCCATCCACGCCATGGACCAGCGCCGTATCGCCTTTGAGGTCGATGCGGGCGCCAAGCCGGGCCAGTTCCTGCACATGCATGAAGCGGTTCTCGAAGATCGTCTCGCGCACCTCGGACACGCCGCGCGCCGTACACATCAGCGCCATAAGCTGGGCCTGGAGATCGGTAGGGAAGCCGGGGAAGGGCTGGGTCTCGACGTTGACCGCGTCCAGACCGTGGCCGTTGCGCGCCACGCGGATGCCGGCGGCGCTCTCCTCGACCTCGACGCCACTGCCCCGCAATAGCTGAAGCGCCTCGTGCAGCAGATCGCCCCGGGCGCCTTCTAGGAACACATCGCCGCCGGTAATAGCAGCGGCCATGGCATAGGTTCCCGTCTCGATACGGTCGGGAAGCACGGCGTGCTCGGCCGCATGCAGCGAGGTCACGCCCTGGATATTCATGGTGGAGGTGCCGATGCCCTCGATCTTGGCGCCCATTTCGACGAGGCAGGTGGCCAGATCGGCGACCTCGGGCTCGAGGGCGGCATTCTCGATCACCGTGTCGCCGCGGGCGAGCACGGCTGCCATCAGCGCGTTATGGGTGGCGCCCACCGACACCTTGGCGAGATGAATTCGGCCGCCGATCAGACCCTTCGGGGCCTTGGCGAGCACATAGCCGCCATCGAGCTGGATATCGGCGCCGAGAGCCTGCAGCGCCGTGAGATGAAGATCGACCGGCCGCGTGCCGATGGCGCAGCCGCCGGGCAAGGAGACCGTCGCCTCGCCACAGCGGGCCAGGATCGGCGCCAGCACCCAGAAGCTCGCCCGCATGCGCGCGACCATCTCGTAAGGCGCCGTTGTGTCGACGATCTCTGCGGCCGTGAGGCGGAAGGTCTGGCCGTCAGTGGTGCTTTGGCCGGCTTTTTTGCCGGCAATGGTGATGTCGACGCCATGATTGCCAAGAATGCGGCCGAGCAGCGTGACGTCGGCGAGGCGCGGCACGCCGTGTAGCGTGAGGGTCTCGCGACTCAGCAGGCTCGCGATCATTAGAGGCAGCGCCGCGTTCTTGGCCCCACTAATGGGTATGGTGCCACTCAAGCGCTCGCCGCCGACAATGCGGATACGGTCCATGACGATGTTGGCTCCCTCGCGCGATTTAAGACCCCTCGCGCGGCAAAATCCCCGTTTGGCCGCCCATCAATCCCCTCGGCGGGGCAGCGGGCGGCCAGTCTACTCTCCCAGCCTCAGGTCTGTCCCCCCTCTTTGGGGGGCGATTGCGGGGCTTTTCGGGCGCGATTTTGTGCCTTGCGTTTCAATATGTTAGCGCGGAGCTCCTGCTCCAGCCGGGCGCGGCGTGCGTCACCTGCGGCCTCGCCCCCTCGCGGGTTGTTGCCGTCGCTGCTGTCGTCCTTCGGTCCGGCCATGAGGGCGTCATATATCATGCGTGGCCCCGGCGCGATGGCCCGCCGCGAGCCCGCTGGTTCAGGGCCATGCAAGGGCCGTCACGCTCCTTGCACCGGCTGTCACCCTATGGCAGTTTGCGCGCCGCACGCGAGGCCGCCCGGACTCTTCGAGGGCTTCGCCTCCCGGGCCGATCCACCGGTCTTATTCGCCGCCGTAGCTCAGTGGTAGAGCGCGTCATTGGTAATGACGAGGTCCTCAGTTCAATCCTGAGCGGCGGCACCATAAAATCAATGAGTTAGCAGACCAGTCTTGGTTAGCATCTGGCTCTAGGGTGCATACAGGGTGCATCGCTCGGGGTCCAGACAGCATCCGGGCAGCGTCCCGCTCAAGCTCCTCGGCAAGCCCTCCATGCGCCCATGATCGACGGCCATCAGTGTGGAACGGGATAGTCCGATCTTGCGTTGGGAGATGCTGACCTAGTGCATTGGGGTCGGTCAACTGAGGAGGCTTTGGCCTCCCCTTTTTGTGTCGGAAAGTACCCTGCGCTCTCGTGCAGCGTGCTGCCGTGCGGCGGCCCCGTCGTGAGCAAGCGTCAATCGACAAGGCCCTTTTGCGCTAGGGCGCTGCGCCAGAGAGGCGGTTCGCCCAGCATTCGTTGTAGGGTGGTGCGGGTGTCGAGGGCTTGCAGGGCTTTACGTGCCGCCTTGGCGTCCTTGGCGGTCATGGGCTCTCGCGTCGATACGGGCAGGTCTAGCCAGGTCAAATATCTGGCCTCCTCGTGGTCTTTCTCCTCGGGCGCACTTACCATCGGAACTTTCTCCAGGGCTGCTTGCGTTGCTCTTCGTTACCTTCCTCCAACTTTGGTTAACGAAACCCTACGCCAATGCGGCAGCGTCCCGACAGCGGTTACAGCCTTCTGCCAGAGCAGTTGGTGCCGGTCGCGGTCATCAGACCGCGCTCCATCTGCTCCTCGATATACGCCTCAATCTTGTCGTTGCCTCTGGCGCAAGCCAAGCTGCTTTGCTCGGCGGTCGGAGGAGCCAATGAAGAGGTCGTCGCTCAAGGCTCTTCGGTACTCATAGCCAGTCGCTGTCGTCAGTGGAAACGATGTCTAAGAACCAGCAGACAAGCGCAGCTATAGCTACGCCTGTGACCGTCACGGCAAGCGTTGCAAATATTGACACCATTGTGGTTCCCCCGAGTGGTTCAACAAAACTCAACTCGGGTGAAGCCGGAACGGTTCCCTGACGCATCCGCCTGGAACCAACTTGGGCCAATATGAGTTTATGCGACAGGGCCGACAGGGCCGACCCCGGCCCATAGTTTGGCACCCATACTCGGAGGGAGTTCCCAGGATGACTAACTTCATCAGTGCCTTGATTTTTGCTGCTGCGTTGATGTTTGGACTAGGTACTGGTTCAGCGTTGACTTACGCCTGCAATGAACAAACCGCCCAGGCCGAGGCTGCAACTGGATTGGTCCAGCTTGCAATGGACGACGCCGAAGATGCCATGTCCGAAGACGCTGCCTCTGACGACGCCATGTCCGACGACGCTGCCTCTGACGACGCCACGTCCGATGACGCTGCCTCTGACGACGCCACGTCCGATGACGCTGCGTCAGATGACGCTGGCTCCGACGGCGAGAGCCAAGACTAAAAGCCCACAGCAACTTACTAAGGTCGATAAGGGCGCGTCTGGCTTTGGTCGGCGCGCTCTTTTTTTAAGGAGCGGCCATCTCCCTTATCATAGTCAGTCGCTACGGTTTTAGTCGCGCGCGGCGAGCCATACGGGGAGGCCCCGAAGGACATCGACATGCCGCTTCCCTGCCTCTGGCAAGACGAAGACACACTGGGCCGCGTATAGGGTGCGGCAAGGTGGCACTTTCCCAGCAAGGTCTTGTTAAGGCGCGCCGTGGATAGCCTAGAGCGAAACTTTCGGGGACCAAGGGACAATGAAGATTTTCGACGTAGCCGCGGCATTGGCGGTCTGCATAATCGCAGCGCAACTGCTTTTCGGTTAGAGCGGCGAAGCCATTGAACGGCGAACGTTCATGCTCGACACTCTTTCCCTCGCCAGTTGCCGCACGTCACCATGTTGCTAGTGGCGGCAAAAGTGGAACCGGGCATCACTCAGGCGCTCGCGTAGCGCACTCCGCTCAGCAACCGCTCGTAGAGCGCGCCCACGAACGGCTTCAATGGTGCCTCCTGGGATCAGCGACCTGGGAAAGAACGCCCGTCAGCGGCGCGCTGCACACCTTGGCGCATAAAGCGATAGTGATATGCTCAGAGCGAAGCGTGGCCGTTTCAAGCTTGTAGACCCTCAAAATGAAGGACCGTGAGTAATGCGTCGTTTGCTATTCGGTACCGCCGTGTTTGTCGGTGTCGTCTGGGCGGTGCCCGCAACGGCAACCCCTGTAGCTATGCCAGGGTTTAACAGCCAACACGTCGAGGCCGCGACGGTCGAGGAAGTTGCCTATTGGCGTCGCCGTTACCGGCGCTACGGCTATCGTGTGCCCTACGCCTACCCTCCCGCCTACTATGTGCCTCCGCCTGCATACGCCTACCCTCCCGCTTACTATCCGCCTCCTCCTGCATACGCCTACCCTCCCGCCGCCTATCCGCCTCCGAATGGCGACTACGGCGAGTATCCGTATGCGAATGGCGACTACGGCGGCTATCCGCCCCAGAACGGCTACTAACCGACCCAACGATAGGCTGGGTCATCGGTGGCTAGACTGGCGCTGCTGGTGCCGCTGGTATGGTCGGACCTGCCAGCAGAACGGCGCTCTACGGCGCGCACAAAACAAGCCAGCATCGCTAAGGTGCTGACCTTCGATGAGGCGCGGCGCATTGCTGTGAACGTGGCCAAGCTGCCGGAACTGTTGAGGGGGGGGCGGACTAGCGGCTATGCAATCAGCGCTCGTCGGACGGTCGATTAGCCAGCCAGATCCAGATGAATAGCGAAGCCCATGCAAGGGCAGCCAGTAACGTAATGTACCAAGGCTGTGATGTGCTGCTTAGAACATAGAAAAGTCCGAAGCCCCCGATGAGAAATGCGGCGACTAGGCTGAAAAGCGTCATAACAACGCCCCTAACTTGCTCACTGTGGTCGCAAAAAACTTACACAACAGTAGAGCGAGCGCGACAGGACCAAAAACTCAAAAAACTTTCAGTGTTAATTCCGCCCGGCGCATTGCTGTGAACGTTGCTAAGCTGAAAGCTGCCGGTCACCGCATCGGTGCCGTCGTTGTCGGTGATCGTATAGTCGGTGCTCGGCTGGTAATTGCCGTTGGCAGCGGTTTCCTTTGAAAATATTGGTTCGCATATCAGGGTTTACGCAATAACCGCTCTCGGCATTTGGAAACGGCGTGAAGTCGGATGGGCCCAGATTTAGCAGATGCCGCAACGTCTCCTCATCCCTGGCGATAAACGCGTCCAATACAGCTTGCGTTATTCGGGCTTTCCGCTCGCGCTTAACTGCTCTGCGCGTGGTCGGCATCTCAGCAAGTCATCCCAATCTTGGGAGAGCCAGGACGACCGCGTGGGCCGACCGGCTGCAAGCTCACGCCTAGTTCCTTGAGTGCTTTGATGACTAGCGACCGCGCTGCGATTTCAGCACTTAGAGCCGGATGCCCGCGCAGCAGATCGCCGTTTCCACTTCGGACAACTTCGCCATCTTTGTCGATGGCAGCACGACAGCCCTCCGCCCTATCCAGGGCAGAGCATGCTTGTGCCAGGATTTGGATACCGGCCAGCATCTTCGATGGCGAACTCCGCCATGACAGCATCGAAAAGCGCCCTGCCATGCCGTCTGAGAGGTAGCGGCGGCTCGATAACCGCATCGGCAACAATGTGCAGCACTGGCTTCTTTTTGGCTTGGCTCATGTTCAGTTCTCTCTGTGAAACATTCTGACGTTCTCAATATGCTGTCAGCGAAGGGAACCGCATCGTTTGTTCCCCTTAGCCCATGATGCCCCCGGAGCCCCCTGCCGGGGTCTTGACCTGGGGGCGGTATTCTCCCCCGGTAAAACGTCCCGAGTGTTTTGTGGGAATGGTATTCATCCGATGATGCCTGACCTGCGGGAGAGCATGTCTTTGTCACGCTCTCTCTCTTCCGCAGCAAGAAGCTCGGCATGCTTACGGCGCTTCTGCCGCTCGTTTTCCTCGGCCTGCTCAGTTCAATCCTGAGCGGCGGCACCAGTATTTCTCAAAATCTTGCCTAGAGCCGCCTCAACCTTAACGGCGGATTCTGTGGCTCCGGTGCGCTTTCTCGCCACAAAGCGGGGGAAACCTCCGGGCCACAATCGGCGTTTAACTATCAGCATTCGGGGGGCACGCTTAACGGAGCATGCCCATGCTTGACGACCTGACAAACGAACCGGCTCACCGGCTGGCTAGCGAGCGGCCAGAATATCGCGGATATGAAATCCAGTTGCGCCACGAGTGGTCGAACTGGTGCGCGGCCGTGCATCCCACGCGGGCCGACCTTCCCATACTCGCCCAGTCGCCCCTGCTCACGCTCTCCCTCAACCGGGACGAGGCGCTGGCCGCCGCCAAGCGCAATATCGACGAAGCGCTGGGCCATCTAACGAAGAACGTGGCCTAGCCGGCGGCCTATTTGGTGAGTAGCGCGTAGGCCGCGTAGCAAAGGGTCAGCGCCAGCAGTGGCCGCAAGAGCCACTCCGGGGCGACACCGGCCAGCCGCGTGCCGAGGAGGATGCCGGGGATCGAGCCGCAGAGCAGCGCCAGCAGGATTCCCGGATCGACATGGCCGAGGCCGAGATGGCCGGCACCGGCGACAAGGGTCAGCGGCACCGCATGAGCGATGTCGGAGCCGACGATGCGCTTCGCTGGCAGGCTTGGGAACAGGAACGCAAGCACCACCACGCCAATGGCGCCGGCGCCCACCGAGGTCAGGGTCACCAGCAGGCCGAGTGCGGCGCCGAACAATACCGTGGGAACCATGCGCGGGGGCACCACGCCGGTTGGGTTATTGCCGATGTGCCCCTTCATCAGGATGGGATAGAGCACGATGGCGACGGCGCTGACCGGGAGCGCGAAGGCGAGGCCATAGCGAATCCATCCGGCCATGACAGCGGTGTCGAACGGGATGTAGGCCATGACCGCGAGCACGACGATCGCGGCCGGGATGCTGCCCATCGCCAAGCGCAACACGATCGGCCAATCGACGTTCTCGGCCAAATGGTGGCGCCAGCCGCCGACCGTCTTGGTCACCGAGGCATAGAGCAGGTCGGTGCCGACGGCGACCGCGGGCGCGACGCCAAAGGTCGAGATGAGCAACGGCGTCATCAAAGCGCCGCCGCCAACCCCCGTCAGGCCCACGAGGAACCCGACACCAAAGCCAGCGCCAGCCAGCGGCAGCAGGGCCGCGGCCCAGCTGAGGTCAACCATTGATGAGAGCCTCCCCCTAAGCTACCGGCGAGATCGCACCCTGTGGGCTTCTACCGTTATTATTGGTCAGTTTCGATCAGAACCGGAACCCCCGCCGAGCGTAGCAGAATAGCCACTTCCTGGGCACGCCGCTCGAATTCGGCACGGTCGGCCGGGGAATCGCCGAGATCTGAGCAGAGCCCTGCCAGACGCGCACGGTCAAGGACAAGAACATTGTCGCCGACCGCGGCCGCGCCGGTCTGCACCCAGGTAATGACGCCGCCGGCCACGGTCGTGCCGTCAACGGCGTTGACCAGCACGAAATTGCCGGTGAGCGGCAGGTCCCCGAACAGGTCGAGCGCGGTGGCACGGCCGAGCAGAATGCGGCAATCGGCGATGTCGTTGGCGCTGCATTCGTGCGCCGGGGTCGAGTCGAGCGTCTCGAAGTCCACCAGCGCCGACACGCTCATGGAGGTGACCGGCGTGAGATCGGTGGCGGTGCGCAGCAGATAGCCGGCTTCCGGGTCGAAGGATTTTTCCGAGAGCCAGACGAGGCGCGCCTCGATGACGTCGGCGTTCACCGGCCGCCGCTTGACCTCGGACAGCACGGCGCCGCGCGAGATATCGAGATCGGTGTCGAGCACCAGGGTGACCGCATCGCCCTTGTGGGCGGAGGCCTGGTCGCCGCTCATGGTGGCGATCCGCCGCAAGGTAGCGCCGAGGCCGCTGCGGGGGTCGACCACCCGGTCGCCGACCTTAATCGTGCCCGACGTGACCGTGCCGGCATAGCCGCGGAAGTCGCCTGAGGCGCGCAGCACGAGCTGCACGGGCATGCGGAACGGCGCGTCCTCCGGCTCGACCTTGGGATCGACGCGCTCCAGATATTCGAGCAGCGTCGGCCCGGTGTACCAGCCCATCTCAGCGGAGCGGGCAACCACGTTGGCGCCGGTCAGCGCCGCCACCGGAATGGCGGTAATCTCGGCGAAGCTGAAATTGCCGGCCAGCGCCCGGAAGTCGGCCTCGATGGCGCGGTAGCGCTCCTCCGACCAGTCGATCTGATCCATCTTGTTGACGGCGACAATGACCTTCTTGATGCCGACCAGATTGCAAATGGCCGCATGGCGCCGCGTCTGGCGCTTCACGCCATGACGGGCATCGACCAGGAGAATGGCGATATCGGCGTGGGATGCGCCGGTCGCCATGTTGCGCGTGTATTGCTCATGGCCCGGGGAATCGATGATGACGAAGCGCCGGCGCTCGGTCTCGAAATAGCGCCAAGCGATGTCGATGGTGATGCCCTGTTCGCGCTCGGCCACGAGACCGTCGAGCAGCAGCGAGAAATCGATACGCTCGCCGTTGACCGCGCGGGCATGCGAGGCATGCATGATGGCGGCGCGCTGGTCCTCGGTGACGCCGGCGGCGTCCCACAACAGCCGGCCGATCAGCGTGGACTTGCCGTCATCGACCGAGCCGCAGGTCAGCAGCTTGAGCATGGCCTCGGACTTCTGATCAGGCGCCAGAAAGGTCGTCCCCGCGGCGATTGGTTCGTCGAGCGCAGCCAAAGTCATTAGAAGTAACCCTCACGCTTCTTCATCTCCATGGCGCCGGCCTGATCGTGATCGATCAGCCGCCCCGACCGCTCGGACACGCGCGCCGACAGTGTTTCCTGCACCACGGCCTCAAGATCGGTCGCGTCCGATTCGATGGCCGCGGTCAGCGGATAGCAGCCGAGCGTGCGGAAGCGGACCTTACGTGTCTGCGCGACCTCACCCGGCAGCAACCGCATGCGCTCGTCATCGACCAAGATGATCTGGCCGTCGCGCTCGACCACCGGCCGCTCGGCGGCGAAATAGAGCGGCACGACTTCGAGCTTCTCCAGCATGATGTAGCGCCACACGTCGGCCTCGGTCCAATTGGACATCGGGAAGGCGCGCACGGTTTCGCCGCGACCAAGGCGGCCGTTCAACAGCTGCCACATCTCCGGGCGTTGTAGGCGCGGATCCCAGGTGTGACCGGCGGCGCGGAAGGAGAACACGCGCTCCTTGGCGCGGGAGGCTTCCTCGTCGCGGCGGGCGCCGCCGAAGGCCGCGTCGAAGCCGCCGGCGTCGAGCGCCTGGCGCAACGCCTGGGTTTTCATGATGTCGGTATAGACGGACGGCGGATGGTCGAACGGATTGATGCCGCGGGCGAGCCCGTCATGGTTGGTATGCACGATGAGATCGAGTCCGAGCTCCTTCGCCGTGCGGTCGCGGAAGGCGATCATGTCGTGGAACTTCCAGGTGGTGTCCACGTGCAGCAGCGGGAATGGCGGCTTGGCCGGCCAGAAGGCCTTGCGCGCCAGATGCAGCAGGACCGTGGAGTCCTTGCCGATGGAGTAGAGTAGCACGGGCGAGCGGAACTGCGCCGCCGCCTCGCGGAAGATATGGATGCTCTCGGCTTCGAGAAGCTTGAGATGCGAGGTGAGCGCGGTCATGCGGCCTTCTCTTTTTCTTTTGCGTCCTCGTTGACGTGCAAGCCGCACTCCTTCTTGTCCTCGTTCTCCCACCACCAGCGGCCGTCGCGCGGGTTCTCGCCGGGCTGAATGGCCCGGGTGCACGGCGCGCAACCGATGGAGACGAAGCCCCGCGCGTGCAGCGGATTGACGGGGATGTTGTTGGCGGCGATGTAATCCATCAGCGTTTTGGTCGACCAATCGGCGACCGGGTTCACCTTGGTGAGCCCGCGCTCGGCGTCCCACGCGGCGAACGGCACATCGGACCGTGCGTCGGAATGCTCCCGGCGCAGGCCTGTGATCCAGGCTTGAGCGCCGTCGAGCGCGCGGTTCAGGGGACGCACTTTCCGTATGTCGCAGCAAGCCTTGCGGTTTTCGACGGCATTGCGGAAGCCGAACACGCCGTCGCGGGCGACGAGATCCTCGACCTCGGAGGCGTCCGGCGCAACGAGACGGATGCGGATGCGGATGCGCAGCTCCGACAACTCGACGGTCTCCAGCACTTCGGGGAACAGCCGGCCCGTATCGAGGGTGAACACGTCAACGTCGCCTGACTTGGCAATGCCGGACTTGGCGATGGCATGGAGAATGACCTGATCCTCCAGGCCGAGACTGGTGGAGAAGGCGATGCGCCCTTCGATATGCTCGCCCACAGCCTTGACGCGGGCCACGAGATCGTCGGTCTTGCCAAGGACATCGTTCAGCGCGAGGGCGGCTTTGCGCGAGGCATCCCAGCGCTGCGGCAGCGTGTTGCGCACGGCCGGCTGGTAGTTGCGGGTGATGCGCTCAAGCGAGGCCTTCCACACGCCGACCGTTTCGGGATCGGTGATCTCGGCGGTGTCGAAGCCGGAGCGCAGCAGGAACTGTCCATGGTCGGGAATCAGATAGCCGACCGCTCTGATCTCGCCCTTGAAGCCGTGCCGCTCGCGCAACAGACGCGCCAGGCTGAAGCCGCGCCCGTCGGTGAAGTCCGGGAAGGTGATGGCGATGGGTCCGGCATTGCCGCCGGCCGCGGCGATGAGCGCGGCTTCGTCGGTCGCGGGCTCCAGCATCGTGGCAACCTCGTCAGGATCGGCGACGATGGTCCCGGTGGCCAAATCAACGAGCGCCATAGAGAGCCTCCTTGAACGGCGCCGCGCCGACGCGCCGCCACGTCTCGAGGAAGCTCTCTCCCTCATCGCGTTTTTCGATATAGGTGTCGACGATGGTGTCGATGGCCTGCGGCACGGCTTCCGCGCGGAAACCCGGCCCGATGATGGTCCCCACCGAGGCGCTGTCCTTCGGGTTGCCGCCGAGCGTGATCTGGTAGAGCTCGGTACCTTTCTTGTCGACGCCGAGAATGCCGATATTGCCGGAATGGTGATGGCCGCAAGCGTTGATGCAGCCGGACATGTTGAGCCGCAGCTTGCCGATCTCCTCCTGACGCGCAGGATCCTCGAAGCGCTTGGCGATCTCCTTGGCGATGGGGATCGAGCGCGCGTTGGCGAGGTTGCAGTAGTCGAGACCAGGGCAGCAGATCATGTCGCTGAGCAACTCGTTGTTGCCGGTGGCGAGGCCCGCAGGGACCAACTCGTCGTAAAGCGCCGGGATGTCGGCGATGGCCACATGGGGCAGCACCAGGTTCTGGGTGTAGTTGACGCGCAGCTCGTCATGACCGAAGCGCTCGGTGAGATCGGCGACCAAATCCATGGCGTCGGAGGAGGCATCGCCCGGCGTGCGGCCCGGCTCTTTCAGCGAGATCACGACCGAGGCATAGCCCGGCAGGCGATGGGCCAGCACGTTGTGCTTGTACCAATTGGCGAAGGCGGGATCGGCGGCACGGCGCGCGGCCACAGCCTCGTCGCGCACAGGCCGCGGCGGCAGATCCGGCGGGGCAAAATAGGACATGATGCGCCGCTTCTCGTCCTCGGGCAGATCGACGGCGGTCTTGTGCGTCGCCTCCCAATCGGCCTCCACTTCCTCGCGGAATTTGTCGATGCCGAGGTGATTGACGAGGATCTTGATGCGCGCCTTGTGAATGTTGTCGCGACGGCCGAACAGATTGTACACGCGCAAGGTGGACTCGATGTAGGAGAGCAAATGCTCCTTCGGCAGGAAGGACCTGATCTCCTGGCCGACATAGGGGATGCGGCCCATGCCGCCGCCTACCAGCACGCGGAAGCCGTTCTCGCCGTTCGGACCTTTCACGATGCGCAAGCCGATATCGTGAAACGCGGTCGCGGCACGATCCTCGGCGGCGCCGGAAATGGCGATCTTGAATTTGCGCGGCAGCCAGCTAAACTCGGGATGCAGCGTCGACCATTGGCGCAAGATCTCGCACCAGGGCCGCGGGTCCTCGAGCTCGTCATTGGCGGCAGCAGCGAACGGGTCGGCGGTGACGTTGCGCACGCAATTGCCGCTGGTCTGGATGCAATGCATCTCGACATCGGCCAGCGCGGCGAGCAGATCGGGAATGTCGACCAGCTTCACCCAGTTGAACTGCAGATTCTGGCGCGTGGTGAAATGGCCGTAGCCGCGGTCGAACCGGCGGCCGATCATGGCAAGCTGGCGCAACTGCCGCGGCGAGAGCACGCCATAAGGAATGGCGATGCGCAGCATATAGGCGTGGAGCTGGAGGTAGAGTCCATTGCGCAAGCGCAGAGGCCTGAACTCCTCCTCGTTCAGCGCGCCCGATAGGCGGCGCTCGACCTGATCTTTGAACTCCGCCACGCGATCGCGAACGAATGCGTGGTCGAACTCATCATAGCGGTACATCGTACCAGTCCTTCGTCAGTGTTGTGCGATGCGCGGCACGGATGCGCTCGCGCACGGAAAGCGGATCGACCGCGCCGTCAACCAGCGCGACCCGCATGGGATAGACGCCGACAACCTGGCGCTCGCGCACCGCGTTCTCGGCGATGGTCTCGAGCACCTTCGTCTCCTCCTCGCCATCGGCGACGCGGGCATTGGCGATGGATTCCGTCCACTGGCCCTCGGCGGCGAGATAGACGACGACGCCGTCGGTGAGGCGGTTGGCGGTGATGACGTTAGGCATAGGCGCGCTTGACCTCCTCGGACCCGAGGATGTCCTCGACCACGCCGGACGTCGGCAGCCCCGCAACCTCGCCGAAGATCAGGACCGCCGGGCTCTTGAGCCCCAGACTTTCCGGATGGGCGGCAAGGGCTGCGATGGTGGTCGCGATGCGGCGCTCGTTGTCGCGGCTGGCATTCTCAACCGCCAGCACCGGCAGCCCAGTCCGGAAACCGGCCTCGAGCAGCTTCTGCGCGACGGCCGCGGCGGTGCTGACGCCCATATAGACGATGAGCGTGTTCTTG
>Ga0307379_10004899_pt1 | contig 18892 bp, 17 predicted proteins | sample UN2MG_FD_202237 | JGI IMG/M metagenome (GOLD analysis project Ga0307379, IMG submission 202237) | Soil microbial communities from Risofladan, Vaasa, Finland - UN-2 | ecosystem: Environmental > Terrestrial > Soil > Coastal area > Acid sulfate soil | place: Finland: Risofladan, Vaasa | collected... | reverse complement strand
CCCTCAGTCTTGAATAGCTTCATCGGGTACGCTGCTCCTTTCTTGTTTGTTTGCTTAACAAAACATTAGGAGCTCGTACCCTTTTCTACTCCTTCCCCGATTTTACACACAAGACGGTACACTACCGGATTCTCCGCACCGGTTGACTACACCAGCCGCCGATGTTAGAATATCCACAGTCAAACAGCAGTTCCCATCAGCGCTTGACCGAAAGGAGCCTCTACAGGAAATGCCGCACAATTCTCCTGCCGACTCGTATCGGCTGGAGGCGGTCAAGATTTGCGGGACGACCAGCTTGGCAGACCGCGATCTGGCCGCCGACGCGGGCGCGGACTATTTCGGCGCCCTGGTGGATGTAGGATATTCGCCGCGATCCCTCACTCTCGAAAACGCAAAGCAGCTGTTCGAAGCGCCTCCTATCCCCGGCGTCGTGCTGCTCTTCAACGCCGGTGAAAGCCGCGTCCGAGCGGTGGTCGAGCAGCTCAATCCCTTCGCTGTGCAGCTCCTCGGCCACGAGCCGCCTGAATTCGTGGCTTCACTTAAGAGCATCCTTCAGTGCGAGGTATGGAAATCGCTCCACGTCCCGCCGAGAGCACGCGGCGAGATTGACGTCGAGGCGATGAAGACACTCGCCGAGGAATACGAGGACTCCGGCGCAGATGCGCTGTTTTTCACGACGGTTGACACTACCGGCGCGAGCGCGAAGTTCAGCGGCACCGGAATGGTGGGCGACTGGACCGTGATACGCGCCCTGGCAAGGGACAGGGTTGTACCCGGCTTTCTCGCAGGCGGATTGAACCCGGACAACGTCGTATCCGCCCTCCAAGCGGTGAAGCCCGGCGGCATTGACGTGTGCACCGGCGTCGAGAGCTCGCCCGGAAAGAAGGACCCGGCAAAGCTCGCAAGGCTCTTCGAGGCCGTCGCGCCCCTGCGCGGCGGCGATGCATAGGAGAGGACTGCAATCCTCCGGCGGACGGGCTTGCAGCCGTCGGTTGCCTCGGAGATGGAGTGGGGCAATGGACGATTACGGCAAATCCAGCATCGGATTCGAGGAAGGCACAGTCGCAGCCGCGTCGTACTTCTGCTTCCTTGGGCTGCTGATTCTCATCATCGAGCGGCGCAGCAACTTCGTTCGGTTCCATGCAATTCAGTCAACGCTGGGGTTCGGGCTGCTGGGCATCCTCTGGCTGTGTGTCAAGTGTGCGGGCCTGAGCTCCCTGGCATGGCTCCCGGGCCTCTTAGCGCTCGCCTTTGCTCTTCACATGATGTACAAGGCATACCACGGCGAGGAATACAAGTTCCCGCTGATCGGCAAGCTCGCCTTCAGCGCCGTGTACGACACGAGCCCCGAGCCGGCCGATTCGCCCCCGGCCTCCGGAAATGCGGACGAATCTACTGCCGCTGACGACTCCCGGGATTGACATAGCCTCCTCACCGTGCTATCCTTCAACTTACCTGGCGGGCGTCCGGGGACCAGGTTGGCCCTGGCGGCGTCCGCCTCGCCGAACCGTAAGCCGGAAGGAGCGGAATCGCACTATGAAACGCCTTATCCTCCTCGCAGCCGTCTGTGCAATCGCCGTCGGCCCCGCCTTGGCGGGGAACGAGCCTCCGCCCTGGTTCACGCCCCTTTTCAACGGAAAGGACCTCACGGGCTGGAAGCACGACGCCGAGGTCGAGAAGCACTGGACGGTCGTGGACGGCGCGCTGACCTACGACGGCAAGGGGACCAATCTGCGCACGGCGAAGAAGTACAGCAACTTCATCCTCACCCTTCGCTGGAAGGTTGAGACGGACGCCGACAGCGGCATCTACCTGCGCGGCAAGCCCCAGGTCAACATCCTCGGGACCCGCTCGGGCGAGCTCCACGAGGACGGCGTTATGGTCAAGAAGTCGGCGGTCAGACCTCTCGGCGAGTGGAACCACTTCGTCATCATCATGCGGGGTCGTAAGGTCACAGTCATCCTGAACGGCGTCCAGGTGGTTGACCGGGCGACGATGAACAGCATCGGCGGCATGCCGCCGGAAGGCCCGCTCGAGCTCCAGCACCACGGCGCCCAGCTCTGGTTCAAGGACATCTACATCCGCGAGCTTCCATAGCCGCACACGTCCCGTGCCGAGAGGGAAGCGCAGCGCCCCGCCGGAAGTCGCCTCTTGCATCGGAGGAGAGCATGACGTACGAGTCGGACGTATACAAGCGTGTACATTCCGAAATAGGCAAGATAAAGATCGTTGACACGCACGAGCACCTTTCTTATCCTCACGAGCTTGCCGCAATGGGCAGGATAGACTTCGGGCGATTGTTCCTCCATTATGCGAGCTGTGACCTGCGCTCCGCCGGGCTGCCCGCGGACGACCTGGCGCAAGTCCAAGACATGAACTCCAAGTGGACGGTCAGGGAGAAGTGGCAGGCGATCAAGCCGTGGTACGAGAGAACGTGGAACACCGCGTACTGTGAGTGCCTGCGCGTCGCAATGCGCGACCTGTATGGGATCGAGGACCTGGCAGACGACACCGTCGAGGCGCTCAGCGAGAAGATGGACGGCGTGCCGCGCGAGACCTGGACGAGAACGGTATTGGACAAGGCGGGGATCGAGATCGCCCTGGAGCAGAACCTAACGAGCGAGCTTGTGTACGCCCGAAGGCGCTACCCGGACCTATTCCTCTACGACATGACGGACTTCTTCAGCAGATTCGACATCGGCGCCCTGTCGCGAGACACCGCGATTGACATCTACGATCTGCGCGATTACCTCAGGGTGATAGACTGGTATTTCGACAAGTTTGCAGACGAGGCATCGGCGTTCAAGATTCCCCGGGCGTATGACCGGCCGCTCTTCTTCGACGACGTGATTACCTCAGACGCCGAGAGGGTGTTCAACGATTTGCTCAAGCCCAATAACCAGCCGGCGAAGAAGGACATCCAGGCGCTGGAGGACTTCATCATCCACTACTGCGTGCGGAAGGCGGGGGAGCACAACCTGCCCGTGAAGTTCCACACCGGAATCCAGGAAGGCAGCGGCAACGACATAAGGAACAGCCGCGCGGCCCTTCTTATCAACCTTTTCATGAAGTACCCTAAGACGAAGTTCGATATCTACCACATCTCCTGGCCGTACACCGAGGAGCTGATCAATATCTGCAAGAACTTCCCGAACGTGTACATAGACTTCGCCTGGGCCTGGATATTCAATCCTCCGGCAAGCCGCCGGTTCCTCGCCGACATGCTGGAGACCGTGCCGTTGAACAAGATCCACGGCTTTGGCGGCGACTATGTATTCGTGGAGGGAACGTACGGGCACTCGGTGATCGCCCGCCGCGAGATCGCTCGCGTGCTGGCCGACAAGGTGGAGGAAGGCAGGTTCTCCGAGGAGTACGCCCTGAGGGCCGCCGAGCTGCTGCTGCGCGAGAACGCACTGGAGAATTTCCGCATCGAGGAAAAGCGCCGGCTCTATGCCGAGCGTGCGAAGCAGGAGTAACAACGAGGCGTGCCGCCGCTCTCCCTGATCTTGGCCGTCAATCCTGAACCAGCCCATCGTCGGGCGCTTCAGGGCGGAGTTTGCCAACCAGCGAGCGCGCGATCGCAACCGCCTCCGAATAGGCGCGCCTGAACGCCTGCCGGATTTCCTGGCGCGTCATGCGGCGCCCTGTCGAGTAATAGAATATCAGCCCCTCGCCCATGACCGCCGTCCCAGCATACGCCACCGCGCCTTTCGGCACCAGTCCCGCGCCGAAGGGCAACTTCGATACCAGGTTCCTCGCCAGCGAGCGCCATCCGAAAGCCGCTCCGACGATGGACGATATCTCCCTCCACTGCGCGAGGTATCCAACGTCCGCACCGTAGGCCGCACCGATCGCGAAGAGCATCCGAATCTGATTGGCGGTGAGGAACACTATGTCGCCCGCGGCCTCCGCCGCCCCGATGAGCGGCTGGAGCACGCTCGGCACGACGTTTCCGAGCGCGGTGGCGATCACGAAGATGGCATTCTCGCGCGAGACTTCGCGGACAATCTGGCGGGCAGCCTCGGTTCGAAAAGCAGGCAGGTGCCTGGCAAGCGACAGCCTTAGCTCCTTCCCTCGCCGCCCGGTAAGGATCACCGCCAGTGACCGCTCCGGCCTCTCGGACTCAAAAGAGAACAGATCGCGCTCCAGGCCGTCGGCCGCCCCTTCCGCAGCCAGAATGAAGTCGGCCTTTTCGAGTGCCCCACGCTCCGCACGACCCAACGGCTGGATATACGCGCCGAGCACCTGGTCCGCACGAGCCACGCCGTGCTGCGGAGGCGATGGGCCGAGCAGGAATTCCCTCATGGCCGCAGCTGCCTCATCGCTTGTCGCGACCAGAGCGAGCATGAAGGGCCGTCGGGATTCCCTGGCCGCCCTGCCGGGATTGAGCTGCCTGACCGCCCTCCATATTTGCCTTAATGCACCGGGCTGACTATCTCTTGCCATCTCGTTATCCCGGTTCGCCGACGGCGCGCGCCATTCCTGCCGCGCCTGGGACAGCAGGCGAGATACGGCGGACGGATTCACTGCGAGCGAAATGTGCTACAATAGGAAAACTGTGCGAGCGAGGAGTTCATGAAGTTCCGATCATCTATTCTGGCCCTGATAGGCGTTCTCGTAGCTGCGGGATGCGCGCGGGCCGCCGAGCACGAGTTCCGGGCCGTATGGGTGCACACTTGGAGGCCGGGGCTGCTCAGCCCGGCGGAGATTCAGGAGACCGTCCGCTGGGCCAGGGATACCAACATGAATGCGCTCATCGTCCAGGCCCGGCGCGTCGGAGACGCGTACTACAACTCCGCCTACGAGCCTCGATCATCCAGTATCCAGGCGGGGCCCGACTTCGATCCGCTGGACTGCGCGATAAAGCAGTGCCGCGCGAACGGGCTCGAAGTCCATGCATGGTTCAACGTCTACCGCGTCTGGACCTCGAACACCAATCCGCCGGCCGACCACGTCGTGAATCTGCATCCCGAATGGCTGAGCAAGGAGGCCAACGGGAACACTGGTTCCAAAGACGGCAAGTTCCTCGATCCCGGCGTGCCGGAAGTGCGGCGCTACCTGGTGAAGCTGATCGCCGACCTGGTGAGCAAATATGACATTGACGGGCTGACGCTCGACTTCGTGCGCTATCCGGGCAAGAACTGGGGGTACAATGAGCTAGCCGTCGCCAGGTTCAACACCCTATATGGCCGTACGGGGAATCCTCCTGCCGACGATCCGCTCTGGTGCAGATGGAGACGGGAGCAGGTTACGGAGACCGTCCGCGCGATCCGGCGGGAGGTCAACCGCCTGAAGCCCGGCCTGAAGCTCTCCGCCGCAACGGTGTCCTGGGGCCCTTGCCCGTCGGACTTCAGCAGGACCGACGCCTACGCCGGGCTTTTCCAGGACTGGCGGCTGTGGATGGAGCAGGGCCTTCTCGACGCAAATATGCCCATGAACTACAAAGACCCCTCAGCCCCCAAACACAACCAGTATTTTGCTGATTGGCTGGCGGGAGCGAGGAAATGGTCCTGCGGGCGTCACGTGTACTGCGGGTTGATGGTCTTTAACAGCAATGTTTCGGGCGTAGCAGCCCAAGTAAAGGCCGCACGCGAGAAAGGCCTGGACGGGATAGTGGGATTCGCGTTCAGCCAGGCGGACTGCAAGTCAGAGCTGTCGTCCAAGCTGAGGTCCACGGTATTCTCCAAGCGCGTCCGGGTTCCGCCGATGCGCTGGAAGGCAGGGCCGAAGCGGGGGTGACAGATGGCAGGTTCGGCACGGGAGATTCTATTATCAGGGGCTGCAGAGCTGGGCGTTCCGCTGGACGACTGCCAGCTCGATGCGCTTGACGCCTTCACCGCCCTGCTGCTCGAGTGGAACGCGAGGTTCAACCTCACGCGCGTCACAGACCCAAGCGAGATAGCGGTCAAGCACTACCTGGATTCGCTCAGCCTGCTCCCGCTCGTGGAAGTGAAGCCCGGCTCGGCGGTGATTGACATCGGCGCCGGCGCTGGATTTCCGGGGATTCCCCTCAAGATCGCACGCCCGGACCTGAAGATGACGATGCTGGATTCCGTCCGCAAGAAGCTGACGTTCCTTGAAGCCATTGTACGGGAGCTGCGCCTCGCCGACGTAAAGTTGATACACGGCCGCGCCGAGGACTTCGCCAGGGGGAAATCCCACCGAGAGCGGTTCGATCTCGCCGTCTCCCGCGCCGTGGCCGGATTGAACGTGCTGGCCGAGCTGTGCATGCCGTTCTGCCGACTCGGAGGGAGCTTCGCGGCCTACAAGGGGCCGGACCCGGATGAGGAGATCAACGAAGCTGCAAAGGCGATAAGCGCCCTCGGCGGCGAAGTCGAGGCTGTGCACAGATTCGTCCTGCCGCACAGCGACTCGCATCGCACGCTCGTGGTAATCCGGAAATTGCGGCGGACTCCAGCCTCTTATCCCAGGAAAGCGGGCGTTCCAGAGCGAAACCCGCTGTAAGGGGAACTTGCTACGGGGCTGCACGGGACAACACGCGGCCACCGGGGCCAATCAAATGCGCGACCGAGATTTTGACGAAGCAGTTGACTACATGAACAGCCTTACAGCACTGGGCTGGAAGTCGGGCCTGGAGAGGTTCTCCGCCCTCTGCGAGCGGCTGGGCAACCCGCAGGAGAAGCTGCGCGCCGTCCACATAGGCGGCACAAACGGCAAGGGATCCACAACCGCGATGGTGTCGAGCGTTCTGGAATCCGCCGGCTATAAGGTCGGGACGTACTACTCCCCCTATGTCTACAACCTCAGGGAACGTGTGCAGCTCGACGGCCGCATGATCGGCGAGGCCGACTTCGCCCGCCTGGTCAACATCATACGGCCGCATGCCGCCGCGCTCGGCGAGACAGAGCTGACACACCCCACCGAGTTCGAGGTCAAGACCGCGCTCGGCTTTCTCTATTTTGTCGAGCAGAATGCCGATTTCGCGGTGCTGGAGGTCGGCGCGGGCGGGCGCTTCGACGCCACCAACGTCGTGACCCCCCTCGTGAGTGTGATCACAAACGTCTCGATGGATCACATGGATAAGCTGGGGAACACGATCGCCGAGATAGCCGCAGAGAAAGCCGGCATCATCAAGCAGAACGGCCATCTGGTTACGGCAGCCGCGGAGCCGGACGCCCTCGCCGTGATTCGCCGCACATGCGAGGAATGCAACTCCCTCCTGTGGCACGTGCATCCGGTGGAGGAACCGAATGCCTGTTTCGCCATTGGCCCGATTCCCAGCACCCTCACGCCAGCGCTCTCCCGTAGCGAGCCGGCGACACTGACAGTCCGGGGGATGAATTCCACGTATTCGGGGCTTAAGCTCGGCATGAGGGGCGAATTCCAGCTAGTCAACGCCGCGACGGCGGTAGGCGCCATCGAGGCCCTTCAGAACAAGGGAGTTGATGTCCCGGAGTCCGCCATCCGAACCGGCCTTGAGGGCGCGTATCTCCCCGGCAGGCTCGAGGTTCTGCAGACGGCCCCGACCCTGCTGATAGACGGAGCGCATAACCTGGACGGCGCGCGGAACCTCGCTCGCGCGCTGAGGACGTGCTTCACGTACGACAAGCTTATATTCGTCATGGGCATGGTCAGCGGGCACTCCGTCGCCGACGCCGTCGGAACCCTCGCGCCGCTGGCGGACAGATTCTATGCAACCGCGGCCGACAGTCCCAGGGCCGTACCCGCCGCCTCCGTAGCCGACGTGGCGAGGACGCGCTGCGCTAAAGTCCTGGAGGTCGAGCCCGTCCGGGAAGCCGTGCGCCAGGCCCTCGAGGCCGCCGGCGAGGATGACCTCGTGTGCGTGACCGGCTCCTTCTACACGATCAGCGAGGTTCCCCGCTCGCCAGTGGGATCCCTCCGCGTTGCTCGGTCTAGAGCCTCGCCGTAGGACGGTCCAAGAGGTGAACTCCGGCGTCGTTTCTGCCGTATAATAATGGTGCGAGAGCACCCGCCGACGTTTGACAATAGGGGGTCAAAGTGCTATAATCACGCTGGAAATGTGCGGCATGCGGGAGTAGCTCAGTTGGTAGAGCGCTAGCCTTCCAAGCTGGATGTCGCGGGTTCGAGCCCCGTCTCCCGCTCCATTCCGGCCCCCGTAGCTCAGGGGACAGAGCAACTGCCTTCTAAGCAGTGGGTCGCAGGTTCGAGTCCTGTCGGGGGCGCCAAGCATCTTTGTGCTCTATACTTCTACGTGGCGGGAGTAGCTCAGCCGGTTAGAGCGCCAGGTTGTGGCCCTGGAGGTCGTGGGTTCGAATCCCATTTCTCGCCCCATATCTATCGGCGAAAAGCCCATCCGGATGGATGGGCTTTTCCACAACCTCCGGGCCTGACGTGAGACGGCTTCGTGATTCAGTCGGCACGATGCTCCGCCTGCCGCGCGATTTCGGTCGGATCCTGACCCAGCGTGAGAGAAGCAATGAACCTTACGGACTACATATCCGAGAAATGCCGAATGCTTGACACAGCCCTAGAGGAGTGCCTCCCACCCGAGGATCGCTTTCCCGAAGTGATCTTCCGGGCGATGAGGTACAGCGTCCTCAACGGAGGCAAGAGGCTGCGCCCGGTGCTGACACTCGCCGCCTGCGAAGCGGTCGGCGGCGATCCCGAAGTCGCTCTGCCGGCGGCCTGCGCCGTGGAGCTCATCCACACCTTCTCCCTCATCCACGACGACCTCCCGGCACTGGACAACGATGACTTGCGCCGGGGCAAGCCCACGAGCCACAAGGTTTTCGGCGAGGCGATCGCCATCCTTGCGGGTGATGCGCTTCTCGCCTTGGCCTTCGAAGCCGTCACCAAGCGCACCAAGGGCGTACCGCCGGAAGTGGTTCTCGAGGTCACGCGCAGGATCGCGTCCGCTGCCGGCATCGGCGGCATGGCTGTCGGACAAGTCGTTGACATGATCTCCGAGGGCAAACAGATACCTCCGGAGACCTTGGAATTTATGCACACGAATAAGACCGGCCTGCTCATCCAGACATCGGTTGTCGCTGGCGGACTGCTCGGCGGGGGAACGCCGGAGCAGATCGGAGCGCTCAGCCGCTACGGGCAGAAAGTCGGGCTCGCATTCCAGATCGCCGACGACATACTGGACATCGAGGGCGAGCAGGAGAGAATCGGGAAGACCGTCGGCAGCGACCTGCGCAAGCAGAAGGCCACCTACCCCAGTCTCTACGGCATCGAGAAGTCGAAGGAACTCGCCCGGCTCGCGGCGGATGAGGCCATCGAGGCCCTGCGGGCTTTCGACCACCGCGCTGATCCGCTCCGCGCTCTCGCCTGCTTCATCGTCGAACGCCAGGCATAGCTCATATTCGCGCGGCGTCCGCCTGTGCATAATCCTGTGCATACCGCTGTGGACAACCTGAAAGCCGACATCGGCCTGTGAAAACCGTGGATAAAGGGAGCCGTTACTACACCGCCGGATCCGCAGACGATCAACATCCGCGGCCAGGCTGCGACCCAGTCCCCCAAGGTGAGTTACCAACACCGCCAACATGCTGTATAATAAATACCAGCATATTAGAATTAGAATGGGTGTTGCTTCTGGACGGCGGATAACTCGTTCTTGACACACCTAGACCATGCATATCCAAACTCTACATCTCCAGAACTTCAGAAACTACGGTGAGGCCTCGATTGTCCCAGGTCCGGGCTTGAACGTGGCCCTCGGCAGGAACGCCCAAGGCAAAACGAGCCTCCTGGAAGCAATCTACCTTCTAGCTACAGCAAGGTCCTGGCGCGCAGGGAGAGATAGCGAGCTCATGAGATGGGGAGCGGAGCACACCCGCGTGTCAGCCGAGGTCGCCAGAGACGAGCGGAACGACGTTGAGATCGAGGTTGTCCTTGGCAAGGCCGAAAAGAAGCAAGTGAGGGTGAACACGATCCGCCAGACAAGGCTGAGCGACCTAATGAGTCAGATGAACGTCGTGCTGATTGAACCGCGCGACGTAGAGATTGTTCGCGGCGAGCCCAGCGAGCGGCGGAAATTCCTCAACCTCGAAATAAGCCAGATCCAGCCGCAGTATTGCCACCTCCTGGTGAACTACCGGAGGGTCTTGGAGCAGCGAAACCGCCTGCTAAGGGAGCTCCAGGTGAAGCGCTTGGGGGATGGGGAGTTGCGCGCTTGGGACGAACAGCTTGTGGCTTATGGAGCTCGAATCCTGGAGCGTCGTCTGGAGTTTGTGAGGCGGGCGGGTGCGCTGGCCCGAATAATCCACTCGCAGATCACGGACGGGGCGGAGACACTGGAGGCCGGTTATGCTCCGAGCCTCGACCTTGGCTCAGCGGAGGCGGCCGCGGAGCTCGCGACGGCGTTGGGGGCGCATCTCGAGCAGATCCGCGGCGAGGAGATTCGCCGGGGCATGACCCTGGTAGGCCCGCAGAGGGACGATGTTATGTTCGCCGTAGACGGCGTGGACGCGCGCGTTTACGGCTCGCACGGCCAGCAGAGGACGATAGCCCTCAGCCTCAGACTTGCTGAGCTTGAGCTGATGGAGGAGGCTGCCGGAGAGCCCCCGATCGTGCTGCTGGACGACGTGATGACGGACCTGGATGAGGAGCGGCGAGCGCACGTTTTCGAGATGACCAGGGGCCGCTGCCAGACGTTCCTGACCGCGGCGAACACCAGGGTGCTCGATCCCGAGCTGCTGGAGGGCGGCAGGCTATTCCGAGTGTCCGGAGGGCAGGTGATCGCGGAATGAGGTCTGGCGGCCCGCCGTATGGCTTGAGATCGCTCATATCCGGCTCCCTGCGGGGCCTGGACCTCGAAAGGCGGGTGCAGGAGCAGGCCTGCCTGCTTGTTTGGGACGAGGTTGTGGGGGAACAGGTAGCCGGCGCGGCGCAGCCGGAATTTGTGAAGGATGGCCGCATCTTTGTCACCACCAAAAGTCCGGTATGGGCAAACGAGCTGACCTTCTACAAGTCGGATATCATCGCCCGGCTGAACCAGCGCGTGGGAGCGCCTGTGTTGACGGAGATCGTCTTCAAAGCCGGGCGCGTCCGAAGGCGGCCGGCATCCGCGGCCCCGGGTGAGTCCGGCGAGCCGAATGTGGAAGGGATTGAACTCACGCGGGAGGAACTTGGTAAGGTAGAGGCCGCTGCTCGTGCGGCCGGAGAGGCGGCCGGAGCCATCCGCAGCTTGCTGGCGACGGCTCTCCGCCTCGAAAAGTGGAAACGCGCACGCGGATGGACGCCCTGCAAGCGGTGTGGGTCTCTGCAGAACACTGCTTCGGGCATCTGCCCGCCGTGTCAACTAGAATCGTAGGAGTTGTAGCGAATGCGTCTGCTTATGCTGTCTTGGGAGTATCCGCCGAGAGTGATTGGAGGCATCGCCAGGCACGTCTACGGCCTCAGCCGCGCTCTGGCGGCCAACGGGGTGAAGGTGGACGTGATCACTTGCGAGCATCCCGAAGCTCCTCCCGAGGACGTGGATGGCAACCTCAGCGTCTACAGAGTGCCGGTGCCGCCGGGTAATGACTTCGTGCACTGGGTTCAGAACTTCAACGCCGCGAGTGAGGCAAAGGTGGACGAGCTTCTCAAGCCGGCGAACGCGAGCCGCAAGAAGAAAGCCGCGGACAACCCCGTTCCGCAGAGCGAGCCGACGGTCATCCACGCCCATGATTGGCTCTCCGGATTCGCCGGAAAGAACCTGAAGCATAAGCACGGGCTTCCTCTCATTGCCACGATCCATGCGACGGAGCACGGCCGAAACCAGGGCATCCACACGGACCAGCAGCGGTATATCCACAGCATCGAGTGGGACCTCTGCTACGAGGCCTGGAGGGTGATCTGCTGCAGCCACTACATGAAGGACGAGGTTGCCGGCGTGCTTGAGGTGCCATACGATAAGCTCGACGTAATCCCGAATGGCATGGATATGTCGAAATTCGATTTCGCCTTCGATGTGGGCCAGTTCAAGCGGTGGTTCGCCCGGGCTGAGGAGAAGATAGTCTTCTTCGTGGGGCGAATGGTTCCAGAGAAGGGCGTCCAAGTGCTGATCGAGGCCGTTCCGGAAATCCTGCCTGCGTACAACGATGTCAAATTCGTGATCGTCGGCGGCGGTGACAGGTCTCATCTTGTGAAATTGGCCGAGGACTTGGGGGTATCCCACAAGGTCTTCTTCACAGGCTATGTGGATGATGACACGCTTCTCAAACTGTACCGGGTCGCGGATGTGGCTGTGTATCCCAGCCTGTACGAGCCGTTCGGAATCGTGGCTCTGGAGGCGATGGCGGCACGCGTGCCGGTTATCGTGACGGATGTCGGCGGCCTCCGCGAAGTCGTTGATCACGGCGTCACAGGTCTATCCGCCTGGGCGGACAATCCCGACGCGCTCGCATGGGCGATACTTCAGATATTGAGGAACCCATATTCGGCGAAAATGATGGCGGAGAACGCGTACAGGAAAGTGGCGGAGCAGTTTAGCTGGGAGCGCATAGCCGAGCAGACGGCGGACGTCTACGAGCGCGTGTGGTCGGAGTGCCTCGCCAGCGATTGGGGAGGTGGCACGGATGGCAAACGAATGGCGCGGTCCCCTCGAGAAAGCCGGCCTTGACCGCTGGCGCATACCGAAGGGCTACAAGCCCGGCATGCGGACGGACGGCCTGATCTACGCGAACGAGCAGCTCCTGAAGAAGATCAGGGAGGATCAGGCTCCGGAGCAGGTGGCGAATGTGGCCTTCCTGCCAGGCATCCAGGGCAAATCAATGGCAATGCCGGATATTCACTGGGGCTACGGCTTCCCGATCGGCGGCGTCGCGGCTATGTCCTATGAAGAAGGCGTCGTCTCGCCGGGCGGCGTCGGCTACGACATCAACTGCGGCGTGCGAATGCTGAGAACCGACCTGGAGCGCAAGGACGTCGTGCCGCGCATGCGGGAGCTCGTGGACGCTCTCTTTACGGACATCCCATGCGGCGTCGGCTCGGAAGGCAGGATTCGCCTGAACGAGCAGGAGCTGCGGGACGTTCTGCGCAAGGGGGGCAAATGGGCCGTCGAGCAAGGCTACGGCTGGGCGGAGGACATTGAGGTCACGGAGGAGCGCGGACAGCTCGATCTCGCCGATCCTTCGGCTGCGAGCGAGAGAGCCATGAAGCGAGGCAGGCCGCAGATCGGCACGCTCGGCAGCGGGAATCACTTCATCGAAATCCAGTACGTGGACGAAATCTACGAGCCTGAGGTCGCGCAGGTCTTCGGCGTAGATCACCCCGGCCAGATAACGGTGATGATCCACAGCGGCTCTCGCGGCTTCGGATATCAGATTTGCGACGACTACCTCGTCGTGATGCAGGACGCGATGCGGAAGTACCATATAGACGTTCCCGACCGCCAGCTCGCGTGCGCGCCGATCACGTCTCCGGAGGGGCAGAAGTACCTCACTGCGATGGCGTGCGCCGCGAACTACGCCTGGGCGAACCGCCAGGCGATGGCGCACTGGACGCGCGAGGTGTTTTCGAGGGTCTTCGGAGCAGGCCCGCACAAGCTCGGGATGCGCCAGATTTACGACGTGGCCCACAATATCGCGAAGATCGAGACGCACGAGATCGGCGACCAGAAGAAAAAGGTCGTCGTCCATCGGAAGGGGGCTACCAGAGCGTTTCCAGCCGGCCACCCGGACGTTCCGGCGATCTACAGGGCCGTCGGGCAGCCGGTGCTCATTCCTGGGGACATGGGACGGTATTCATACCTCCTCGTCGGCACCGACCAGGCGATGAAGGAGACTTTCGGCTCGACGTGCCACGGCGCAGGCCGCGTCATGAGCAGGAAGGCCGCAATGAGGGAGTCCCGCGGCGCAGACGTGCAGCAGGAGCTTGCGGATAAGGGAATCCTGGTGAAGGCGGCGAGCAGGGGCACTCTCGCGGAAGAGGCGCCCGAGGCGTACAAGGACGTCTCGCTGGTTGTGGAGACCGCGCACGACACGGGTATCTCGCGCAAGGTCGCCCGCCTCAAGCCCCTCGGGGTCATAAAAGGCTAAACTTTGGAGTGCGGAAGCTCGCTTCCGCTTTTTCAAGGCGGTGGCAAGCCACCGTACTCAAGGACAAAGGGGGCACGGAAGTTGCCAGGCAAGGTCAGAATCGGCATCATAGGAACCGGCAAGATCGGCCGGCACAAGCACATGCCGGCCTACGTGAAGCATCCGGACGCGGAGGTCGTTGCCGTCTGCGATGTAAGCGAGGACGCGCTCGACGCGGCCGCCAGCGAGTTCGGCGTGAAGTACAAGTTCGCCGATTACAACGACCTCCTCAAGATGGACGAGCTCGACGCGGTGGACATCTGCACGCCGAATTACCTCCACGCAGGCCCAACTATTGCGGCTCTTAACTCCGGCAAGCACGTCCTCGTCGAGAAGCCGATAGCCCTCAACGCCGAAGAGGGCGCGGCGATGGTCGAGGCGGCCCGGAAGTCCGGCAAGAAGCTCATGGTGGCAATGTGCTGCCGGTGGAGGTCCGACGCGCAGGCCCTCAAGCGCTTCGTGGACGCCGGTGACATGGGCGAGATCTACTACGCGCGCGTGCATGCCCTTCGCCGGCGTGGAATCCCCGCCTGGGGCGTATTCACCCAGAAGGACAAGCAGGGCGGCGGCCCGTTGATTGATATCGGCGTCCATGTTCTTGACCTCACCCTGTGGCTGATGGGGCATCCGAAGCCGACGGCGGCTTCCGGCCTGTGCTACACGAAGTTCGGCACCCGCCCAGGGCTTGTCGGGCTGTTCGGCGCGTGGGACCACACGAATTACACGGTGGAGGACTTCGCGGCCGGCCTGGTGAGATTCGAGAACGGCGCGAGTTTGACAATCGAGGCGAGCTTCGCCGCGAACATCGAGAAGGATGTCTTCAACACGGCGCTGCTCGGCACTGAGGGCGGCTGCGAGCTCAGCCCGTTGAAGATGTTCCGGGAGGAGAGGCAGACGCTGCTCGACGTGACGCCGGTCTTCCTCCCTCAGGTAAATATCCACGAGGCCGAGGTATTCGAGTTCGTCGAGGCCGTCCGGGACGATAAGCCCGTCCCGGTGCCCGGCGAAGAGGCCCTTATCGTGACGAAGATACTGGACGCGATCTACAAGTCATCCGACGAGGGACGGGAGGTCCCCATTACATGAACCGGAGCAGGAGTTGAAAAACACTCTGGCGCGGCTCTCGACCTACAAAGTGCTGATCTGCCTGGGTATAGTGTCGGGAGTGGCGGAGCTGGCCTACGGAATACTGAACCAGTCCGCGATCCCGCCTTACGTGCAGGAATTGGGGCTGACGGCCCATATAGGGATCATCTTCGCGGCGTTCCTCCTGGTTGAGACAGTCTTCAAGTCTCCGATGGGGTCGCTCGGCGATCGCTTGGGCAGGCGTCCGCTGATTGTCGGTGGTGCGCTCCTCTCGGCGTTCACGGCATTCGGCATGACGGTTGTGAAGAAGCTCTGGGGGCTGCTGGCTCTCCGGGCATTCGATGGGCTTGCCGCCGCCGCGATCTGGCCTACGATGGTTGCGGCAATGGGAGGGAGCGTCGGCCCGCAGAGGCGCACGACCGCCATGAGCGTGCTGACAGTCACCTACATCGGCGGCCTGGCCGTTGGGCCGCTCCTGGGCGGCATAGCGAACGACGTCACGGATTCGCGCCTCACTTCCTTCTACATCGTCAGCATCCTGTTCCTGCTTACGGCGGCCATTGCGTGCTTCCTGACGCCGCACCGCTCCAGGGAGGAGACGGAGACCGCCCGCGAGGCCGGCGAGAGGCCCTTCAGGCTTTCGGATATCGCCCTGGGGCTCAAGGCCATCCCGGATATGATGGTTCTGGCCTTCACCGCTTTCTTTGCGATCGGCCTGCTCATTCCCATAGTGAAGCTATTCGCAATGAACGAGCTGGGGATGAGCGAGACCGGTTACGGCGGGTTGGTGTTCCCGATTGCGCTCGCGGTGGCGGGGGCCAGCCTGCTGTCCGGCAGGATCGGCGACCGCTGGGGCAAGGCGAGATCGGTCCGCACGGGGCTGCTCATCAGCGCTGCGGCCATGTGGACGATCACTGTGGTGCGGGGTGTATGGGAACTGGCGACGGCGGGCATGTTCCTGGGCATAGGCTTCGTGCTCGCGATGCCTGCGTGGCTGGCGCTGGTCTCCGATATGGCGTCGCCGTGGACTCGCGGCGCGGTAATCGGGGCGCTGGGAACGGCCCAGGGAGTTGGTGCGATCCTGGGTGCGAGCGCGGGATCGTACCTCTACAAGTTGGTGCGCATTGACCTCTGGGGTATTGAGTTCGCCACGGCGAACTCGCATTACTCGCCGTTTGTCGTGAGTGCCGGCGCGCTGACGACATGCTTCGGCCTTTCTCTGCTCTTTGTAAAGGAAGGCGACCGGCGCCGAATAGGTATGGCGGGCGAGGGCGAAGCGATCGCTTCCAAGGGTGAATCCGAAAGGTGTAAAGCGCGTTGATACAGCCGATACTCTGGCTCATTCTGAGCCTGGGGATCATACTGCTCGGTGCTGAACTGTTCACAAACGGCATCGAGTGGTTCGGCCGCAGGCTCCAGCTCGCAGAAGGCGCGATCGGAAGCGTGCTCGCCGCCGTCGGGACCGCCATGCCCGAGACGATGATCCCCATCATCGCCCTAGTCTTTTCAAAAGAGGCCCAGAGCGATCAAATTGGGATTGGTGCGATCCTGGGCGCCCCGCTCATGCTGAGCACTGTCGCCTTCTTTGTCACGGGCGTGGCGGTATTCGGGTTCTCCGCCGCGCGGCGCCGTACGCCGCGTTTGAGCGTTGACCCCGCGATCCTGGGGCGCGACCTGAGGTCGTTTTTCCTGGTCTATGCTGTGGCGATCGGGGCCGCTTTCCTGCCGGGGAGGCCATACAAGATTCTAGTTGCCGTCTTCCTCGTCGCGGCCTATGTGTACTATGTGCGGCAGACTTTCCGCTACGCCACCGGTCCGGGGCGCGAGCACGAGCTTGGCCCTCTGCACTTCCACCGGGAGGCGGAGGTTCCGCGCCTGAGGATCATCGTCTCGCAGGTTTTTGCTTCCTTGGTGCTCATAGTAGGTGGGGCGCATCTGTTTGTGAAGCATCTGTCGCACATCGCCCTGGCAAGCGGTGTCTCCGCGTTCGTTTTAGCGACTATCATCGCGCCGATCGCCACCGAGCTGCCGGAGAAGTTCAATTCCGTCACGTGGATCCGGCAGCGCAAGGATACGCTGGCCCTGGGGAATATCAGCGGGGCCATGGTCTTCCAGAGCAGCATTCTGCCGGCGATAGGTCTGGTGTTCACTCAATGGGTGCTGGATACTCAGGCTCTTGCGACCGCAATAGCGGCCCTAGCGGCGTCAATATTCGCGTGGGCTGAATTGACGTGGCGCAAGCGGCTGAGCCCTTACACGCTGCTGGCAGGGATCCTGTTCTACGCGGCGTATATCATATATACGTTCAGCCGCAATCCACACGGCTAGTGCAAGTTTCCCGCTGAGCGTGTTGGCACGTCGGGAGGTAGGCGCATGGCTTATTGCAAGTGGTGCGGAATGGAGAGCTCCGGTCCGGCCAAGTGCTCGTGGTGCGGGCGTGCCATAGCGGCGACCGGGCCACCTAAGCCCGCTCCTTCGATGGCTCGACCGGCAGCGGAAGTGGTGGAGGAGGTGGAGCAGACGGGGCGCAGGGCTCTGGTGGTATTCTTTGGCTGCTGCGGCGCGATGGTTGTGCTCGCGTGCGTCCTGATCTTCTGGCGCTACTCTCTCTACCCTGCGGTCACGATCGGCAGCCTGTTTGTGGCTGGTATCATGCTCGGAGCCTTTGGCGTTGTTCCGCCTTTTGAAGACGAATGGGTGGAGCTGGGAGTTCCTCTCCTCTTCTTGCTGATATTCCCGGCGTTCTTTGTCTACCTGGGCTATCTCATCTACGGCCTGGTGACACGCGAAATGAACCTTACAGTGGTCTGGCTGTTGAGTGTCTACTTTGCCATGCTGCTAGTCCTTCAGGTGGTGACCATTGTCGCGGCCCCGCCTCGGATCCCCGCGGGCTTCTACCTGAAGTTCCACGCGGTGGAGTTTCTGGGCCTGGTGGGGATTGGCTTCGGGTGGATTTCGAGTAGTTGGTTCTGTCCCCTGAGCAAGTGAGACCGTTTGCGACCGGGCGGCAGTCGTGCAAACTTGCTTCGCGCTTGAAGGGATTCTGGTCTACATGGCGTAGAATTTATAATGTAGCCTCTGGCCTGAGACTTTGATGTTACCATTTGCGGCCAAGGCGGAATAAATGATGTGGCCCGGAGCGATTTCGGCACGCGATCCGCCTCGGTGGGCCGCTGGCGCGAAAGTCCACTCTTGTGGTTGCGAAATTTGCCAGGCAGGCACGCCCAGCGGAATTCTGTAGTATAATGTATTGTGCGCCAAGCCCTCCGGATGCGCGGCAAGTTGACGGTATGGCTCCGTCTGAATGTCTAATTTCTGTGGGGCGCCTAGATGGCCTACTGCAAGTACTGTGGCATGGAAAGCAGAGATCCGGTCAGGTGTGAGTGGTGCAAGCGGGAGCTCCCGCGGGCGGTACGGCCCACTGCGGCTCCGACTGAGGCGCCGGAGCCGGCTCCTCGGAGGGCTGAGAACGGCGAGCGTGTTTCGCCATTCGGGCTCTATATCTATGAGGCGTCTCGGTTCGCCCCTTCCCCTGAGGCTTTCCCGTCGGCTTTGGCTGGAGCCGAGGCCAATAGGGCGGAAACGCTGATAGACTTCTTTGTGTACGCCGGCGCAGTTTTCCTCCTCGGCTCTTCTCTGATCGCCTGGCGCTACGGCAGCCCATATCTCCTGGCCACAATCGCCTGCATGTTCCTGGCGGGAATCCTGCTCGCGCGGTTCAACGCGGTGCCCGCGTTCGAAGAAGGATGGGAGGAGTTCGGCGTCCCCTTGATGCTCATGCTTGCGGTATTCTTCCC
>Ga0307379_10004898_pt1 | contig 18893 bp, 9 predicted proteins | sample UN2MG_FD_202237 | JGI IMG/M metagenome (GOLD analysis project Ga0307379, IMG submission 202237) | Soil microbial communities from Risofladan, Vaasa, Finland - UN-2 | ecosystem: Environmental > Terrestrial > Soil > Coastal area > Acid sulfate soil | place: Finland: Risofladan, Vaasa | collected... | reverse complement strand
AAAGGCCCTTGGCCAAACAGAGACTCCTGACCTCTTTGTCCGGCCTTTGGCCGGTTTACCGCCCGATGCGAAGGAAGGACGACCATGGCATCTGTGACGATTGCCGAGATCGAGGAGCGATTGCGCCAATTGCCGGCGGAAAAACTGCCCGTCGTTTATGATTTCGTCTCGTACTTGCTGGAGCGCGATGTGGCCGATCTCCTGGCAGCGCGCGACGGCGGTGCCCGTGGGACCATGCTGGCCTCTGAACCGGTGCTTCGCCGCGATTGGGATCGCCCGGAGGAGGATGCTGCATGGGCGCATTTGTAAAGGGCGATGTGGTCGTGGCACCGTTTCCGTTTTCGGATCTGAGTGCAACGAAGAAGCGACCGGCATTGGTGGTGGCAACGCTCACCGGCGACGACGTCATCCTCTGCCAAATCACAAGCCAGGCGATCGCCGACAGCTACGCGGTGCCGGTGGCGGATCACGACTTCACCAGCGGGGGCTTGCGGCAGGCCAGCAATATTCGCCCCAACCGCCTCTTCACGGCTGAGAGCAGCATCATCCTCTATCGGGCGGGGACGATAAGCGCCGCCAAGATCGAGGAGGTCCTGGCGAAGCTCGTGCGGATTCTCAGCGCCTGAGCCGACTTCAAGCCAGAGGCCCATGATCGATCTGCCATTGCGCAGCCAACTCAACGGAGCTCGGGAACCCGTGGTGAGGTGGCTTCACCCGTTTTGAGACGGCTCCTGCGCCTCACCCCTCGAATCGCGCCACCAACTCCCCGCCCGGCCCAACGCGGACCTTCTCGAACGTCTTCAGCACGCGATCGCGCGGATCGGCGGCCTCGGCGACGATCAGGCGGACCGTATACTCGCCGTCGGGATCGAACACGCGGGGCGAAAACCGCCGGCCCGTCATGCGAGCCATGGTCACCAGCTCGCCCGACGCGTCACAGACTTGGACGACGGGCAGCACCTCGCGGTTCCAGCCTTGGAGCACGACCGGCGGCAAGGTCGGGTTGGCGGCCCCGCCGCAGTCGGCCGCCGTGACGGTCATCGGCCAGCCGGGATACTGGGCGTTCTCGGCACCGGCTCCGGTCGGATCGACGCCGACGGGCCACGCCTCCAGGGTGAACGTCCCTTGCCTCTTGTCGACGCGGACCACGCCGAACCCGGCCGACTTCTTCTGCCCCATGTCGAGCCGGGTCGTCCAGTTCCTCTCGATCGGCGGGTTGGCCACGGCGCAGACGTCGACCAGGTTGCCGAACCCGTCGGCGTACTCGCCCGTGTTCGGCCGATCGTCGTGCCGCTCGCCGACACGCTCCATCTCGCCGATCTCCTCGGGCCGCCACCACCGCTGATACCCGGTGGCCCCGGCGGGCACACAGAAGGAAAACCCGGCGTCGTGGTGCTCGCGGATGCCGTGTTGGATAATCGTCGGCACGTGCTGATCTCCGGCCAGCATCAGCGCGTGCCCGCGGCGGATGAGGTCCAGGGCCGCCTTGCGCCCGCTCTGCGGCCAACCGTTGGAGTCCATGTCGGCCACCAGGAAGTGGCCGGGCGCGCCGTGATGGGTCGCCGCGCCCGAGAAGATCGTCTGGGAGACGGCCATCTTGCAGTCGACCTCACACCAGTCGGCCACCCAGTCGCGGAGGAACTTCAGTTGCCGGTCCCCAAGCAGCACGGCCTCGGGCACGTCGGCGGCCAGGGCGGCCGCGCGGTCGGTGATCCAGTCGGGCCGGTGGCTCTTGTGCTCAAACACGGCCATCGGCCCGGACTTGAACTTGCGGTCTTCGAGAATCGCAAAGCTCACGCGGCCGTAGTCCATGGCCGTGTAGTAGACGCCGATGCCCTGCTCGACCGGCGTGGGGTCGAACGGGTCGGGCAGATGGGCGGTTTGCGTCCGCTCGACCGCCTTGACGAACTCGGCCGGCTGCACGTAGCCCCCTTTCGAGCCGGTGCACGGCGATCCTTGATACTCGGTTTTGCCGTTCCATTCCTCCAGCGTGATCTTCCGGCCGCCGGCGCCCCAAAGGTTGCCGTGGTAGACGTCGTGGTCGTCGGGCATCCAGACGGTCGGCCGGTCCTTGGAAAACTCCCGGAAGCTCCACCCCACCAAGGCGACCTTTCGCAAGTAGTTGACCGTCATCCGGTGGATGTCGCCCTCGCGAATGATCCCGAACCCGCCGACGCCCTCGTAGATCTGGTCGCCGGTGAAGAGCATCACGTCTGGGTCGACCTGTGCTGTCTGCCGGACGAGATCGACGTTGGGGAACAGGTAGTCGATGAAGCAGCAGTATCCGGCCACCACGATCTCGGGCTTCTCCTTCGGGTCCCTGCGCACGGTGCCGGACCAGGTATGCTCCTCGGCGGTGCCGTCGGTGAACTCCTGCGTCCAAAGCACGCGGTAGGGCGTGTCCTTCGAGTCATCCCAGTCGGCCACGCGGAACGTCGCCGTGTGGGCCAGCGGGTCGATCTTCGCCGCGGCGACGGTCTTCCACCCGGCGGCGGATTGCGTCTGGAGCTCGGCCGTGTCGCGGTCGGCCGGGCCGAGCGGCGGCATCTGGGCCGTCATCTTCATCACCCGCTTGCTCAGCGTGTACAACGTCCAGAGGATGGGCCCGAAGCCCTGGCCCGGCGACGCCGTGATCTTCGGCCCGGCGATCGTCCAGTCGGAGAAGGCGAACAGCCCGGCGGGCTTGACCTTCGCCACGTTCTCCGGCAGGTTGTTTACCAGGGCGACGTTCCCGGCCACTTGCTCGGCGGCGATCCCCGTCTGCCTCACCGTGCCGTGCCCCACCGCCTCCAGCTCGATCTCGAACGTCCCCTTGCCCGGCTCCGGACGAATCCTGCACACCAGCAGCACGGGCTTCCCGGCGGCCAGCGCGGCGGCCAACGCGGGCGACTCCGCCCGGGCGCGGCGGCCGATCACCAGCTCGCCCGCCCCGGTGATGCCCACGGGCATTCCGGAGCCGAACAGCAGGCGGCTGCGGTAGTCGTCGATCGGGTCCTTCACCCGGATGCCGATCTCCATCCCCGCCGAGCCGACCGCCCGGTCCCCCTCGCCCTTTCCGATCTGCTCGACCAGCCCCTCGCCCGTCTCGCTCGCCTTCGCCCCGCAATACTCGACGGTCACGGCGATCTCGGCCTCGGCGCTTGCGTCGTTGAGCTGGTGGGTGAGGCAGTGGACGTTCCGGTTCCCCCGGGCAGCCTTCGTGCAGACGAGCTTGCCCCCCTGGATCTGCCAGTCCTCCCAGGGGTTCGCCCAAGTGTCCGGTCCGGTCCAGTATCGGTCGGGCAACCGCTGCCACGGGGACCGATACCCGTCCTCCCCGTCCGCCCGCTCGTTGGCAACAAACCCGCTCACCCCCAGCCCGCCCGACAAGCACCCAGCCGCCGGGATCGCCGCCGCCGTCTTCACAAACCCGCGACGCGAGATCTTTTTCATGGTAGTACGCCTCTCTGTCGAAATCCGCCGACGTGTGTCATCATTTCCGGGCGCCTCTGGGAGGCGCACCATAAGTCTTACTATTGATCCTTGCCTAGTCAATGATCGGGCCAACGGGCCCAAGCACCTTGTCTTCCGGCCTCCCGTCGGCTGGCCTCGCGCATTGGCTATGCAAGGATCAATAAACCGCGCGCCCGCTGGCAACCTGCCCGCTCAAGGCCGGTCGCGCAGGCTGGGCCCCACATGTCGGCTTCAGCCGACTCCCAGTCTGCCACCAGCTTTAGCTGGTGGAAAGCGGGCCCATGCGATAAACCGAGCCGGCTTCAGCCGGGCTTCTCGGGCCGTCTTCAGACGCCGGGAGTGGGTTGAAACCCCCTTATCGAGAAGCCCGGCTCAAGCCGGCTCACCCCAAGGGAGACTGCCCCCCTTCCCCCCAGCTCAAGCTGGGGGCAGACGATTGGTCGGCTGAAGCCGACCTGCCCCGGTGGAGACTGCGCCCTTCGTGTAGGGTGGGTCGAGCGAAGCGAGACCCACGGCTTAGCGACGCGTCGAACGCCCGCTCACTCGCCGCTCACCAGCACTACCTGCGACGCGTCCACCCCGTCGCGCACCAGAAGCTTCGGTGTCTTTTCCTCCGGGATTCCTTCCAGCAGCAGTGCGGCCACGCCCTGGTCAAACGCCTCTTGGACCGACCGGCCAAAGCCGATCGCGCGATAGAACGAGGCGGCGAACGTGATCGCCGCTTGGTCGCCGATCGCCTTCGTCATGCCAATCGCACAATCGATCTCACCGACGATCGCCCGGGCTTGGGGCCGTGAGAAGCACGCGTTGAGCACCACGACGCGGATGTTGTCCTTGAGCACGCGAAACAACTTCTGAAGCGCGGCCTTCGACACCGGCTTGGGCTGACCGTGCTCGTCGTTGAGGATGATCTCGTCGCTCGGGCTCCCGTGACCGCTGAAATGCACCACGTGCGGCCGGTGCTGGTTCAAGTACTGGAGCAGGTCGTCCGGGCGCACGGCCCATTTTGTGATCAGCTCCAGGCTGTCTCGATGCTTCGACGCCCGGATCTTTGCTTCGATCTCCCGTGCTTCCTGATCGAGCGCGAGCGGGTCGGTGCCGGACGGGTTGGCGGCCAGAAAGAGGATTTTGACGTTTTGCATGGCGCCTCCTTTGGGTTCCCCCGGTGGCAGCTCGGGTCCGGGCGTGGGCGCGGCCTCTTTGGGCTTCGGGACGGTCAAAGGATACTCGGTGAGCACTCCCCCCTTCAGCGACGTGATCACGTTCTGGGTCTCAGCCGCTTTGGGATCTTGAATCCGCTCGCGAAGCTCCAAACACTGGGTCAATTCCTCGCGGGCTTCGTTCACGAGGCGCTGCACGTCGGCTGGAAGCTCGTGGAACCGCGCGGGGGTGAACTCGGTTCGCCCGAGCGTCTGCGCCGCCTGCGAGAGCAGCGCTTCAGCCAGCAGGTGGCGGCCGGCGGCGATGCCCCAGGCGTAGCCGCACTCGGGGTGCGTGGCGGATAGGAGGGTGGGGAGGCCGGAGTCGGGGAGCGGGGTGTGGCCGTCGAAAAGCGCGGTCCGGGCGTCGGCCTGGGCCGCCTCGGCGTCGCCCGAGAGGAGGTGCAGCCGGGCCCGCTCCAACAAGAGATCGACGTGAAAGATCCCAAACCCGCACTCCCGGGCGATCCGCAAGCCCTCTTCGATCGCTCTGGCCGCCTCGTAGGGTGCGTGAAACGCACCATCCTCTGGCTGACCGGTCACCGTCGGTGCGGATTCACCAATATGGTGCGTTTCACGCACCCTACAGATCCTCGCGCGGACGAGCGCTGCCCAGCAGAGCGGCTCCTTGGCGTCCCGCTGGAGCGCCCACGCGTGGCCCTGATCCAGAAGCTCCAGCGCGGAGGACAAATCGCCTCGCTCGCGAGCAAGATCGGCGAGGACAAAGCCGCACTTGGGGACCTCGTTGTCTTGCGGCCCATAAGTGTCGAGCAGATACCGCTTGTTCCACTCCGTCAGTCGCGTCGCGTCTTCGTTCCGCCGGAGGCGAGCAAGGAGCAGCGTCTGCCAAATGCCAGTGAGGCTGTATAGCGGTCGCTCGGACTCGCCTTGGTGTTCGTGCTGCCAGTGGAGCGCATCGCGGAAATCGGCCAGCGCGGCGCCGGTGTCGCCCTGCAGCGCATGCGCGTGGGCGCGATAGGCGTGGGAGTCACCCCGCTGCTCCGCGTCGTCCGCCAGCGCGGCAAGTCGCACGCCCTCTTCGGCTACCCTCAGGCCAGGGGCGAGGCGGCCCGCCAATAGGCATGTTTCGGCCAGGTTTAAGCTGCCAATCGAGGCGTCTCTCCAGTTCTCCTGGTGCATCCGGATCTCGTTGTGGCGCTCGTAGCAGCGTGCGGCGGCGGCGAGTCGGCCGAGGTCTGAAAGATACAGCGCCCACTCGTTGATGAAGTTCGGCTGATCGTGCTTCGAGAGCCCGTCGGGCAGCGGGGCGGTCTCCGGGGGCTTGCCCCCGGCAAACGCGCGGCAGATCCGCTCGCCCCGCTCGTAGGCCCCCAGACGCCAGCCGAGGTTCTCGTACTGGCCTATTCGATCCTCGTAGATGCCCCACGCGTCGGCCACGTGGCCGGCTTCGACCGTGTGATAGACGATCTCCTCCAACAGGTCGAGCGTGGCGGGATCGGAGGGGTTGACGCCGCCGCGCCGTCCGAGTGCTACCTCCAGCCCTTCCTTGGCCGCGTCGTGCCCCGACCGGGCGGCCTCGGGGTCGAGACCGGCGAGGAAACCGTCGCGGACGGCCGGGTGCACGGTGTAGGAGACTCCCGAGTACGGACTGGGGAGCGAGGAGTCTGCTTCGGTCGGCCCGGAAGGTGATGCAGGATCGCTGCGCTCAACGAGCCGCATATCGGTGAGCAGGGCGAGCTTAAAATCGAGGTCCTCGCGAGAGAGGTGAGCGAGCTCCGGACCGGAGATCTCTTCTTTACCTCTGCCGGTGAAGACGGCGGCGAGCGTGTCGGCCGCTACGCCGAGGCGGAAGAGGCAGATGCGTTCCAAGAGGGCCAGGGCCGCCGGGTCAGATCGGCGGAGCGCGTCGCGGTAGCGCTGGGCGAGCTTCGCGAATCGGGCCGACTGCTCGGCCACGTAGCGGAGCCGGCGATCGCGCGTTTGGCCGGCAAGCTGCTGCAACTCCTCGGGCGTGGGCATGTCCAACGGGGCGTGCGGGTCGCCGTCGCAGAACTGGACGAGGTACGTGGCCGCTAGGTCCACGGTAAGCGCGTGTCGGCCGCACTCGCGTGCGATCCCACGCAAGGCGCCGTCCCCGCCGCGCACGCCCCGGTCGCGCAGAAGCCGGATACAGGCGGTCTCGGAAATCCTCTCTACGTCGATCGGCGCGTAGAGGGGCGCCGTGCCCCGCTCGCGCTCGTACTCCAGGTCGTCGGGCACGAACCGGGTGGTCACCAGGACGGACACGCCCGGCATCCAGCCCGCGGCCGTGCGGAGCAAGAACGCGCGAAGGCCCCCGTCCTCAATGTGCCCGAACACGCCGCCCCGGGAGCCGTCGTCCTGGACCTTTTCCATGCCGTCGAGGACGAGGAGGACGCGGAAGTCAGGCACGGTGGAAGCGTGCCGCACGTGGGAGCGGAGGTTCGAGAGGGTGTCGATGACCTGGGAGGCGGAGGCCTGGAGGCGGGTGCCGGACTCCGTGGTCCGGCGGCGGTCTGGGACGCCGAAGTCGCGGACCAGCCAGTCGTAAAGCCGGTCGAAGAACTGCTCCGGGTTGGGCGCGTCGTAGAAGGAGAAGACAAAGAGCCCGTCGGGCACGGGGAGCGAGCCGTCCTTCGGCACGTCGGGTGCCTCTTCGGTCGCGCCGGGCAGGAGTTGGAGGAACCGGTCGGCCACGGCCGTCTTGCCGGCCCCGCCGATCCCCACCAGCGAGCAAACGCCGGGCCCGCCCTCGCGCCACCACCCGCAGACCGCCTCCAACTGCGGCCGGTCCTGCCAATCCCGGGCGCGGAGCAGCCTGTGGCACAGGCACGTGCGCACGCTCGCTCCACCGGAGCTGGCCATAGGAGATCCCCCACCGGGTGGTCTGTCCAAGTTGAATTCACGGGTGCCACGGTTGGCTTGTCCAACCGTGTTTCCGGCACTGCTGGGCAAGCCAGCAGTGGCACCCAACGTGCCAAGTCGAGGTGGACAGACCGCGAGTGCGTCCTGACCGGATAGCCCTCGATTGTATCCGGTAGAGCCCCCAACGCAAGGAGCCCCTACGCAGGTGCGGAGCGCGGCTTCACGGCTTGGCCAGCGGGAAGCTGCGGATGGTGGTGGGCTTTTGGGTGACGGGGTGTTGCTTGCCCCGGGTCAGCTTGTCGACGCGGTCGGCCACGTAGAGATCGATTTCGTTGAGGTGGACGGTGTTGTCCTTGTTGTAGTCGGCGCCGCCTCGCAGACCCTCGGTCAGTGCGAGGGTGAACGCCCCGTGCCCCCACTCGGGGTTTTCGAGCGAGACCTCGCGCCCCATCGACGAGCACATCACGATCACGCCGAAGTCTTCGGTCAAGAGGTCGCGGACCAGGTCGTCGGCCATGGCCACTTCGCCGGGGCGGAAGTCGCCGCCGATGGCGCCCGAGTGACAGGCGTCCAGAAGCAGCAGGAGCCGCCCGGGCGTCGTCTGGCAGTATCGCTTGATCTCCTCCTCGGAGACGCCGGTAACCGACACCTCCGCGGGCTCGCCGTCGTAGGGGAAGAGGAAGAAGACGCCCTGGCGGTCTCGGACCCCGTGTCCCGAGAAGGAGAAGACGGCCACGTCGCGGGAGGTCATCTGCTCGTTCAGCCAGTTGAGCCCCTTGAGGATCCCTCGCCGGGTCGCCTCCTGATCGGCCAGCACCTGGACCTGCACGTCGCGGAAGACCGGGGGGCTCGTGTTGCGGAACACCTCGGCCAGCGTGCGCGCGTCCTTGGCCCCGAATTGCAGGCGCTGTCGCGGGCTCTCGTGTTCTGAAAGCCCTACGGTCAGAACGTAGAGCGCCGGCCGCTCGACTTGATCGGCGGCGAACGACACTTCCACCGGCTGGGAGAGCGCGGAGCTTGCCGCCGTCTCCGCCTTGACCGCAATCTGGTGGACCCCGGGGGCGAGCTGGACCGTCCAGGACTGCTGGACGGGCTCGGCCCGGGTACGGTCGCGCACGATGCTCCTCTCTCCCTGCCGTCCGAGGTAGGGTCGGCCGTCGAGCAACAGGCGCATGGCCAGGATCCCCTCTCGCGTGCGCGGCGTGGCCGTCGCCTGGACCTCGATCGTCGCCTGGCCGACCTCGACTTTCGGGCCCACGGGGGAAGTGATCACCACCATCGGAGGCAGCACCTCGGCGACGCTGGTCGCCTCGCCGGTGCGGCCGCTCTGAAGGTTGGCCGCAGCGAGCGCCTCCTGCGTGCTGCCGGTCTCCAGCAGCAGCTTGACAAGGTCGGGCCGGTAGAGCGATTGGCGGAAGCGGACGGCCGGGTAGTAAGAGGCCATCTGGTCCCATCCGTGGTTGATCTGCCATCCCATCAGCCGCTCGCCGCCGGCGGAGCACGCATAGTAGCCCTCCGGGGTCCAGCCGACCCACTCGCTGGCGACGAAGAAGAACGACAACAGCGGCGCCCCGCGCCGCCGGTCCCAAACGCGCAACGTCTGGTCGGCGGAGGCCGACAGGAGGAATCGGTCGTCGGGCGACGGCGCCACCGCCGAAACGGGGCCCGCATGGCCGAGAAATTCGCCGATCTGCTCGCCGGACCGGGCATCGAACAGGAACAGGCTCCGCGTGGACCCCACCGCCGCCCGTTGGCCGGCCAAGAGCGTGCTGCACAACACGCGCTCGCGCTGGCCCAGTTGGAGCGCGACGTCGGCCTGCCCGGCCTGCTTGAAAAGGATGCGGTAGTCGCCGTCTTTCTCCAGATAGCCCCAGTCACGGGCAGGCTGGGCGCGATAGAAGGGCCCGGAGGGCAACGGGATCGGCTCGAGCTCGGCGACTTGAAACGCCCGCTCCAACGGGCCGTAGTTGTTGTACGAGGTCGGCTCGAGCTTATTCCCCCAAGCAATGGTCGTGCCGTCGGGCGTCCAACCGCAACTGACCATGGTCCGCCCGCCCCCGGCCAGCCGGTGAACCAGCGTCCCTGCGTCGGTCGTCCACACCGAGATCTCATTCGCGCTGCCGCCGGTCGTGGCCGCCAGGGTGCCGTCGGGCGAGAAGGCGCTGTCGTAGGCGCCCGTGTCGTAGCCGGTGAAACTTGCCCCCACTTGGCCGGTAGCCACGTCGAGCACGTAGCCGCCGCACCGCTGGGGATCGGCCAAAACCGTGTAGAGCAACCGGCGACCGTCGGCGGAAAAGGCAAGGCTCACCACCTTGCCGCCGCGTTGGGCGTAGCTGGTCTGGAACGTGCCTTCGGGGGACCACAGCCGGATCGAGCCGTCGTCGCTGCCGGTGGCCACCATGCGTCCGTCCGGGCTCCAGGCGACCGACGCCACGTCGTCCCGGTGACCGGCCAGAACGGCCGTCGTCCGGCCCGTGGCGACCGACCAGATTCGGGCGGTGCCGTCGCGGCAGGCAGTGGCCAGGCTCTGCCCATCCGGGGAAAAGGCGACGTCGGCCACGACTTCTTGATGCCCCAGCAGGACGTGCCGACACTCGCCGGTCCGGACGTCCCAGATCCGTGCCGTCTTATCGGTCCCGCCGCCGGAGGCCAGCAGACTCCCGTCCGGCGAGAATGCCAAGGCAAAGACCGCGCTGGTGTGCCCAACCAGCACTCGCTCAATCTGCCCGGAAGCCAGCGAAATGAGGTAGACGTTGGACTGAGTGCCGCTGGGGACGACGAGCCCGCCGGCGGCCAGCCGCTGCCCGTCGGGCGACAGAGCGCCCGCGTAGAGCATTCCTTGTCGGCCCGGGCCGATCGGCGGGCGCAACACCCGGAGCGGCTCGCCGGTGAAGACGTCCCAGATGCGGATCGTCTTGTCGTGCGAGAAGGAGACCAGTTGCCTGCCGTCCGGGGTGAAGGCCACTTGGGCCACGATCGCCGTATGGCCGCCCGGGTCCAGCACCAACATTGGCTTTTCCGGCGTCTCTTGCGCAACGGCCGGGCCGCCGATCCCCGCCAGGACCACCAGCCCCACGGAGACGAGGCGTATGGCCTGTCCCAGGAAAGCTGCGACACCAACCCGAAGCGCGAGCGAGGGAAAACAACGTGAAAACGCCGGTCTTCGCTTGCGCTTCGGGTCCGTGTGGACTACCGGCATTCGCTGCAATTTTTCTGGAACGGGCCATGGGTGCATCATAGGAGTCGACCTTCGGAAAGGGTCAGCCCGCAACCGGTCCGGGTGACCGAGTGCTCCCGATCAACCCGCCCTGACTGTTGGGGGATACATTGTTGCGCGCCCGGCCGTCGCGGCCACCTGTCGGGCGACGGACCCAAAAAGCGATTGTGGTGGTAGAACGGTTTCGTATCAACCCGACTGATCGGGTTCTTCCGCCGAGAATGCGCGACGGCTCAGCCCGGAACCGCACCCGTGCGGCCGCGGGCAGGCTGTCCAATGCGCGGACGGCGGACGGTACTCGGGGATTCCGCGTGGCTGAATTTTCGGGAATTCGGGCGTATGCGCGGTCGTCTCCGGAGTGGGGAGACTTCGGCTACTTGGAGACAGGACCCGGCTACCCGCGTATAATCATTCGGTCGGCCGAGACGGCGGCCTCTCGGTCCTTCAGGCTCCGTCCGTTTGTCACCAGGGACCCTCATTTCGGGGGGAATGGTAACTTCTCCACGGGCTCCCTCTATAAAGGAGCTAACTTATCGATAGAAGGCTCCGCAGAGGAGGCCTGCGTTTTGTGTGCCCATCTCGTATCGCCAGGCGGCGGTCGCCTTGGCAGGACAATCGAATCACTCTGGGGTTGAGGAGAACTCGTCATGGCACGTTCGCTGAACTACGGGACGACGCTGATCGTTGCTCTGTCGATGATGTTGATTTGTTTTCCCTATAGCGGACGGAATCACGCGTTTGGGGCTCCGCCCGGAGGCGGGTTCTCCATTGGCGGGGGTCGTTCCGGCGGAAGCCACTCCGGCGGAAGCCACTCCGGCGGAAGCCACTCCGGCGGCAGTTCTAGCGGAATCCGGATTGGTGGAAGTTCCCATGGCGAAGGTGGCTCACACTCGGGTGCGAATGCGGGCCAGATCATCGGGGGCATCATCGGTCTGGGCAATGCCATTCACAACAGCCAGCCGAACTACTATCCCCCCCGACCCTACTACCCTCCCACTTACACGTACCCCGTCCAGCCGACGCCGAACTACGTGCAGCCGCAGCCGCAGCCGACGCCGGTAACGCCCCCGCGGCCGAACACGATCGACGTACCTGCGCAGGTCAAGAAGAACGACGACTTCTCTCTCGTGGGAAGCCCACTGACGGCCGAGGTGCTCGCCGCCTGGAAGGATCAGACCAAGGGACAAAGCGATAAGGTGCTGGCCGAGATCGGCGACTTGATCCCCCAGGACGCGGCCGAGGCACTGGCACAACTCGCCGACATCACCGACAAAACCAACAGCGGCGCGCTGGCCGTCACGGATCTCCAGGCGTTGGCCCTGAAGATGAAGCCGAGGATGGCGCCCGGCATGGGCCGCAGGGCGAACCAAATCTTCAACCGCCTGGCCGTGCTGAGCCGGTTGATGGCCCTGTTGAACACGGCCGTCCCCGGCGGCGGGCCGATCCCGCAGGGGAACCAGGTACCGATGGCGTTGGTGCCGGGGTTGCCGCGGGGCACGATCATCGTGCTGGGGAACGGCACCGTGATCATCGGCGTCGGGAATCTTCGGCAAGTCGTGACCGTGGGCCGTGGCAACGTGGCCCAGGCGTGCGGGATGACCGTGGCCGTCGGCCCGCCCCTGCCGGAGACCGACGCCAAGCCCGTCACGTCCGGCGCCGTGCTGATCAACGCCGAAGACGTCGCCGTGAACTACAACGTCAACAACAACGCCTACAGCATGGAGTCGGAATACAGGCAGCCCCTGCCCGCGGGGAGGAATTGGACCGTGGCCTTTGACCGGGGCGGCTCGTTCGGCCGGGCCAGGTACGGCATCTCGGAAGGGACCTACAAGTTCACGCTGACCGACGAAGGGTGGAACCTGTTCAAGCACACGTTCGACCTCACCATCGACAACAGCGAAAACCCGTTCGACTTCCTCTACGTCCTCGATAACAAGCATCAAACCGTGCCCGCCGGCCAGGCCCAGAAACACTCCAGCGACTACCCTCCGGTCGTTCGCTTCGACGACGGTCAGGGGAAGTCCAAGACCAAGCGGGTGGAGAGCGGGCTGTACCGAGTGGCCGTGACGCCGGAGCAGACGCTCGATCTGTATGACGGCGACGCCGTGGCCCCGCCGCAGATTACGTCCGCGGGCACACCCACCGCGACCGCCCCGGCCGGGACGCCCGCAGCCCCGGCCCCCGGCTCCGCGTCGTCCGATGGTGCCGCCCCGTTCACGGCGACCGCAAGCGCAGCCCCCGCGGGCAGCCTGTTCGGCGACCAGGGAGACTGGAGCCCGAGCCTCTTCGTCAGCGACGTGCCCGAGGTGGCCTACTTCGAGGAGACGTAGGAACCTACAGTGGCGGAAGATCGAGCTTCCGCACGACTTGGATGGGCAGATAGAGGTGACGTCGATCGTCCTCGAGCGACACGAAGCCGAACTTCCGATAGAAGCGTCGGGCCTCCTCGTCGATCGCGTGGACCTCGACCGCCCGAACGCCAAGGTGCTGGGAGATGTGATTGGCACGTCGTAGGGCGTCGACGAGCAGATGCTGGCCCAGGCCTTGGCCTTGAAGGGCCCTGTCCACGGCAAGACGGCCGAGGAGGACCACCGGCACGTCGATGTGCGGCAACCCCTTGGCCTGATCGGCAGGCAGCGCTTCGTAGCGGACCTGGTGACTGGAGACGGCGTAGTAGCCGCACACGCTTGGTTGGCCCGTTCGCACGGCCACGTAGGTCCGCGCCAGGTCCCGTCTCTCGTACTGGCCGGCCAGTTGCTTCAGCCAGTCGTTCAGCGGTGTCTTGCCACAGTCGAACGGGGCCAACTCGTGGGACTTGTCGAGTCTCTGGATGTCCCACGGGGACTTCCGCTGGTCAGGCACGCTGTTCGTTGTACTCCTCAGCAGCCGCGACGAGCGCGAGATTCGGTTCGGCGCTTGCGTCGTCCATTAGCGAGATGAAAAGGTCCCGATCACGATTGGACAATCGGGTGACGTGATGTTGCTCGATCACCCTGCGCGCGGTCTCCACCAGGGTCGACACGGCGAAATCATTGACCGACTGCCCAAGATGCGCCGCCGCCTGCTGGATCGTCTGCTTGAGCTCCGACGGGAGGCGGAAGTTGAGCCTCGCATCGTTTTTCGCGTCGGAAGCCATGTCGCACCTCGCTCTGAAACACGCCTCGCCGCCGTGTCGCAAGAACCACGACGCGTCCGCCACCACAACACCCATCATTCTACGGTAATGTACGTCAATTTGCCATACATCTCATGGGGAATGCGCCACAGCCAGGGCCCCCGGAGCCAGCCTGTTCGGCGACCAGGGAGACTGGAGCCCGAGCCACTTCGTCAGCGATGTGCCCGAGGTGGCTTACTTCGAGGAGACGTAATCCCAAGCCGCCGCGCGGACCGGCCCTGTTGGGCAACACGCGACACCGAAAGGCCTCCCTCCTGCGTGGACGGGGGCCTTCTTTCGTTGGGAACCACCCCCGCCCCGGTCGAGGCATTCGAGCGGGGACTCCCCCACCCCTCCATGGAGTTGCATGCCCTATCTATGCCCTTTACCTACAAGCAGATACGGCATCGAGAGGACACACGTCGCTGGCAGGCCAAACAGGACCGATTTCCTCCCATATCTCCCAGCTTAGGATCGGCCGAAAAATAACTTCCCGGCTTCAGTAGCAGCCCACACGCCGTGTGCCGTCCGCCGGTTACGGCACACGGCGTGTGCCTACTACTCCGCAAATGCGGAAGTTGTTTTTCAGCCGATCCTTAGTGAATATCCGCGAAATTCTCATATTTCTTGCCAGGAATGAGGCGCGAGCGGCGGAGTACTAATAGGATAGGAGATGTCGTTGCGAGTTGGGTCGTGTGAGGCTAGCGCTGCGGTGAGCGGTGGAACATGGAGGCCCCGATACCCCAGAGGGTGGGTGTCGCCCGTGATCAGGACTTGGCTGCAGCGACGGCAACCAGCTTCGCGTCGCAACATTTGCGGGGCGTGGTGCTCTTGAGTATGGGAGGTGTAACAATGCGAGCCAGATTGAGGCTTCCTTTGACGCTACTTGCAGGGGTCGGGATTTTGTTGTGGGTCGCGACGCCTGCCAATGCGGCGATTACGCAGTCATACGGACCCTTCGACGTCACCTTTTACGGTAGTGGCGAAGGGGTCAATTATGGAACCGGTTGGGATTTCAGTGGCGCAGGTGATCAAGACTGGACCGCACAACAGATGAGCGACATCGGCGCAGCCGTTGATGCCTGGGATAAGTGGATCGGAAACGAGGCCGGGCGGCAGGTCAATATGCACGTTTACTGGTACGACTGGACCGGAAGTACGCTAGGGGGGTCGTATAGCCCCCAAGGTGGTGATGGCACCACCGCCTGGGTGTATGGCGAACACGTGTGGCGGGACGGTGTTAATTATACTGGTGGCTTCACCGTGTTCGACACCGTCATTCTGCTGGACTCGACTGGGACTGTATGGAACTTCGGGTCGGGCGTCCCGTCCTCAAGCGCGTATGATTTCCGAAGTGTCATGACCCACGAGATTGGCCATTCCGTCGGTTTTTGGCCCACTTACGACGGCGATTATGACGACTGGGGTTGGGTGTACGGTACGAGCAGCTCTCCCGGTGAAGGCGTAGGTTACCGCGGACTGACCGAATGGGACAAGAATCTAGTAGAAAAGACGGCGGGAGCAGAAAACCGGGCCCTCAGCGGCGGCGCCGGCGGTACGCCCGGGGATTTCGATGAGACGGGTGACGTGTTTTGGGACGGCGCTAACGCAGTCGCCTACTACGGGGATCTTGTGCCCATATATGCCCCGTCCACCTACAGTTCTGGCTCCAGTCTTTCGCACTTGGATGAGGCTACTTTTGGCACCATGCTGATGACCCCCGCCATTGGCGCCGGCCAATACACCCGAGAACTCTCCACGCTCGAATTGGCGATGATGCAGGATATGAAATGGAATGTGGTGCCGGAGCCAGGGAGTGTGATCGTCTTCGGAGGCCTGTTTGGGAGCTTCCTGGTGTGGCACAGGCGCCGGAAGCGACCCGCGTGACCGACGAGCTTTCTTTGCCTTCAAGGGCCGCCTTCCGGGTGGCCCTTTTTTTGTGTTGGGCAAGCCGTTCGTCAGACAACGGCCAGCCTGAGCCCTCGCAACTCGACGTAACCGGCATTGACGCCCCGGCTTGCGTAGCTTATGAGATACTCAATCTGCGCTAGCGGTACGAAAAGATCCATCTCCTCATAGGGCGCAACCACGCTCGCAACGGGTTCACGACGGGACGTGCCGCTGGGACGAGCCATGCGTTATCGCTCGAAAAAGCCGATGGACGCTTCGACCGTGGGTCCGCTTAAGAGACTATGCCACCGCCAGAAGCCGTGCCGTCTCTCAACGGGCTATGGCACCAGAGCTACCGGTCGGCACGGAGGTCAACGGCCCCTGCGCGTGGAAGCCCTGGAAACACGAAGCTTGCTCAACGCGACGAGCTTCGTCGCGGAAGAGCCTGTCTTGGACGGTGGGTGGCCGAGCGGACCGATTCCGTCGGATCCCTCTGGGATCGTTGCCGAAGGAGCTTCTGAGCCAACAGCGGGACCGGAGAACGTCGCACTGCTGGGCCCATTCGGCGCCAAGGGACGGTTGCTGATCGTCGCCGGGGGCGGGTTCGCGGGCATGCTGTCCGGTTTTGTCGCGCACAAGACCGGTCTGGGCTGGATGGTGGACGTTGCCGACACCGCCACGGTGGGAGCGAGCACGACGGAGATCCGCGACTACGTCCGCAGCCGCTACGACGATCCGGCCACGCGGCCCGATGCCCTCTTGCTTGTCGGAGACACGGTGCACATCCCGGCGTTCAGTGGCGTCACGCCAGGAAATCCGGCCACGGATCTCTACTACGCCTGCATGGACGACGGCGACGATTGGTACCCGGAGTTTCCCGTAGGGCGCTTCAGCGTCAGTGACGGCGGTCAACTTCTATCGGTCATTGACAAGACGATCGAGTACGAGACCACGACTCCGGGAGAGTGGGGGAAGCGGGTCGCGTTCATGGCCGGTCACGATCTCCATACCATCACGGAAGGCACGCACGACTGGGTCATCGACAATTACATGGACCCCCTGGGATACACGAGCGACAAACTCTACGCGGATAGCTATGGCGCGACCACGGGCGACGTCCGCGATGGCTTCAACGAAGGGCGCTTATTGGGAGTCTACGCGGGGCACGGCACCGTCGACGCCTGGGCCGACGGGCCGCCGTTCTCGCAGTCGGACGTCCGTAGCCTCACCAACGTTGGGATGTATCCGTTTGTTGCCAGCTTCGCGTGCTTGACGGGACAATACACCGCTGACGAATGCTTCGTGGAGACTTGGCTCCGCGAGCCGAACAAGGGAGCGGTCGGCTCCTGGGGGGCTAGCGTCCCCAGCTACTGGACGGAAGATAGCGTTCTGGAAAAGAAACTCTTTGAGGCCATCTACGACGACGGCCGCGTGGCTTTTGCAGGTGCCGCGACCCGGGCAAAGGAACTCTTTATCCAGGAGTTCGGCCCGACTTCAACGAGCCGAAAATACTCTGAAATGTACAACCTGTTCGGCGATCCTACCGCAGAATTGCCCATCGTTCTCGATGTCCTCCAGATCGACGGCACCATGGGGGACGACGTGATCCGCGTGCTCCGCGACGCCGACAATCCCTCACTCATCCACGTGTTCCTCAACAGCCAAAGCCCGGTTGAGACGGTGCAACTGTCGACCTTGCGGCGAATCAACGTCAACGGTCGCGGCGGCGACGACACCCTGATCGTCGATAGCTCTAACGGGCTGATCACGCTTCCTCGGGGAATCCTCTACGATGGCGGCGATGGCTTTGACGATTTCCAGCTTGTGCAACCCGGCGGCGACGCGCAGACGAGCGACACCTTGGAGATGGGAGTATTGCCCGGTTTGGGGCAAAGCACAATCGTCGGTCCCGGCGGCACTCAGACGGTGCATTTCGAGGATCTGGAACGGATTGGCGACCTGGTCCCGTCGCAGATGTTCAATGTCATCGGGAGATCCGTTGACATACCCGAGGGCAGTAGCGGCTCTGACTGCGAGACGAACTACCAGGTCAGCCAAATCGTCACCAACGGGGGGTTGCTCACGGCCGAGAACCTCGATCCCATCGAGTTCCGCAACAAGGGCACCCTCGTGATCGACGCCGGCAATGCCGCCGGGCCGATCCTCCTTTTCGGGTTGGATCGGCCCACCGTCCCAGGCTGGCCTCCCGTCAGCTCCGGCACGGCCACGTTGACCGTGGCCACCCCCGGCGGCACGACCACGACGTACACGCCCAGCTTAACGGCGCTCCATTCGGGTAGCGTCCAGGTGAGCGAGCTGCTGCAAGTCAATTATGTGAACCTGAACGGAGAAGTAACGATAAGCGACCCGGACGGCACGCTGGTATATGACGGCACGGCGGGAGATGATGAATTCAGCGTCGACGCAAGCGGAAACGTGACGCTGGTGAACTCGCAAGGCTCGCGGCCGGCGGTGAATCGCGGGGGGCAACGGAGCTTGATCCTGAATGGGCTGGAGGGCCGGGACGAGTTTGCGGTGGCGGCCAATGCCTTTCCGAATATCACGGTCCGTGGTGGGGCCGACGATGACACGGTCATCTTTCAGGGCAACGACGCCGCTGAGAACGTGAAGCTCTGGCCTACGCACGGAACCTTCACCAGCGACGGGTTTCTTGCTGCTGCAGAGAGTGTGGAATCGATCACCGCCCACGGCGGTGGGGGCGACGACGTTGCCGCGCTCTACGACTCGCAGGAAGCCGACACGCTCGCCGCCGGGCCCGACTCGGCCGAATTGACCGGGCCTGGATTCGCGCTGGCCGTCAGCGGCTTCCGCCAGGTCCACGCCTTCGCCTCTGACGATGGCGAGGTCGACATGGCCGTCTTCGAGGACCTGGCCGGGCACAAGGATCGCTTCCGGAGCTGGGCGACCGACCAAGCGACCGAGGCCAAGATGTGGGGCCTCGGCTTTTTCAACCGCGCTAAGGGGTTCGACGACGTGCGGGCCAGCGCGTCGGATCTGACCGACGTGGCCGAGCTTCATGATTCGCCCGGCGCCGACACGTTCGAGGCCTACGCCGATCGCGCTACGATGTCCTACGCCGGCGGGCGGACCGTCCGGGCCGACGACTTCCGCTGGC
>Ga0307379_10004897_pt1 | contig 18894 bp, 25 predicted proteins | sample UN2MG_FD_202237 | JGI IMG/M metagenome (GOLD analysis project Ga0307379, IMG submission 202237) | Soil microbial communities from Risofladan, Vaasa, Finland - UN-2 | ecosystem: Environmental > Terrestrial > Soil > Coastal area > Acid sulfate soil | place: Finland: Risofladan, Vaasa | collected... | reverse complement strand
TGGCCAGCACTTAAAGGTAGGGTCGCTCACCGTGATGGGCACGCTCAAAACCAATGGCACGGTTTCGGGCAGCAATGGCAACCCGACAAAGTTGAAAATCAGCATTAATGCTGCGGATGAAAACGAACGCATATTTTTAATAGACGGGGGCCGAGTAATCCTGACGGGAGAAACCAAGGAGCCATGGATGTTCCTATCTGAGAATACCAGCCCTGCCAATGCGGGGTGGATTAAGGTACGGGCAAAAGCCGGTCATGGCTGGCTGCAGGGTGACGACGTCGCGATTGCCAGCACCGACCTAAACCCTTCTCATTACGAAAAGCGGAGAATCAACAGGATAGTTACAAGTGGCGACACGCTGTACATCAGGTTGAACGAGCCGCTGACCTATACGCACTATGGATTGTATTCCGATACCATTTATAGCGGCGAAGTTGTCAATGTCACCCGGGCCATTCTTTTGTCCGGGTCACCCACAATTAATCTTACCGAAGATGGGCCATGGATGTTTATCCCCGGCGCTGGCATGAACACGTCGCTGCGCCAGCCAACGGTACGATTCCAGGGCGTGCAATTTGACCGCATGGGCCAACGTGGGGTTGCAGGCAGGTACCCGATGCACTTTCACCACTGTATGACCATGCCAACAGATTCCAGTTGGGTGCAGTATTGCTCCATTACCGCCTCTAATCACCGAGGTTATGTTTTTCATGCCACAGACAACATGCTGGTCAACAAAAATGCGCTGACCGACTTCACAAGCCATGGCTACACTATTGGGGAAGACGGTTTTAGTGAGGACCTTATTGTAACCAATAATATCGCCTTGGGTGGTGTTAGCTTGGATAAGGAGGTGGAGAACTATGCCTTCCCCACTACGAAGAATCTTTCCAATTATCGAATTTCCGGCGTATCTTGGCAACAGGAGATCAACAGCGGTGCGTTCTGGATTACGAACGGCAACAACTACATCAGGAATAACAGAGCCGCCGGTGGTGATGCCCAAAACGGGTTCTTCTGGGATCTTAGCTTGGGCCGCATAGATCAGCCCGGCCCACAGCGTTCCGATAGTCGGGAGTTCGGTGAGTTCAAAAACAACTATGCCCACAGCTATGCCCAGCTACAAAATCTTTACGAAATCTTTTTGATACGCACCGCCTACCAAGGCAAGGCGTGGGGATTTTTTGCTGACCAAGACACCTCCACCCTAGAAGTGTATGCGTGGGACTCCCTATACGCATGGAATAACCATGCCGGGGGATTGTGGATCGAAAGCCCCACCATGCGAGTCACGAACTTTATTGGGCATAACAATGGCACGGGCGCTAACATAGCAGCAGGAGAACTTAGGGAGTTTCTATTGGACCGAGTTGACCCCACCGGAACGGCGTCCGGATCGGTCCCAACTACACATGATTTTGGCGGCATAAATGTTGTGAGTAAAGAAGCCCAACGGGTGAGGAAGGGAAAAATGCTGATTAAGAACGGCACCATTTCGGGTTACGCCTCTTCGTTTGTGATTGAAAACACCTTTGAGGGGCCATTTATAGTGGACAATGTGACCACCGCCGGATCTCGCTACCAATGGAGTTGCTTCAAGTGCGACGACATCACGGTATCCACAGGATCCGCAACCGCTGCCTTTTTCAACGACACCGTAGGGGTGTTCGATAAAGACCAGGCGTTGTTTGTAAGAAAATCCGGAACCAATCCAATAGCCAACAAGGCAATTTTAGAGATTAATTCAAACAACACCACACAGCAACTGAAATTGGGTCGATCCAGATTTTTTGACCTAACCGAAGCCCCCGGATATGCAGGCAACACCTACGACACACAACGCTACGCCGTGGTCGATGTTGGAGAAAGCGTTGCCCTGGGTCAGGTGGCGGGGGGCGCGGCATACACGGCGAAGTGTTATACCTACGATGGCAGCGGAACGGTTACCGTCAATGCTGTTGTGGTGAACTGCGAAGAGTGGACGGGCCCATAACATGGCAACAAAGAACTTCCAGCCAAGCAACCAAGAGGGCGTATTCAAGCTAACAACTGAATACGCCTTAGTGCATTTGGGTGGATCTGCTGTGGGAGAGGTTGACCTTGTTGTGATCAACAAGGCCATGCCTGGGCGGGGGAGGATATTTTTCGAAATACGCGATTTGGTAAGACCAACGGCTTTCATCTATCAAGGACAGGCAGAGCTTCCGGCGGTGATCCCCGTTAGCCGTGACCGAGCTTTGTTTGTAAAGGGGGGGAATCTTGATGAGATATTTGCATACGTTCAGCGCAACGGTGTAGATTTTGTTGGCGCCACACTAGAGGTCAATGGAGGCACCTTTGAGGACATAACGGGGACATACGACCTGCTAATTGTGGGCAGCGGTGGCGCTCAACTCGTTGCGCCTGGTCAAATGACGCTAAGCCCGGGTACGGATTCGGTTATACTCTTAGACTCAGAGATTGAGTTCTTGGCCGCCACAAATCCAACGTTCCCAATTTTAGCAGACCTCTTGGTTGGGATGGGCCTCTTGGTTGATATATTTAATTCGGCGGGGACAAACATCGGTGCTATTACTCAAGTTTCGGCACTCAGCTATGAGGCAGACATTCCAGACCTTGACATCACCGTCAACGGCTCGGCCTACGGGTCAACTCCTGCTACGGTGGACTTTGATGTGGACGTTGTGGATTCAATCACACGCGCTCCAATAGGCTCTTTGAATGCGTTTGGGGAGTGGCAGGTTACGACTGGAGCTGCGCCGGTTGGGGCTATCCTCACAAAGACAGGTCAAACGGTATCTTACCGAACTGGTGACGATGGCGATATCCAAGCTGGGCGCGATCTTTCTTTTGTCAAATTAAGCTGGAACAATCCATTCGGCCATAACTGGAGAATAACCGGCACAACTGGCGGTTATTATGATGAAGACACCTCGCAATACAAGACTGCCGCTGGCGCGGTTACTGTACTACTCGGTGCTTTTCCGGATAGAATAGCCATTGATTGGACGCAATTTGACGGGTCAACCGTCTTGGGCTATGCTAGTCCCGTGTTTTCAGGAACCGGTAACACATGGAATCTGGCAGTAGACAATGCTTTGGCTTATACTGTCGGGGCTTATGTCTCCGGTTGGCGCATCGGTAACTGGCTTGAGTACGTTGCAATTATGCGGAATGGTCACCTCTCTCCTTGGTCATGGGGGTACCCGCCTTTTGATATAACTAGCTTAACTTATTGGACGGGCACCACCTCTCCCATCGGCGCTGCATATGCGATGTCAGCGGTCGCCGATGGCCGCATCTTGTACGAAGCAAAAACATTGAGCGGAGTACGAAGGTATTGGCCTGTCCGTAGATTCACCGTAACCGGAACAACGTTAACATGATAAAATTCAACATCACAGGGACAATGAAGGTAGACACTTCGATCCCCGGAGCTTACACGTCAACGAGAAACGAAGTTGAAACCGGCTTTGTCTTGATTGCCGAAGACCCAACGATGGAGATCGTCAGCGTTTGGATTGGATTTGGAGATAAGCCCGGTCTAAAGGCTGACGTGATCTTCACTTATAAGGTTGGAACTGAAGAAAAAAAGGACTTCATCACATTTGAACTGGAGTCTGGAATTTTGGCCTCAGCTTTCATTCCTTTGGATGATCTTAAATTAGGGATAGGAGCCACGCCAGACATTCTTACGCTTCTTTCGAGCGCAATTACAGCCATTGCTCCGGGCATTGTTACGGTCTTAGCCGATGGCGTTATAGCTACGCCAATCTAGTCCGTAAACTTAGGCACAAGCGTAGTTCTGCCGCGATAGGCTACGATGTAGAAGCCAGGTACGGGCACCGGTGAGGCTACTGCACCAATCCTAATGCCATAGAGGTTGTAGATGCCGTCACGGAAGGATGTAGAGCCGGGTGTGAGCCATGGCGCAACTAAAACGGTATCTATTGCGTTATACTGGAGGCGGACGGAGTCTTGGTAGTGTTGGAGGTCAAATTGGCCTAGGCTGGAAAAAACCATTGTCTTGGCATCGATGACGGCAGGGACTTCTTTGGGCCAGTACACGGTGTGGCCATCAAAGCTCTGGGCGTGAATGAGGGCTGGAATCATGGACAACAATATGAAAGCATATCTAAGCATGGCAATAGTCATATTTTGTGTACGTTAAAGATAGCAAAAACGTTACCCCATGCTCACTATTCTCACGACAGTCATCCTATTGGTAGCCATGGAATCTCCCGAAACGGTTGCGGGGGTTTTCGCATTGCTTGGGGGTGGTGTTATTGCCTGGCTGCTGAATGACCGCAAAGAGCTGAAGGAGGAGCTGAAGGTTGCGCATGCCGAGGTTGCCAGGCTAAACAAAGAGGCTTCGGCAACGGCGGAGGCCTTAAAGGCGATAGAAAGGGCTATATTATCATCAGGCAAAACAGTAGATTAATGCTTAGCATGGAAAAGAACATTCCGGAAATTATAGAAAGGCTTGATTGCGCCTACGTGGTAAGGAATGGCGTGACCATGGCGCTTTGCATGGACGGGGAGGCGATCTTTGTCGAGCCAATCCCGGACCAAGTCGTTGATACTCCGCGCCAATTCGTTGCATACCTGATTCAGAAGGTCAGAAATCAACGAACAGCAAATAAAACGAAAGCTGAGGCGTTAAATGGCCATGAAGTGGACTAACGTAACGCGGTACCTGGTGACAACCATAATGGGGATGCTGCTGATAGCGTCAGCCGTGTTACTGTCCGTCACCACAGAGCATTTCGATTGGGTCAACGTCTCGCTAATGATTGTATTCGTAGCCATGGGCGGCTATTTGATTGGGGCCGAGGGCTTGATCTCTGAAGTTGCCAAGCTAATGAGTAACTTCAACCAGCTTTTTTCATTACTTAAACCAAAGAAATAGTGGGCAAGACCAAACTTTTTTTTAAACAACCAGAGGTGCAGGGCAAGATTGGCCTGCTACTCGCTTTTTTAGCCGTCAAGACGGAGTCAGAGATTGACAACGAGGTCTTGGAGGGCATTTCTGTTGCAGCCGAGGCGGCACAAGAGGCAATTGCCTTAGGGGAAACCGACATCGAGGATCTTGTCAAGGCGCTGATTGGCTTATTTGGACAAGCCGCTGACCTGACAGAGAACGAGGCCGACGACCTGGTGGCGGATGTTCTGAAGAAGGCTGCTGACGCCATTGGCGACTACTCCGAGGCATTCAAGGATGCGACAGCGGCCACGGCTACGGCGTTTAAGCTATTGCCATTGGTGATTGAGGCCATCAATGCCAGCAAGGCTCTTCGCGACGATAAGCCGGACGATAAGCCGGAGGAGCCCAAGCCATCGGTGAACGGCACTGCCAAGGCCAGTGTGCCAGCGCGCGAAACCGCGAAGGCATCAAAGGCTGTCAAGTCAGCTGAAAAAGCGGAAGGCAAGGACGACAACGCCCTGGCTAAGTAAAACAACCATAAAACATGGACGTAACGGTCTGGCGCATTGGCGCCCAAGTGCTAAGAGGAACCCGAACGGAATCCTACAACGAAGAAACCCAGGTGGAGTGGGTATATCCTGATCCCGTCAGCTATAACGGCACCAATTTCGGCTCCGTTGTGGTGTTGGGGCAAGGCGGACATGGCCCCAATGTGAATGTGCACGTCACGGAGAACGTGGCTGCTGTGCTTGCAGCGGCAGATACCGTGGGGTATCCTGGCTGTTTGCTTTCCCTGGCGGTTACTGAGTTTGAGGGCAGGACAGACTTCTTGTTGGGCGCTGCATCGAAAACCTGGCTGTTGTCTCCGCGTGTAATTCTTGAGGCTCGTGCTGATTCGTTCCCCAGCAATGTGCTGGCGTTCACCAATCTGTTCGATGCATCGGATACTTTCGACATGACGGTGAATGGATCCGCGATTACGCAGGTAGACTTCGACACCGAGACTACCCACAACCTGACGATGACGAAGATTGCGACAAACATTGCCGCAAAGCCTACTGTGCGATCAGCCCGTGCGTATTCTTCAACCGGAGGGTCTACGCTTGACCGCATCTATGTGGAGTCATTGTCGGCAACGCCATTGACTCTGGCAGGGATTAGTGCAATAGACGGTGCAACAGGCGGTGCCTCAGCGGTCACTGTTGTGAACACCGCCAGCAATCCGGGGGCTACCCTGAAGGTTGGGGGAGTGCGCCGCCGCCGGCCGGTCCGTGTCGTAACCACGACTACGCTTGCCGCATTCGTGACGGCAGCAAATGCGGGGGAGGATCGCTTCCGCAGCGTGGTGGCCACGGAGGTTGACCGTCAGCCATTGATTACGCCACAAGCTATTGCGTTGAATCGTGCAACGATTGAGCGTGAGCTGACGGCAGCAAAAGAGTTGTATGTACGTCGCAACCTCACGGGAGGCATGGGGAGGCGCGTACTCGTTATAGAGTAAGACATGGTTTTGATTTAGGTGCATAAAGCGGGGCTGCCATATATCGGCAGCCCTTTTTTTATTTATAGTCCGGTTTATAGTACGGAATATAAAACCGTGACTATATTTGTGGCAAACCACATAACCCAATGACAAGAGAAGATTTACCTAATGATTTCCCGCTGAAGGCGGTGATGACCGCCCGACAATTCGGGAGCATCGCTGGCTTCTCGGGTGGGGGCTGGCGCGATGTTTATTTGAGTGTGCGTCCTGGACAGGACCGCGCGAAGCTTGATGTCGTCACGGCATTCAATCCTTCTGACTTCGAGACCAGCAATGGCCGCGACACCAGGGACAGGTTGCTGATGATCGTTTGCAACAAGAGGCTTCGCGACGTCTTGGTGGCTCGTGGCGTGAACGTAGCGGAGCTGGACTTCGTGTGGGTGGACTTTCCGAAACGCGGCAAGAAAAAGACATGAGGAACGTATTTCCATCGTTTGAGGCCGCAGGTATCACGGGGTTAAAGGCCGGGGTATCAGCTCAGTATTTGCGTTGTCCGCAGTGTTCGGGAACACGGAAGAACAAAACCGCCAAGCCGTTGCTGGTGCAGCACGAGAAACAATTCTTTAATTGCTACCACTGTGGTCACTTCGGAAGGATTGGCGACAGCGAGGCCGAAAAGGCTATTGCGCATTACGGAGGCTTCCCGGTGGACCAGGCCTGGACGCGAACAGCTAAGTCACCATACACAAAGAAGTTTCTTGACTACTGGCAGGGGCGTGGCATTAGCGAGCGCACGTTGTTGCTGGAGTTCGTCTATGAGCGCAAGGTGACTTGGGGCAAAAAGGTTGGCGAGGCCGTGATGCCGGTTAAAATGAGTGTGGCTCATTTTCCGTATTACAACAACTACGAGCTGGTCAACATAAAGCGGAGGCCGATAGAGGACGATGCAGAGCCCAAGTTCCTGATGGTGCCGCACAAGACCATTGAAATCAACGGCAAAGAGGTGGAGTTGAAGCCTCAGCTGGTGTTCGGTGGCCTTGATCGCATTCCGGTATTCGATGTGGAGGCCCCGATTCCGTATGTCATCATCACAGAGGGCGAGAGCGATAAGCTGTCATGGGTTGAAGTCGGCAAGCAATTTGTGATCACGGTTCCCAACGGCTCACAGTTTGGCGCTGGCCGCGACGACAAGACCGACGACATGACGTGGGCGGCGTACATGAAGAGCGAGGCGCTGTCGTTGCTGATCAAGACGATCCGGCACCGGATACCAAAGGAGGACATTGAGAAGTTGCCTCATGACCAACGCAGGGGGCTTACGGGGGAGGTGATCTTTTATCTTGCCCTTGATAGCGATGCCGCTGGCATTGCGCTTAGGGACAAGCTGGCGTACCGCCTGGGCAGGCACCGCTGCCGTGTGGTGAAATATCCGGAGGGCTGCAAGGACGCCAACCTAACGCTTACAGAGCATGGCGCGGATGGGTTGCTGGCTTGTTTTGATAATGCCAAGTTCTTCCCTCAAGAGGTCATAGTAAAGGCTTCCGAGGTCAGCGATCGCATTATGGCGATCCAAGAGGTGGGCTATCAGCCGGGTTGGTTGAGTGGGCTTATTACTATTGATCGCCATGTGAGCTTTAAGCGCAAGCAGTTCACGGTGATCACGGGGGCTCCCGGTAGTGGTAAGTCAACGCTGTTGAATTGGATGATGCCGTACTATGCTAAGCGCAACAATTTGCGGATAGGCTTCTTCACCCCCGAGATGGCACCTGTTGAGCGCGGCTACGCGAAGCTTGCCGAGGCTTTGGTTGGTAAGAGTTTGGACCCGCGACACCCCAATCAGATGTCAAAGCCGGAGCTTGCCAGGGCGATACGGGATCTCGATGAATGGGCCTTTATCCTGAACCCCGATATGTCGGAGCGCGTCTGGCAAACCAAGTCGAGCAAGACCGGTCAGATAATGAAGGGAGGAAGTCTGGAGACCTTGTTAGAGATTGCGGCACAAGAAACCCGCAGGGACGGTTTAGACTGGCTGATCATTGACCCGTGGAACAAATTGGAGATGGAGCCTGCCCGTGGGCAGACGATGCATGGCCTCACCGGGCATATGCTAAGGATGGTTGATCAGTTCGTCAAGGAGTATGACACCCACATCACGATTGTTGCCCACCCTAAGAAGCTGGGAGTCAACAAGCAGGGCAACTATTACCGTCCAAGCCTTTATGATATCTCGGATTCAGCGCACTGGAACAATATGCCGCGTGCCGCCATTGTGGTGCAACGCGACATGAAAGACGGAGACGGCAACTGGAGCCCAAGCGCGCCGACATGGTTCCACGTCGAGAAAGTGAGCTTTGAAGAAGTAGGGCAGGTGGGCAGCTTTGATGTCTATAAGGATTGGTGGCAAGGCAACCGGTTTGTGTTTTCTCCGGCGGCGCTTGATGCCAGGAACAGCATTGGCCAGAAGGGGATGGTAGACAAGGTAAGGGGGGAGGTACAGGAGGATATCAGGGAGTCTGCGCCCATCATTTTCGAGGGTGAGGTTCCACGGAATGAGGAGATAGAGTTTGTTGACTACATAAATGATTCACCATTTGACAACTAAGACACAAATGCCATTACGAGAAGCTAGGTCGATAGCGATTAAGCTATGCCTTGAACTCGATCCGCATTGCCATCGCATCAAGGTTGCTGGCAGCATACGCCGTAGAGAACCAGTTGTGGGCGACATCGAAATCGTTTGCATTCCCAAGCCCTACGATGTGGGGTTATTCACAACAGGTGTTGCGGCTGTGATCAACCAGTACCCAAAGCTAAAGGGCGAGCTGCCGTGTAAGTACACGCAGCGGGCATTACCGGAGGGCATCAATCTTGACCTGTTCATGGTCACGGAGGAAAGCTGGGGATTGCAGCTGGCGGTTCGCACGGGCCCGGCTCTTTACAGCCATAAGGTGCTGGCAACGGGCTGGAAGAAAAGAGGCTACAAGGCGGAGAACGGGCTGTTACATGGCTTCGGCAAGGTGTTCCCGATTAGGGAGGAACATGAGCTATACCGCAGACTTGGACTTCAATACATTGAACCCTGGGAAAGACACTATCCATGAAGATCACACACTACAACAACGTCTTTGAGGCTATGCAGGCAGCGGACCGCATAGCGAAGCGCCTTGAGGCCTGGGAGGCTAAAACACCGGAGGAGGAGGCCTGGGAGGCTAAAACACCGGAGGAGAAGGTAGAGGCTCGCAAGTCGCTACGTGCGATGACAGAGGACGTCAGGGGCCTTCACAACGTCTTAATGGATTTCACAGCGCTTGGCAAGGAGCTGTTAGACCCCAATACGAAGATCGAAACGCTAAAACCATTTTTGAAACACCTAACAAACCGAACACCGTGAATCTAAAAAAGAGCCACTACATGGGGGTAGACCCCGGAGCAAATGGCGCGATAGTCATTATTGACGACAGCTCAACGGTTGTCGCTGGATTAAGACTTTCGAAGTCTACGGAGAACGACATTTGGACGTTCATGACGAGCAATCCTTGTGATTTCGCACTATTGGAGAAGGTTCACGCCATGCCAAAGCAGGGGGTGAGCTCGTCGTTTAAGTTTGGGATGGCGTATGGGCGCTTGAGGGCATTCCTGACCGCATCTAGGATTGCCTGGAGGGAGGCAACGCCACAGGAGTGGCAGAAGGGGCTGTCATTGACAAAGGGTGCTGAAAACAGCTCACAGCGCAAACGCGACCTCAAGCAGCTGGCCGAGCAGCGGTTCCCTGGCGAGAAGATTGTTTTAGAAAACGCAGACGCTTACTTAATCGCAGATTACTGCAGAAAAACCAACTGGACATGAAAAAAACTAAATTCAAGGAAGGAACAATAGTTCAATGCACCACAAACGGCGCACGACCACAAAACGTCGTTCTTGTTACGGGAAAAGGTAACAAAAAAGAAGCGGGGTATCGGTGTTTTGCAGGAGTTGTGGTAATGGCAAATGGTGAAGATGATGATGCATGGCCAGTGGGGATGTATTCAGATACGTGGTCATTTGAAGCATTTAAGAAAACAGATGTTGACATTAGTAGCATGATAGCTAGTTTGTTCTGACGGTCATTCGATTCATTACACCAAATCACCTAACTAACCGATGGCAACTAAAATCGTTCGCGGCATTATCCCACAAACAAAGGCCTGGCACCGCTTTAGGCGCGATGGCCTTGGGGCTTCCGATGTGGGTGCTGCAAGAGGCAAGAACAAATTTCATTCGCGCTGGAAGCTCTGGCAGGAGAAGGTGGGCATTGTCATTGATAAGGTGGCGTTAAACGCACCTATGGAGCACGGTTCCTGGCAAGAGGATTACGTTGCTACGTGCTGGCGATTCTATGACGGCACCATGGGCGTAAGCGAGGGCAAGGCCGTAGAGAACTACGTTTTGAACATGCACCGCTATCGTGTTGCGCTTGCGGAAGCGGAGGCGGAAGAAAACCGCAGGGAGTCAATGACGGAAGAAGCTATTGCGTTGCTTAACCCTATTGCGTCCACCAACATCCGGAACTATCAAGTTCGTGGCTGCCGCAGGTTAAACGGAATTGTGATCAATGACGACTATCCGTGGCTATACGCCAATCTTGACCGAGTAATCAACGGTGATCAGTTCAGGCTTGACGGGCCAGGCAGGACGGATTCCAGATCCCCGCTTGAATGCAAAACCATTCTGGGTTTTCATGCCGCTACCTACGAGAGCGGGCATCCTCCGTACTGGCACGACCAAGGCTTCGCGCAGATGCTTATGATGGAAGCTCAGTATTGCGAATACGCATACCTCAAAGACACGTCAGACTTCAATGTCATTGCCTATGGCCGTGACGAAGAGTTTATGCAGGGTCTTATTGACGAAACGCATTCGTTCTGGTACGACCACGTTGTCCCTGCTCGTGAGCTGTGGGAGAAGCTTCAAAACGACACCAGCATCAGTGCGGCGGGCCAACAGGAGATACTTGAGCAGATAGATGCCTACATGCCAGACCCCGACCATTCGGATCCGGCATGGTTGGAATTCTTGAAGGAGCGGGCTCGTGATCGCGAGGAAACCGAGGAATACATTCCAGAGGACACCCCACATACCCAGGCTTTGCTTGAGAACGCGCGTTGCGATGAAATGTACCGCATCCTTGCCAAGCAAGCCGCGGAGCTGCGGGATGTGTATTCGTCTAAGCTCGCTACGGAGATGGATTTGCGTGACCGCTCGTTCATGACGCTGCCCGATGGCTGGCGTGTGGAGTTCCGGGCGCTGCGTGCTGGCCAGAAGCCTTCGGTGAAGGTCAAGCCTCCAAAGAACGAGAAGCCAGACACTACTAAGGTGCTGTCATGGCTTGGGAATGCTACGATTGAAGAACTTTATTAATCACCTAAACCAAAACCGTGAAACAGTTACAAAGGGCTGAGGAGCCAAAAAACCAACCCAGCAATGTGCTGCTGCTCAAACAAATGATGGTGGACCCCGACGGGGCACTGCTAGCTGCCTTCAAACAAAACGAGCCGCAGATGCGCAAAGAGATGGGCTATGCGCTGATGGCTATACAGGACAGCCCGGCCTTGCAGAAATGCACTAAGGAGAGCATGATAAAGTCGGCATTCCTTGTGGGGCGTAGCGGCCTTACGCTGAACCCGTTGATGAATCAGAGCGATCTTATTCCGCGTTATAAGAACAATAACTACGAGTGTTGCTGGGAGCCGAGATACCAGGGATTGATCACCAAGATGGTGAGCATTGGCGTGGTGAGAAAGGTAATCAGCTGTGAGCCGATCTACGAGAACGACATTTTTGAGGCCGACTTCGTTGACATGACGATCACCAAGTACGTCCCGCACTACATGAGGTTAGACCTTCCGAAGTCAGACGATGGCCGCAGCAATCACGGTAGGGAGGTTGGCGCTTTTGTCAAGGCTTTATTGAGTAATGGCGAGCAGTATTTGTTGATTCGTGGCATTGACTACATCAATGACATCTGTGAGAAGTCTGAAAGCGTTAAGAGCTGGCGCAAGAAGTCGAAGGCCGATCAAGCAAAGTTGTCGGTTCCGCTGTGGCTTAGCGAGGCCTGGCGTCCGCAGATGATTCGCAAGACCATGATCAAGCTATTGTGGGGTCAGATTCCGAAGCCGGAGAACGAGAACCTTGACCAGATGGCCGAGATTATAGAAGTTGACAACGCCGCTGATCCAGTCATCACTGATGCCAGGGTTCCGGGTCAAGAGGTGTTGGAGGTCAGCACGGCAAAGCAGGAACTGAAGAAGGCGGCCGCAGAGCCAGAGCTTGCCGACCTTCCAGATGGTGCCGGTATTGGCGATTTGTTGGAGATTGCGTTGCCGATTTTGGGCCCACCAAAGCGGACGGCTACGACGGTAAAGAAGTGGATTAACAAGTATTGGCTGCCGGTGATGGGCTTGTCCATGGAAGAGTTGGAGATCTACTTTACATCCATCAAGGGCGCAAGTAAGGCAGATAGCGTTGTTTTGCCATTGCTTACCCTGGAGCTTGATCGCGTGGCCAGCATGATACAGCACATCTTTGATGCTAAAGTGAAGGCCGAAACCGTTAACCCCAAAACAGAAGATGTTGACCACGTTGATGTTGATGCTGATTCTGACGAGCTGCCAGAAGATGGAGCTGCCGAAGACGGCATGTAACCTTTAAATTTAGTTTTCATGAAAAAGCAAGGATGGCTATGGGCTGCTGCGCTGGCGGCCATATTTGGAGTGGGGGGCTGGTTTATTACCAGACCTGACCCCGAGCCGGTGTTGTCCGGATTGGAGATTGTGTTGGGCAATGTTGGTCTGCCTGGCGATCAGGCTTGCATTCTCGGTGTTTCGGTACGTGACCCGTTGAACAGGGATGGCTCTGGCCTTACGATAGACCAGTCCCCCATGGCGGACCGATTCTTTGCGCTGCCAATCAGCAGCTATCGCCATACCGCGGGATCTGCGTCGTACAAAGTCACTTCGGTGTATGATGAAGGAATGCAGTATTGCCTTGCCGATGTATTGCCGAGGTTCAGTGCAGGAGTGACCAACGACTTCACGTGGCCGCCATCACTGCCTAACAATGGCGTTGCGGCATGGGTGACGGCACGGACGGGGAGGATAAGCCTACCCAACGAGCCACCGATACACATTGGTCCCGGCAAGGAGTTCTCAACTCCGGAAGATTACGTCAATCATTGCGTGGCCGTGTACCAGGCACCAGAGAACGCTGCATTCAAAAATAGCTTTTACATCCAAAGCGGAAAGCCAGAGCTTATAGCTGCATCAGGCAGTCCTCCATCGGTAAAGCAGAAGCACCTGCAGGTTCAGACCGCGTTGGCGGCCGCTGTTCAATCCGGCAGGCTTCCATCGAGGATTATCACTACACACAAGCTGATGGACTACGGGCAAGCGGACTGGTATGGCTTTTACAACAGTCTGCTTAACGACTATGAGGCTACCTATGGCAATGGTGTGCAGGTCTGCTTCCAGGAGTGGAACTGGCTGGATGCCGACGACTTGACGGACGACATTCTTGTGGACGATGCTCACTTCCTTTTGGTATTGTCCAGGCTTCGCTATGAGCGTGGCGGCATTGTCGATGGCGCGAGTTACCATCAAGGCTCTGCGCTGAAGGGGACGGCATTGATAGGCATTGCTGCTGAAGGTGGGGAATGGGCGGCAAGCGAGCTGACGGAGCTGTGGGAGAGCTTTGGCAATCTGATGCTGAATGGTTCCTATGTAAGTTCCAAGATCGCTGACAAGCCTTCAACGCTTGCTGTGGAGGTTTTTGAACTTGACAAGAAGCGGTGGTTACTATACAGCAATCGCGGTCCGAGTGTTGAGTTGGCCATCAAGGGTACACAAACAAAGACTTGGGGTGCTGAGTTTTATTCCAGTGCAGGAGAAACCGGCTTAAATATCCCCGGCAATAGCTGCGGTATTGTTGCGTTGAATTAATAAAAAAGCCTCCTTTTTACGGGAGGCTTTTTTTATGGGGGGAAGTCAATCCGGTTTCGGCTCTATCACCTGACTGATTTCCAGCGAGAACTTCATTTCGATGTTGGGGCCTTCGATGTCTGCGTCTGCCCTATCATCCATGTATTCCCTGATGCGGAAAAGCAAATCCATTAGTTCGTCTGAAATAGCGTATTTCATGCTGTTCCAATTTTAAGGTGAGGAATGTTGTTTTCGTTGAACTTGGCAACGACAATTCCGGTCTTGCCGTTGCTAAGTTCAATGCGCTGGCCTATCCGATAGTTGTCGTGGTTATCTACGGCGATGTTGACATAATCGAGATAGAATGGATTGTTCAGTGCCTTTAGTGCCTTGCCAATCATCACAGCCAGAGTAAGAGATACGGAAATGGCAAGGATAATGAATAAGGGGGTCATTAGAAGATTTTGATTTGCGGTGAGTTGATTGCGTCCTTTTTGACATAGCCCTTTAGAACTTGGTCTACGGCTGCATCACGGCTTGTTGTGGGCGGTAAGTGTAGCTGCCCAAGTCTTGACAGCCATAGATCGCCTTTAGGCCATACACAGCCTATGATGAATCCATCATCGTTATGCACTTCATATTCGTTGGGGTTGAACAGGTTGGTAGAGATCATATGGCTAACTATGGGAGTACAATATTTTTGAACGGTGTACTTGCTTGCCTTCCATTGGCTTGCCGAACAGCCAATGATCTTCTCTGTTCGGTGATATGTATATTATCTTGGGTTCAGATCCTAGTGCTGTGGGTATCAACTTATAAAGGAAATACCCTGGACAATCGGACTGCTTCAATTCCATTTCGTACTTGTTGTCGTGTACTGTAATGTAGTACCTTCTCTTAATTTGTTTCATTAGTTTGTTAATGCCGCGTCCGTCTGTGATGGATTTTCCGGTGTGCCATCCCGTGTAGGGAAATAGCTTCACTTCATGGCCGTCATAGACAAAGCGAAGTTCTGAATCGTTCTGGGAGGTGATTTCATAGCCCAAGTGCTTCAAGACATTTAGCGCAAACTTCATCCTTGTGGGTTCGAGTCTTGCGCGGTGGGCTTTCATCATGTCGTTTATTTCGCTCATGGCTGTGTTGGTTGGTTATCGAATACCCAATCACAAGACAAGGCATCGAGTAAAAATTCTTTGTTGGCGTACAGGAAATACGCCTTTGCGATCTGACACATCATTGCGTCTTTGCTGTCGCTAAAGTTCACTTGGTCGCTGTAATAGCTGACCTTGAGAACGTCAATGCTGACGTTATCGCTTGGTATTGGCCGTCCACCATCATCGTCTGGTTCGGCTTCCGTAGATGCGCTGACAACGGCTTCAATCGCAAAGCCTTTGCAGTCATAGAATAGTGTTTTTGTTGCGTAAAACATGGGGGTAAGATAAGGGGAGTTGGCAGTCCTCCCCGTTTGGTGATTAAAATGCGTAGATACCTGTCTTGGCTCGTCTGACCTTGAACATTCCGCGACTGTCCTTTGCTCCGGCTTCGGGGTCGCGGATAACCAGACCTTCGTAAAGCAGGTCGTAGGCCACAACATCACGGTACAGGGTTTCGGGTTCCTTGTAGTATTCAAAGACCTTTGCGCTGTCCGTTGAGGAATAGCTGCGTATCACGGCTATTCTTGGGTATCCATCAATGGCTTGCGTAAACGGAAGCGCGGTCGAGGTCGTTGGCTCTATCTGGCTTGTCAGCCATTCCATGCGGTCGCGATATCCAGATAGCCGTAAACTTGAAAATGGACACCAGATAACGTCCCAAACAATCAGCATCCCTCTGACGATCTTTCCGTCTTTGGTTGCTCGTTTTGCCTTGTCGGTAAACTCACAGGCAAAGATTCCGGTATCTGCAAAATGATGCAGTTGAATACAGGCTTCAATGAGTTCCTTGTTTTGTGGCCCCGAAGTGAAAAAGTCGTTGCCTTGACAAGTAGCCCTCCATTCTCCGTGCCTTGTCCATACCGTCCAGCCCTTTTCTCCGCGGCAATGGACAACTTTTGCGCTGCCGTCAATCTTGGCTTGCCATAGATACCGTTCTCCGGTGAAATGGCGTAGGTGCTTGGGGGGGGTGGGAACATCCGGTCTTGCGGGTTTCTTAAACTCAAAGCCTAAGTCTTGCGCCATCTGCTTTCCGGCTTCAAGTGATAATGGTATTGTCATGCGTGTGGTTTTTTTACTGACGTAATGAAATGGTGGGCTGTAAAATGTCCAGCATCTTGGGAATACTGGCTTTGCTGGCTCCTCCGATCTGGTCTAATAGACCCTTCTTGACTGACACCGATTTACGGGCGGTTATCAACTCGTTTAAGTCCTCCGCTGGAATGTCAAGGCTCATTAGTGCCTTTTCAATCGCGTCAAAGTGCTTGGTAACGATTGCAGGGTTCAGGCCGAACGTGGTTTGCACATCAAAAATCTTGTCTTGGTCAACTACAATCCCTGCCGTTTTTAGCTCGTCCATGATGGCAGGTATTTCTTCCTCATTGACCTTTCTCCAAGAGTCCATAGGCACTACCATCGCGCTGGCTCCGGTTGTGCCTTGCAGTCTGAAACTTGCTGGGCGCGTTCCGGTTTGCGCGTACATAGACGCGAATTGCCGGAGTCCTTCGCTTGCTATCATGGCTTTGGTGCGTTCTTCGGTTGCGCTGGCTTCTGCAAGTACAATTTTGGCTTCTGTCCAGTCCTTCAATACCTGCCCAAACTGTTCGTCTTTGACAAGTATTACCTGCTTCTTATCCGCTGGCTTGGTCGTTGTGGCGGTCGTTGCCGCCTTGCTTAATAGTCCCATAATTGCGTTGTGGTTTAATGTAGTAAAAGAGAAAAGAGCATAACCAAAACCAGAATAAGGATTCCGGATACGGTTATGCTCTGCTTAGATTTCATTTGTGGTTTTTGGTTATTTCAATGCTTTCCAGCAATTCTTGGTATTCAGCATACCTTATCCTATCTTCTCCGCGTATCTTCCTGCCATTGGTACGGTCTGCAATGTTTGGAAATTTCTTATCAAAGTATTGCTTGTGCCATTTAAGCAGGTTTCCCGTCCGGTTTGCTACTATTTCAGTTCTGGTCAGCGCGTACCATATCTCGCGTAATTCATGCAGATACCGATACTCTCCGCAACAATCAACCATCACATACTGAACGCTCTTATCATGGCTAGTTTTGCCAAACCAATTGGATTGAATACTGGGAATGTCAATGCCGTGTAGCTGTCTGGTCAATTCATAATGGTAACAATCCCGTTCCTCAATGAACGTGAAGCCAAAAGCCTCTAAATGTTCACCTGTTATCTTAACACCTGTTGTAATAAATTCCATTGCGTTGTCGCTTGGTGGCTCTGAATAATCCGTGTCTTCGGCTGGGGTGTGTGGTTGAAACATTTTGTCAATAAATTCTTGTGAGTATCCCGTGTCTTTATAGATGTCCCTTGCGGTTTCTATTGCGGCTTCCCTATCGAACGGCAGGTCGCTTTCATTCGCAACTTCTGGGTTTAGCAGCGCTAGGAATGCGTCGTAAAAAAATATCAGGTGGTCGAGTGCCGTATCAAGTTCTTCTTTGGTGTACTCGACGTTGCCAAATCCTATGTGGCGGGTGTAAACTATTTCTCGATCAATCATTTTGCATGGTTTTGGGTAAGGTAAATGTGGGTTTTAGTGTTTATGGAATAGCTGCGTAAATTGCCTCCCAAGTGTCGTTAAAACTCATTGGGGGGGGGTAAGCGGTTGGGAGTGGGTGAAATGGGGTATTAGTGGTAAACTGTGCTATAACGCTTCCTGATGCGTCAAGCTGAACAATGGAGTGCCATTCCCTGCGGTCTTTGACGGACAGGTCATTTACCATTGACTGCACTTTGTGGCTTTCAAATTTGTCAAGTGCTTCGGCATGGCTAACTCCATGCAGGGTAATGTGTTGGGGCGTTCCCTCCTGCCATTCTTGGCGCGTTGCCCAAACAATGCGGTACTTAATCATGTGGCTTTGTTATGGTGATTAAAAAGGTCTTTCACTACCAAATCCCCGTCCTAAAAGGTACGGGGCGTTGGTGGGTGCGTGGTTGGCTATCCGTAGACTATCTCACCCATCACGAATAGCTGGAATAGCTGATCTGATGTTTCTGCATCTCCAGAACCTTCCAGTTCTGCTTCAATGATTCCGGCTTGCATTTCAAAGGCTAATTTTAGCCCTTTTGCGATGCTATCGTTTGAAATTGTGCCTAACAAGTCGGCTTGTTCGTTTAAGTCCCAAACGCTTGAACAGTCATGGATTTCTAACTGTCCACCGTCAAAAATGAAACGTGCAAAGCGGATTGAAAAGGGTTCTTCTTTGTGCTTGGGGTATTGTTCAATGGCAAGCTGTGCCTTTCCTTCGATTAAGTACCAGTAATTGCTGCCTCCTTCAATGGCGGTAACAATGATGTTCTCAACGGTTTCTTGAGAAACGATTTTGCGCTCTAAGCCTTGATGCGTTCTAAATAGTATTGGAAACATT